>SMVB01047697.1_pt1 | contig 10490 bp, 10 predicted proteins | sample 2456461 | NCBI WGS metagenome assembly SMVB01 (sample SAMN11095934, study PRJNA526329) | marine sediment metagenome | biome: Marine sediment; feature: Surficial sediment; material: Deep marine sediment; isolation source: Hadal surficial sediment | place: Pacific Ocean | collected 2014-05 | depth...
ACCGGCCCAAATTGTAACATTATCCGTCCTCATAATGGATATAAGTTTTTTTGAGCTTAACTTTTTTAGTCCTTTGGCATTGATAAATAGACGCTTCCTTGTTCGGGTGTTTACCGTAACCTTCCTGTCGTGGCATTCCTGTATCCGGCAAAAGCCGCAAACGGTCAATCTATTTCAAGGCCGTCGCAAATGGCTCTCTGGATGGCGTTAACTTGGCTGATTTCATCGTAATACATCTGGTATGCGGCAATCATGGCTCCGGCCCTGGGCAATTTCTCGCGAGGTGTTGTTAAAGTCCACTGTTTTATTTATCGAGGTAAAGCCAGCCGCCGCTAGCGGATATCATGTCCGCTAGCGGCGAGGTCGTCTATGCAGAAATGATGTGGGTTTATAAGTCTGGCAGGCCCTTTTCCATGACTGCGTCTGGAGTAAAATCCGGACGATCGTCATCAGGTAAGGTTTCTGGTTCGGCGGGCGGCGGGAGGGTGAGTTCAACCTCTTTTTTTACGCTGACGCGAATTTTATTTTTAGTGTTGGAGTCCGCCAGATAACCGGTTTCGGCGTCGACTGTCGCGAATTTTATCCCCTCCGGGACCGGAAATTTAACGCGGTCTTTTTCCTTTAGCAGTTTTTGCATATATAGGGTCCAAAGCGGGGCCGCCGCGCTGGAACCCGTCATCCCTTTATTATTTTTGTTTATCATTGGGCTATTATTGTCGTAACCCACCCATACCGTTGTGGTGAGGTCTTTTGTGAAGCCGTCAAACCAGGCGTCTTTGAAGTCGTTGGTCGTTCCGGTTTTTCCGCCGGCGGGATGCTTAAACCCCATTTTCCGCACCACCCGTCCCGTGCCTTCATCAATCACTCCCTTCATCATATCCAGAAGAGGGTAAACGGATTTCTGGGATAGTCTTTGTATCCCGTGATAAAAATGTTCGTACAGAAGGTTGCCTTGATAATCCTCGATTTTTTGGATGAGGTACGGTTCGTTGAGCGCGCCCAAGTTTGCGATCACGCTGTATGCGGCGGCCATTTCCAGCGGCGATACGCCGGACGTGCCCAGCCCCAGCGAGAGATGGTTTCCCAGGGGGCTGGTGATGCCGAACAGGCGCGCGGTCTCGATCACTTTGCCGGGGGTCACGTCGCGCGTCATCTTGGCTGAGATGACGTTGAGGGATTTCATCAGGGCTTTTTTGAGGACAATATTGCCGACATATTTGTCGTTAAAGTTTTTTGGTTGCCATGGAGCCGTGCCCGGGATGTCTATGGTGATGGGTTCGTCTTTAATAATTGTCGCGGGCGAGTACCCCAGCGTTTCCATCGCCGCATGATAGACAAAGGGTTTGAATGAGGACCCGGGCAGGCGGTTGTTGGACACCGCCCGGTTGAACTGGCTCAGTGAATATTCCCGTCCGCCCAACATGGCGCGCACCGCGCCGGTTTTATTTTCTATCGTCACCAGAGCGGCCTGGAGCTGGAGCGGTTCGCCCGACTCTCCCGGCTTCATGATTTTATCAAGGGAATCCAGATGGACTTGCGTGGTTTTTTGGGCCAGTTTCTGATACTGGGTGTTGAGAGTCGTGAAAATTTTCAACCCGCCAAAATAGACAAATTCCCGGCCATAGTTTTCCTGGAGTTTTTCTATAACGTAATCGACAAAATACAGGTTTGGGTTCGATTCGATTTTAGGGGTGATCAGTTCCAGGTTGGCGTCAAGTATCCGCTCCATTTCCGTCCTGGATAAATTCCCTTTTTCGACCATCTTTCGCAGGACGTCTTTGGTCCGGCGCATCGACCGCTCATAGCTTCTATATGGGTTGGCGTCATTAGGCGCGTTGGGCAGTCCGGCGAGCATGGCCGCCTGCAGGGGGGTCAGGTCTTTGGCGCGTTTGCCAAAGTAGGTCTGCGTCGCTTCTTCGACGCCGTAAGCGCGGTTGCCGAAATAAATCTGGTTGCTGTAGGCTTCCAGAATTTCATCTTTGGTGAACGTCGCCTCCAACTGCAGCGCCACCAGCAGTTCTTTGACTTTTCTTGTCCAAGTCCTTTCAAATGAAAAAAACAGGTTCTTGGACAATTGCTGGGTGATGGTGCTACCACCCTGGGTGATCCTCTTTTTTTTCAGGTTCATGTACAGGGCGCGGAGCAACGCTCTGTGGTCCAATCCGCTATGCGTGTAGAACCGATGGTCCTCAACGGAAATGATGGCCTTGAGAAAAAATGGAGAAATTTCGTCCAGTTTTACCGGGCGCCGTTCTCCCAGGACTTTGATCCTCTCTCCGTCCGCAGAATAAATTTCGGTGGGAAGGCTGAGGTTGATTTTCTCCAAGCTGTCCGGAAGTTGCGGCAGGTCCTGTTTGATCCATACATAAACTCCTATGGATAAAAAAAGGAGAGCCATGCCGGCGGAAAATAAAAGGACGCAAATTTTTTCCAAAAAACCCTTGATCAAAAAATTTCTCCCAATGGTGATTCCAACGGCGATTCTACGGAAGACTCATGGGTCTGAGCGCCGGACCTTTCAATCAGCGAGAGCATATTGTCGGCTATTTCTCTGGGGACGGGGATGAGCAAGGTCTCGGTGAAAAAATCCGTTTTGTATTCGATCCCGAACAATACCGGTTGAGGATCCTTAAACCCTGGCGGGTCCTCCATCAAACCCACTCTTTTGATGTGATAACTTTTACCCAGAAACCATTGGGGATTGGGGAACAAAGCTTCTTGCGCCGCCGGGTCCAAAGTCTGCAGGATTTGCAGAAACTCATTGACGGGGAAAATCCAGTTTTTTTCAAAACCCGCATCTTCCAGATGGCCCCGCTTGACAGTGCGGCTGGATTGCACCTCGAAAAGTTTTGCGCGGGAAAGAAAAATTTCCCGGATGGGAAAGTTTTTCCGGTCAATAAAACTGACTGTGATCCATTGCCCGAACCGTGTCAGAAGCACCCTGTCCCAACTTTCGTCGGCGTCGATTTCAATCAGGTCATAAGGCGAAATGATAGTTTGCGCCCACTGGCCCGGAAAATCATAATAAAGCTGGAGAAATTTTACGCGGTCCAATAATAGCGGCGAAGAGGGCGTGAGGTTTGCAAACAGGGCTTGGAAAGACTTCAGCGAACCGGCGGACTGTTCCTGCAGGTCCAGGTTGGAAAGGATGGATTTGATTTTTTTCCGAGCGACAATATTTTCCCGGTCGCGTTCCCAAAGGCGCCCAAGTTGAGGCCGGTTATGGTTTTCCCATTTGAGGTAATGGCCAATGCCCCGTTCGATTATATGCCCATAAATCTCAAGGATAAGGAAGGCAAAAATGACGCAGAAAAAAACCGCCCCCCTGAAATCTCTTTTGTTCCCTACGCTACCCAATTGTCATCTCACCGTAATTTTATTGATAGACCGGGTAATCATTTTTAATTTATCGATTTTTTCTTTGAGAACTTTTTTGTCTACCTTTTTACGCCCGGGCCGCCCCTTCTTTTTTTGCTTTCCGGGTTTTGCGCCGGCGCCGGAAGCCGATGCCGCTTTATTTCGCTGGAAATTGTTTTTAGAGGAAACTTTTTTGGCGGGCCTTCCTGAAGGTTTGGCGTTGCCTTTGTTAACGGCTGAGAAGTCCCTCATGTTTTCTATATACTCATCCTGTTGGTCGGGGCGCATTTTCCGGAATATGGCAATGAGCTTCTTTTCTGAATCATCGATGGTCATCAGCCTTTCTTTAGCCGGTTTTTTAAAACTGATTAGCCCAAGGCGGAAGTTGGCTGATTTGATTTCCGTATGTCCCTTCCCGAAAAAAGACGGCTGTAATGGCATAATATTATAAGGCTCGACTTCGCGGGTGAGGAGATGTTCGAGGGAAAGGTTGCCCATGTTTGCCAATTTTACCAGGACGGAAACTGGGGCGTCTCTTTCGCCCGCCTCATAACGGACATAGGTCCTGAACCCGACTTTCAGGATTGAGGACATCGACGACTGGGTGCATTTTAACTCTTTCCTGATGGTTTTTATATTTCTAGCCAAGATGGACATCAAACAATCTCCCTGATTATTAAATCCCTATAAATTATTATATCTCTTATCAAGTATTTTTATCAACCGATTATGGCGGCGATTTTGGTCTGGGCGAAATAGTCCAAAGGCCTTGGCCGGGGTTCGTTTATCGGTTCAGGAGGTAAGCCGCTTCCCTGGCGAAATAGGTCAGTATCATCCCGGCGCCAGCGCGCTTGATGCTCATCAGAGATTCCATCATTGCTCTTTCGCCGTCAATCCATCCTTTTTCGGCGGCGGCGCGTATCATTGAGTATTCCCCGCTGACGTTGTAGGCGGCTAAGGGGACGTCGAACTCTTCTCTGACGTCGCGGATGATATCGAGGTAGGGCAAGGCTGGTTTGACCATGACGATATCGGCCCCTTCTTCAATATCCTGACGGACTTCGCGCAGGGCTTCCAGGCGGTTGGCGGGGTCCATCTGATAGGATTTGCGGTCGCCGAAACTTGGCGCGGAATTGGCGGCCTCCCGGAATGGCCCGTAAAACGCTGACGCATATTTTGCGGCATAAGACATGATGATGGTGTCCTGGTGCCCTGACCCGTCCAACTCTTTGCGGATGGCGGCGACGCGCCCGTCCATCATATCTGAGGGGGCGACGATGTCGGCGCCGGCGTCGGCATGGGTCCGCGCTATCGCGGCCAGGAGTTCCAGGGTGGGGTCATTCAGCACCTTATCGCCTTCCACCAACCCGCAGTGGCCATGGTCGGTATATTCGTCTATGCAAACGTCCGTGATCACCGCCATTTCAGGCGTGGAGGATTTGATTTCCCGTATCGCCCTCTGCGTTATGCCGTCGGGGTTGTACGCCTCCGAGCCAAGCGCGTCTTTCTTGTCCGGGATACCAAAGAGGATCACTGCGGGGATGCCGAGGGCATGGCATTCGCTAACTTCTTTTACCAAGGTATCGATAGACAAACGGTAGACGCCGGGCATGGCGGATATTTCATCCTTGACGTTTTTGCCTTCGCAGACGAAAAGAGGGGCTATCAAGTTGTCGACAGAAAGCGAAGTTTCGCGGACCATCCTGAGTATCGCGTCATTTTTTCGCAATCTTCTGTATCGGTGGATTGGGAAGGGCATGGCAATGGTCAAGGTTTCACGGGCAGTTTTGCATTGTAAAACGATTTATGCGGCGGCTTAAGCGGTCTGGCTCTTGAAAATTTTGCTGTCGCAAGAGATATATTTGATCTGGCGGACCGGGACAATGATGACTTCTTTGGAAGTTGTCACCTCCAGCACTTCCAGGTCATCGCTTATGAAGTGCTTTTGCGTGTCTTCCAACAGCATTTCCTTGTTATCGATGAAAACTATTTTTAGCCAATAATCCATGGATAATCCATTCCGTAAAAGATGATAGCCGCCAGCGGCAGGGAGCGCTTATGAAGGAAGCGCTTCCGCTTCAAATTTTCTTGAAAGCGGGTTGTCCAGATAATCCTCAACATAGTTTTTTATAAAGCCTTTTTCATATAACTTTCTGTTGGACAGATGTGAATTGACTTTATGCAGTACTTTGAAGCGGATACGCGGATGACTGGCTTTGAAATCGTCAAAATAAACCCCGGATATATCCTTCTCTTCTTTTGACGAGCTTTCCAAAATAACTTTTGGCAACCATACTCGGGTTTGACCGGTCAACCTTTTGGAGATATCGCTGAACGTCAGCAGTGTCGCGCAATCGGAATCGCCGCCAAGCGTGTCGTTGGGGACATATAAAAATTTACTGCGGTTTTTGCGAAAAAGGTTCAGTAATCTGTACACGTTTCCGGACAGAACGACGGAGTCTTTTTTCTCTATTTCGCTTGCGTCGAAGACCTTGAGTATCTTTTCCCTTGATAGAAAAGCGGTGATATAGGACTCCGTATGGATCATGGTGGTATTGGGCAGGTTGGCTGAGTAAATTTTTCTCGCTTCATCCGGAAGCGCTTTTTTGCCTTCCCGCATCAATGCCGTCGTCTCTTTATCTATCCATTTCAACGGGGTCATGCATCCCATCCACAGGACACATTTGCGGTTGATCTGGGAAATTGTCCTGGCGTCTGTCGACATGGTGTCGGGGCCAAAGGAATAAAAATTTGCGGAAGCCACAGCCGGGCCGTCCAGAATTTCCAGCACCTGTTTGATGGACGGGCCATGCGGCATCAGGCCCTTGCGCTGTTTGCCCAGCGTGATTACGGACAGCTCAAAATTGATCCGTCCGGGATATTTTTTGACCAGATAATTGATCCTCTTGGGCGGCAGGAACCCGACGGTAAAAAACATAATGTTCTTGTCTGTCGTATCCAGAAATTCTTCCATCCAGCCCAGAGCCTTTGGATGCAGGAAGATGTCAGTCCACTCCATGTATTCGTTGCCACCGAGAAGCCAGGATTCTCCCGGCCGGGTCGGGTACTGTTTAACCTGTTCTAATATGTATTCCCAGTCTTCCTGGGTGGTGAGGGGGACGTCAACTGTGGGCCTGTAGCTGATGTCTTTTTCATAACAAAATGTGCACTTTACCGGGCAGGTTTTCCCCAGGCTGAGGGGTATCTTATGGTCTCTGATCTCGCGACGGAAAACATCGTAAAGAATTTTTTGCTCCACCTGAATTTCCTCCTTAACGGACGCAACAAGCGCTTGGCGCCAAGCCAATGAGAGACATTATTCCCAGGATTGGAAAACTTTATCAAGGGATTTATCTATTGGGACCTGTTCTTTTTCTTCTTCTGAGAGCCGGTTAATCAATTCATAAAGGTTGTTTGCGGCGCACCCCATATATGCAATGCTTTTCTGAAGCAGTTTATAGGACCCTTTGACGAGTTTTTTCTCCAGCATCTCCAGTTGGTTGCCAATATCAGGATTAACTGACGCGCTTTCTTTAAAAATCTCGATGGCTTCCTTAAAACTCTTTTTCTCGTGCAAACTCGACCCCTTGATAAAATGCTCCTGGGAAAATCGAACCTGCTCAACAGCCGTGCGTTGTTCCGTCATAATTCACCTTAACACTGCAGATTAATCATCGCGCGCCTGCCGTTTTTCAGGCGCTGGTTTGCAATACGGGATTCCCTAAATAAGACGCTATGGAACCAAACACGATTTTAATATGAAACGCGCAGTAGGCCTATGAGGAAAGGCCCTCTTTAAGAATTCAAAACATATTCGATAAGCGCCGGTCGGTTCCACGCCACAAACCATGCGGCAGAAAATGGGGGTTCCCAAGTGGGCTCCATAACTATCAACGCTTCCGGAGCAATTATCCAGGGAGGGTGGGGGCGCCTTCAAAACTCAAGGCCAATAGGGAAAACCCAGCCATAGCGCTAACAGGGCGGGGCAGGCCGCCCCTGAAGCGGCAAGAATTATCGAAGGGAGTTTGAATTGATATTATTTTTGCTCTTCAACGTCATCAGGTTTTTGACACACTCCACCGGGGCACGCACCGCAACCGCCATATCCGGATGTGACTAATATAAACATAAGCAACATGATAATTATCATCCCTTTTTTCATCAATTTCTCCTCACTATTCGATTTACGACCCTGTCTATTCAGTTTAGACTTCTAAGGACATTATTTCTATCAGTATTTTTGCGACAATTCAATAAAATTTTTAAATAATATTTCCTTTTTATTTGTCCGGTCTTGCATTTTTGTTCGGCGGCGCGAATATTCAGAGTAGCTGGGCTGTGCCAACCCTGAAAGGACTATTGCCAATGGCTTTCAATATAGAGCTTGACACAGGGAAGATCCGGTCGCTGGTGGGCGGTAATCTAGTGGGGTCAAGGGTTCTAACTGTGCAGGAGGTCGATTCTACCAACGAACTGGCCAAGAGATATTTTCAGGATGACGCGCCCGAAGGCATGGTATTTCTTGCGGAATCGCAAACAAAGGGTAAAGGGCGGTCCGGCAGGACCTGGCATTCACCGCCGGGAGTCGGGGTTTTTCTGTCTGTCCTGTTAAAACCTGCCATCCCGGTGGCGCAGATACCGCAATTGACTTTGCTGGCAGGCGTGGCTGTGGCCAAGGCCGTCAACGCCATCAACCCTCTGCCGGCCAACCTTAAATGGCCCAATGACATCCTCATGAACGGAAAAAAGCTCGGGGGCATACTCTGCGAACTGGTTGCCAGGGAGGGCCGTTGGGGGGTAGTCATCGGCATTGGCGTCAACGTCAATCACCGGCGGGACCAATTTCCCGAAGACCTGCGCGAACTCGCCACCTCTTTATACCTCGAAAATAACCAAACGACAGACCGCACCTTGATGGCGATTTCTATCCTTGAACATCTGGACCAGGAGTATCGGGATTTCCTGCAATCCGGGATGGCGCCTCTGGTAAAAAGCTGGACCCGGCTCACTGGCATGTTCGGAAAACCTGTCTGCCTGACGCATGCAAACGAATCCATAAGCGGGACCGCCCAGGGTCTGGACGAGCGGGGCAGGTTGGTCGTCAGGATGGAGGACGGGCAACAAAGAGCCTTCGATAGCGGCGAAGTCACTCTGCGCCGGGAATGATAAAGCTTCAGACGGGCGGGTCAGTGGCGATGATGCCGCCGATGCCCGGAATGTATGCGCAGACGGTGTGAGTAGTAGGGGTAACCGTAGCCGTATCCATAACCGTATCCGTAGCCGTAGCCATAACCAAAAGGCCCGTAAAAGTATGGATAGTAAGAAGGGTAATAATAACGGTCATAATTTTCCCAAAGTTTCAGTTCCTCCACTTCGATCAAAGGGAACGAATATGTCTTTTCTCCCACCTTGCCTTGCCGCAAGCCCAAAAATTTTCCCGCCCCGGTCACTCGACGATCTTTGGCATAGATTTCAGGTTCCAGGAAGCCTTTGTATATAAAAATATACCTGCCGCCGGACTCGTCGCCGCTGTAGGGGTAGTCCGTGTGGTCAAGCTCCCTTTGCGCCACTTCCACTTCTGATCCCTCTTCGTAGTTATTTGTGGTGACGATAACCCCGCCCAGCATCACCTTCTTGCCGACGCTGGTTTCTGGCGATTTGAGCAACTGCGCGAAGGTTAGGGAAGGGTCAAGTTCGCTACGCAACTGGTCAGAAATTGCCGAAACGCAACCCGTACAGGCGAAAACAACTATCAGTATTGGAAAATGAAAATATTTCATGGCTTATTGACGAGTTTCTGGATTAGTCGATTTTTGTTGCTTCCACTTACAATTATATACCCTTTCAGCGGCCCTTGTAGAGAGATTGAGATGTTATGCGCCCATGGTTTTCCCTGGCGGGCAATGTTATCCTTATGCATGCTGGAAACTTTGATAGTGCTGTACATCCTGTTGGCGTTCATTTTCCCATTTCACTCCCTTGTTATAAGCCTGGGGGCCGGGACGGCCTGGCTTATTTATCGGGGAAATTTTTTGCTAAAAAACCAGCCTCTAAAGGGGAAACCCATTATCTGGATTTCGCTCTTGGCGACCGCCGTGAATTTTTTCATGAGCGCGCTGGTAGGGGTGGGGATGGCTTCTCTTGTCTATTTTTTTATTTTAGGGAACTATTATCTATTCCTGTTTAATTTTTTATTTTGCGCCGCCATTTCCCTGCGCTGGTTTGATTTCGCCTATAAGCTGTACCAGGCGCAAATATTGAAACTTATAAAAAGTCCTCCGGCTTCCGCCGCATTCTTTGAGGCGGATGATGAGAATGTAACGTCCCAGCCGCTTTTTGCCGTATGCATGGGCTTGAGCAAAAAAACGGGGTTGGGCGGCGGCATGGTCCCAATGTTCATCGACTCCGGTTATTTATATGTCAAGGAAGGCAAACTGTTTTTTGACGGAATTTTTTTTCGGCATCTGTTCGACGCCAACTCTGTTATGGATGCGGAAAAAGTCAGCTCCGAAAAAATCAGGATATTTGCCAATCCTGGAGAAAAACCGTTCAAAGCGGACGCCTTTTTGCTGATCCTCAGGCGCCGTTTCTATCCGTTCAAGTCGAGGGCTTCGCGGGATAAAATTTTCAACGTCTTGTCCGCATCGCTGGAAAATTGCCACGAGGGGGTTCCATCTGGAGCAGGATAAGGATAAAGTGTATGCGGTCTATTCAAGAAAAAACTTTTTTAATTTATCGCCAGCTTGCCAATGCAATTTCCGACAGATAAAAATTATTACAAGATACTCGGCGTCAGCAGGGACGCGTCCGCCGAAACCATAAAAAAAAGATACCGCAAACTTGCCAAAACGCACCATCCTGACGCCAACGCGGGAAGCAAAAAATCTGAAGATAAATTCAAACTGGTTTCCGAAGCCTATGGGGTTCTGGGCAATGCGGAAAAACGCCGGGCCTATGACCGTTTTTCCCCCCGCAGCCAAAGTAGCGCAGAGCCAGCGCGCGGGCGCAGGCGCAGGGCCAGGAGCGATAAATCCCGATACGGGTACGGGTCTGGCGAAACGGGGCCACGCGCAGAATACCGCGAACCTTTGCCCCGTGAATGTTTTCAGGAAGAGGTCTCTATTGGCCCCAAC
>SMVB01192832.1_pt1 | contig 10484 bp, 6 predicted proteins | sample 2456461 | NCBI WGS metagenome assembly SMVB01 (sample SAMN11095934, study PRJNA526329) | marine sediment metagenome | biome: Marine sediment; feature: Surficial sediment; material: Deep marine sediment; isolation source: Hadal surficial sediment | place: Pacific Ocean | collected 2014-05 | depth 0-1...
AGGCTTCCCGGGCTCACTATCTAATGGGCGTCACTCTGGCCGAGGTGGGTCGCTACGACGATGCCCTGGCTTCCTACCAGCGGTCCCTCGAGTTCTACCCGGCCGACGCCGATGTGCACTACGAATCGAGCTATGCCTGGGCGCAGAAGGGCGATTATGATTTGGAGCTTCGGCACTTGAATGCCGCTCTCGAGATCGACCCGAAGCATGCTGAGGCGCACAACAACCTCGGATTGGTTCTTGCTTCCCAAGGAGAACTGGACGCGGCAGTCGATCACTTTCGCGAATCGATCCGCCTCGAGCCCGCGGATGCCAGGGCGCACAACAATCTGGGGCTGGCGATGGCGGAGCAGGGTCGGCTCCAGGAAGCGGTTGATCACCTGCGCAGGGCCCTCGAGATCGAGCCGGGTCTGGAGCAGGCGCGGCGGACGCTCGAGGCGACGCGGCGGAGGCTGGGGAACGGAGGCTAGAAATAGGAAGGCCCCAGTCCTCGCGGAGGACCAGGGCCTTCGTTTTGGTCGTTGGCTGTGACTCTGGGTTCCCCGTAGGGACGTTCCCAGTGCAGCCACTGGAAAGGCGCCTACGGGGCAGCCACCTCCAACAAACCGTGTTTTTCTACATCCACTGGATCACCTCCTTCCTGGGCGAGCCCATCATCGGCGGTACCCAAACCGCCCGGCTCCCGATGCCGCCCAAAAGCATCCGGCGCCGCCACGTCACAGCTCTGTCCTAAGTTGTGCATGGTGCTTCTGCCGACGATCTTGGAAGATAACGGATCGAGTTGTCAAATCCCCGAGGTTCAGCGACGCAGCGAGCACGGAGTCATGTGCGTGGTGCGCCAGATGTGACACTGCCTTCCTCCGACTCTTGGCGACTTCTGCTTGGAGAGCGCGGATAGAATCGAGGGGTGCAGGTGCGACGCCAGAGCCGACAGAAGCGTCGCGAATCTGCTTCCGCCGCCGTCGCGGCTGGCGGCGGGCTCTGGCTCTTGTTTCTCCTGTCGGGCTGCGCAGTGGATCCGGAGAGCAGCCCTCGGAATCAGGATGGCTCCGAGAATCGGGCGCCATCGACACTCTCTACGGCGACACTGGCTACGGCGCCACTGGCTGCGGTGCAGTGGCTCGACGTCACCACCGAGCTCGGGATCGATTTCGTGCATTCGAGCGGTCCGCTGGACCGTTACGCCATGCCGTCGGTCATGGGAGGCGGAGTCGCGGTCTTCGACTACGATGCGGACGGCGACCTCGACTTGTACCTCATCGATTCGGGAAGCCGGCTTTACGAAGGCATGGGTCGGCCGCGGCAGTCCCTCGATGCCGGAGCCAATCGGCTCTACCGCCAAGAGGAGGACGGACGGTTCACCGACGTCACCGCGGTCTCCGGGCTTGGCGACGCCGGGTATGGCATGGGAGCTGCCGTGGGGGACATCGACAATGACGGCGATCTCGACGTCTTCGTCAGCAACTGGGGCCCTGACGCTCTCTACCGCAACGAGGGGGACGGCACGTTCTCGGACATCACCGAGGCGTCCGGGCTGTCCGCCGATGGCTGGTCGACTTCGGCGGCTTTTGTCGACTACGACCGCGACGGCTTCCTCGATCTCTACGTGGTGCGCTATGTGCGATTCGACTCTGCTCGCGTGTGCGCCCTCGAGTCGGGACGTCGCGATTTCTGTGGGCCGGCGCAGTTCAAGGGCCACGCTGACCTTCTCTATCGCAACACTCGAGACGGACGGTTTGTCGACGTCAGTCGCGAAGCCGGCATAGCGGATGTCGAGGACGCCGGTCTCGGTGTCGTGTGTGCCGACTTCGACGGCGACGGTTGGATCGACATCTACGTCGCCAATGACTCGGACCCCAATAATCTCTGGCTCAATCAGGGCGACGGCACCTTCGTCGACGAAGCCATGCTTCTCGGAGTCGCCTTCAATCGATACGGCGTTGGCGAGGCGGGTATGGGAGTCGTCGCTGGTGACGGCGACGGCGATGGCGACCTCGACTTGTTCATGACTCATCTGATCGAAGAGACGAATACCTACTACGAGAACCGAGGTCCCCTGGGATTCGAGGACACGACCGCCATCGTCGGGCTCGGAGTAGCGAGCGTGCCTTACACCTCGTTCGGCGCTGCCTTCTTCGACTACGACAACGATGGCGATCTCGACGTGGTCGTCGCCAATGGAGGAGTCAAACGCCGAGCCACGGCGCTCGGGTCTCGCCCCGGCTGGCACTGGAACGAGTACGCCGAGCCGAATCTCGTCTTCGAGAACCTGGGTAACGGCCACTTTGTCGACGTCAGCTCCAAGGCCGGCTCCTTCGCCTCCGATGTGGCGATGAGCCGTGGGCTGGTGCCGGTGGACCTCGATGGCGACGGCGACCTCGATCTGGTGCTCACCGGCCTCGACGACGGCCTGAGAATTTACCGCAACGAGGGCGGCAACGATCGGGCGTGGATCGAAGTCCGTGCGATCGATCCGCGCTATCGGCGTGAGGCGCTCGGGGCTCGGGTCACGGTACGGACGGATCGCGGAAGCTACGTTCGGCACGTGCTGCCTACCGGGGGGTATCTCACCGCCACTCACGCCCGGGCGCACGTCGGCCTGGCCGGCGCAGAGCGAGTGGAAGGCTTCGAGGTCGTGTGGCCCGATGGCCTCATCGAGGAGTTCGAAGGCTCGTCGGTCGGCCGAGTCGTGGAGCTGTTTCGCGGTGCAGGCCGCTCTTCGGCCGAGTCGTCTTCCAGGGCTCGAAGGGGGGTTCGTCCATGAGGAGACCTTCGACAACGATCTTCTTGCTGATGCTCTGGGCAGGTAGTTCGCTCGCGGCGACCGAGATCCCACGTCCGGACGTCGCGGACGCGGAGGAGAGGGTGCGGGCCAAGGTCCGAGTGTCGTACGCCAGGGTTGCGGCCCATCCAGATGACGGGGAGGCGTGGGGAAGCTACGGCATGACCCTCGACGCGCACCGGATGAACGCCGCCGCGGTGATTGCGTACGAAGAGGCGCAGCGTCTCGACCCCAAGGAGTTCCGGTGGCCCTACTACCTCGGATCGATCCTCGAGTACGAGGACCCAGCTCGCGCGTTGGACTGGTACCAGCGAGCCATCGACATCGATGGAGACTATGCTCCGGCCCAGATTCGCATCGCGCAGACCTTCGAGGTTCTCGGAGACGACGACCAGGCGTTTCGACATTTCGCCCGCGCCGAGGCACTCGACTCCACCGACCCTTTGGCGCCGTTCGGTCGAGGCCGCATCGTACTGAGCCGTGGCGACCCGGAAGGAGCGAGGCATCACCTGGAGCGAGCCTACTCACTCGATTCCGAGATCCAGGCTGTCGTCGCGACTCTGGCACGCTTGTATCACCAGGTCGGAGAACGTGATCTCGCGCGAGTGAAAGCGGCCGAAGCGAGAGGGCTGCCAAGAATGACCCATCATCGCGACGCTCGACGGGCTGCCGTTCGCCAGCAGGCCGTCGACACCGAGAGTTTCCTACGGCGGAGCAAGACCTACATTGAGGTAGGACAGCTCGATAGCGCACGGCGTGAGCTCGAGACATTGCTGGCGCTGGAGCCCGATCTCGCCGAAGCCCACTTCTCGGCCGCCGGGGTCTACGATCGACTCGGTCAACCTCGGTTGGCGCTGGCCTCTGCGCGCCGAACGCTGGAGCTCGATCCGGAGCTTCCGGGTGCGAGGTCGGTAGTTGCCGGGGCACTGTTCAAGATGCAAAGGCTCACCGAAGCGGATGCGGAGGCGCGCCGCGTGCTCCTCGACGAAGCCGACAACTTCCACATGCTGATGATCGTCGGTATGGTCGCCGCCGAGAATGGCGACATCGCTGCGATGATCGATTCTCTGGATCGTGCCTTCGAAGTCCGCTCCGAGAGCTCTCCCCTGCGCGGCCTCCTCGTGCAGATGTACGCCGATCTCGCCGACTCCTTCGCCGCCATCAACGACCTCGACCAGGCAGCCCACCGCATGTCCCAAGCCCTAGAAGTAGCCCAAGAGATGGCCCAACCAAGATCAACGATCAACGACCTCCAGCGCCGCCGAGACGCCTACCTAAAGCGCTAGCCCCTTCTCACCGCTAGAGACCGCTGCTCAAGCTTCGCGAAGGAAGTACCGTGGGGTCCTGGCGTCAAGCGTGCCCCATATCGCCGGAGCGCAGGAGAGAAGCGCGGAGGCGTACGCCCCGTACGCCGCACAAGCTGAGCGACGAGCATTCGGTGAGATGGGGTGCGATTGGCGCCAGGACTAGGACATGGTGAGGCCGCCGCTGACCGACAGGGTCTGCCCCGTAACGAAGCCCGCCTTTTCCGACGCCAGGTAGGCGACCGCCGGCGAGATGTCCTGAGGCTTTCCGAGACGGCGCATCGGGACGGCTCGGGTCATCGCATCGATGACCTTGTTGCCAGCGCCCGAGGCCTCGATGATCTGGTCCAGGAGGGGTGTCTCGGTGGGTCCCGGGCAGACGGTATTGGAAGTGATCTCGTAGCGCGCCATCTCGCGGGCGACCGTCTTGGAGAAGGCGATCAGCCCGCCCTTGGCTCCGGAGTAGATGGCCTCCTGCGACGAGCCCACGCGCCCGGCGTCAGAGGCGATGTGAATCAGCCGCCCCCAACGTCGCTCGACCATCGACGGCAGGACTGCCCGAGTGACTCGGATCGGGCCGGCGAGATTGATCTCCAGAACCTTCTGAAGAAACTGGTCGTCGGTTTCGAGAAAGGGCATCAGCTCGTCCCAGCCGGCACAGTTGACCAGGACCTCGATCGGCCCGATCTCCTCGGCTACTTTCGCGATCCCCTCCGCGACGGTTTCCGGCTCGGTGACGTCGAGCTCTATGGCTATTCCGCCGATCTCCTGAGCGGTCTTCCGAGCTCGGTCGATCGCCACGTCGGCCACGGCGACTCGATGGCCGGTTGTTGCGAGCTCCGTGCAGATGGCGTGGCCGATACCACCGCCACCTCCGGTCACCAGGGCCACTCGAGAGTTTTTCATGATCCCTCTTCCAGGTTCAGTTCAACGGTAGGGGGTGAAGTCGGGAGGGCGCTTGCCGACGAAGGCTTCCACGCCTTCCTTGGCTTCGTCGGTCTGGACGAAGAGCTGCAAGGTGTCGGAGGCCATGCCGCCGATGCCGGCGATCGATTCGGTGTCCGCGTTGAAGGAGTGCTTGAGGACCCTCAGTGCAGTCGGGCTCTTGTCGAGCATCTCGTCTGCCCAACGCCGCACCTCGTCGCGGAGATCGGCGAGGGGCACCACGGAGTTGACCAGGCCCCAGCGTTCCATTGTTGCTGCGTCGTATTGGCGGCACAGGTACCAGACTTCACGAGCGCGCTTGTCGCCGAGGATGCGCGCCAGGTACGCACTTCCGAAGCCCGCGTCGAACGATCCGACACGGGGACCAGCTTGGCCGAAGCGGGCGTGGTCGGCGGCGATCGTCAGGTCGCAGAGGACGTGGAGGACGTGGCCACCTCCGATGGCGACCCCGTTGACCGCGGCGATGACCGGTTTCGGAATGTCGCGGATCAGACGATGCAGAGTCTCGACTTCGAAGAGACCGCTCTCTGTCGGTCCGTAGTCGCCGGTCTCGGACCTCTGCTTCTGGTCGCCGCCGGCGCAGAAGGCTTTGTCGCCGGCACCAGTGAGGGCGACGACACCGACGCTGGAGTCGGCCCAGGCGGCCTTGAAGCAGCGAATGAGCTCATCGACGGTGCGTCCGCGAAAGGAGTTGTAGCGCTCGGGCCGATCGATGGTGATCCAGGCGAGGCCACGATCCACCTCGTAGGCAACATCCTCCAACTGGTCGAGCTCCATCGGTCTCCTCCAATCTCTGCGCCCCGCCACTGAGGGCGGCGCGGTTCGTGCAGCATACCTTGCGAGCCGCTGCGATCTCGAGGATTTAGATTCTTCGGGCTCTTTGGGAATTCGGGTGGGTAGCTTGCTCCTCGGCCTTCGGAGTCCGGAAGAAGAGAAGAAGTTTTGTTCGCTTCGCGCCTACGGGTCTTGGCGCGTTGTAGGAGCGGACTTCGCGGAGGTGAGTTCCTGGAGGGACCCCTGGCTCCTCACCCCCGACTCCGATCCTCAGAAGATCGGCTAGTACACTCCACAACATGCTCCTCGCCGATCGACTAAGTTCGCGATGACTGCAAGACCGCCGCGAATCTGCTGCCTCGATCTCGACACCTTCTTCGTGTCGGTCGAACGCCTCCTCGATCCGAGCCTCGAGGGCAAGCCGGTGATCGTTGGCGGTCGGCCGGGCCATCGGGGCGTGGTTACAGCGTGCAGCTACGAGGTTCGGGTTCTCGGCGTTCGCTCCGGGATGTCACTCACCACGGCCGGCCGCCTCGCTCCGGACGCGATCTACCTGCCTACCCGTCAGGGGGCTTACGGTGAGTACTCGAAGAGAGTGCGTGAGATCGCGGGCCGCTATTCGCCGGTGGTTCAGGTCGCCAGCATCGACGAGCTGTTCATGGACCTGGCCGGATGCGAGCGGCTCTACCGGAAGCCCGAGCACTCGTCCGACGATGCCGCCATCTTGGCGATCGTGCGCGAGATGACGGGTGTCATCAAGAAGGAGGTAGGACTGCCGGCGAGCGCCGGAATCGCGGCCAGCCGCTCGATGGCAAAGATAGCGAGCGGGTTGGCCAAGCCGGCTGGCGTCCTCCTCGTTCCAGCAGGCCAAGAGCCCGACGTCCTGGCGCCGCTGCCGGTGAGAAAGCTCCCCGGCATCGGCCCGGTGGCGGAGGAGAAGCTCGCCAGCTTGGGCATCACCAAGCTCGGCGAGATTGGTGCCGTCCCTCTCGAGAAGCTGCGGAGTGTGTTCGGAGCCTGGGCGGAATCGGTGCGTGACGGAGCTTGCGGGCGAGGCTCCTCGGACCTCAGCCGCGATCGTCCGGCTTTCCGGGAGCACGACGTCGAGGGCGACATCGTCGGCAGTATCTCCAACGAGCGCACCTTCCGCGAGGATGTCGGCGATACCCGCACGATCGAGGCGAGACTCTGCTGGCTCTGTGAGCGGGTCTGCTGGAGGGCTCGCCGTCGCGGGGTCCGGGCTCGCACTGTCAGTCTCAAGTTGCGATACGCGGATTTCAAGACGATTACTCGGGCCAGAACCGTCTCCCCGACCAACTCGGAGGTGGAGATCTATCCGGTCATCATGGAGCTCTTCGAAGCGGCGCGCACTCGGCGTTTGCGAGTCCGCCTGCTTGGCGTGACTCTGACCAACCTCGGTTTCTTCGACGAGCAGATCGAGCTCTTCGCGCCTGATAAGCGCCGCATCGAGGCAGTGGACGCGATTCGGGAGAAGTACGGCTACGACGCGGTCGGTCTGGCTGGCGGTCGTAAGTATGCCGGGCGGCAGCGCGCTGCCAACACCGCAGCCGGAAGGCCCCGCCCGCCCTCCGACTCCAACTCGTAAGGCTGTAGCCCATCGGCTAGACTCGACGACCGGAGCGGAGGAGGCAGAGACGATGAGGATCCGCGGAGTCATCTTGCTCGCTGCGGCGCTGTGCGCCTGCTTTACCCTCGACGCGTCCGGAGCGGACGCCGGCAAGAGAGGGCTGCTCGCGTCGATCGACGATCGAGCGGCAGAGTATTGGAGCTGCGCTCTGGACATCTGGTCGTGGTCCGAGCCCGGGTATCAGGAGCCGAAGTCCTCGGCTCGCCTGCAGCAGCTTCTCTCCGAGGCTGGATTCGAGATCCAGGCCGGCGTGGCTGGGATGCCGACGGCGTTCGTGGCCTCGTTCGCTTCGAGTGAGAGGGTTCCAGAGGAGCCCGTGATCGGTATTCTGGCGGAGTTTGATGCTCTTCCAGGCTTGAGTCAGGAGGCCGTGCCGTTCCGTTCGCCACGTGCCGAGACCCGGTGGGGCCACGCCTGCGGGCACCATCTCTTAGGGACGGCTTCGGTTGCCGCTGCGATCGCCCTGTCCGAGAGACTCTCGGCGGGTGAGCTGCGTGGAGAGATTCGGCTCTACGGAACACCGGCTGAAGAAGGTGGAGGCGCCAAAGTCTTCATGGTTCGAGAAGGGCTCTTCGCAGACGTCGATGCTGTGCTCCACTGGCACCCGTCCAGCGACAACGCCGCCGGGGATCCCACTAATCAAGCGCGAATTGCCGCCAAGTTCCGGTTCAAGGGTCGCAGCGCGCACGCCGCAGCGGCGCCGGAGCAGGGTCGCTCTGCGCTTGACGCCATAGCTTTGACCAACCACTGTGCCGAGCTCCTTCGCGAGCACACCCCGGATCTGACTCGCCTCCATCACATCATCACAGCCGGTGGTGACGCGCCCAACGTGGTTCCGGAGCACGCGGAGGGCTACTACTACGTTCGCCACCCTGATCCTGCGATCGCGAGATCGGTTTACGACCGACTCCTGCTGTGCGCCGAAGGCGCCGCGACCGGCACCGAGACCGAGCTCTTCGTGGAGTACCTGGGCGGCATCTACAACGTTCTGCCGAACGACACGCTGGCCCGGGTTTCGCTCCGGAACCTGCGAGCGCTGCCGCCCATCGAGTACTCGCCCGAGGAGACCGAGTGGGCGCTTCAGTTGCAAGAGACCCTTGCCGATCCGAAGCCGCTGGAGAGCGTCGCGCGAGTGTTGGATCGGAGTGGCATGGTGAGCCGCGGCTCGACCGACGTCGGAGATGTTTCTTGGGTTGTACCGACCTCGGGCGTCCGCACTGCGACTTGGGTGCCAGGCACCCCTGCCCACTCCTGGCAGGCTGTGGCGGCTGGCGGGATGAGTATCGGGCGCAAAGGGATGCTGCAGGCCGCCAGAGCCCTCGCGGCCACTGCCTGGGACCTCTACCAAGAGCCTTCGGTGCTCGAAGAAGCGAAGAGGGAGTTGGCGAAGCGAACGGCGATGAGTGAGTATCGAGCGATGCTGGATGCGGGGCAAGAGCCGCCGTTGGACTATCGCGGACGAGCCGACTGAGGACCGGGCAGACCCGGAGCGGCCGGTTGCGCCTACGCCTGCCGAGCAGCGATCAGCGAACGCTGAGGTCTTGTCCCTCGACCACGCGCACGAAACTATCGATCGGCACGTCCTCGAATCTCTGGGTGAGGTTGCTCGTCGGCCAGTAGATTTCGAGGAGATCGATGCGCTCTGCCTGGCCCAGCCCGATGGTCTGGCGGAGTGGGCTAGCTCCGAAGCTGCCACCGCTGTTGACGTGCTTGTAGATGGATCGCGGTCCGCCGGCGGCTCCGGGGACGACGACTCGAATGCGAGCCCCGATCGCGGCTCGGTTCGACTCGACACCGACGAGACGGACGGTGAGGTAGTGGTTGCCGAAGCCAGGATTCTCGAACAGGGCGTCGGCGAACTTGTCTCCGGGGTAGGCGCCACCCATCTGAATGAAGATGTCCAGGTCGCCGTCGTTGTCGATGTCGGCGAAGGCGACGCCGTGCCCCTTCTGTAGGTGACCGAGACCGCCGGCCAGAGTGACGTCGGCGAAGCCCTTGCCTCCCAGATTGTGGTACATCACGTTGGGCATTAGAGCTTCGTAGTCCGGGTAGCCGGTTCCTAGATAGAAGTCGAGAAAGCCGTCGTTGTCGACATCGCCGAAGTTGGCTCCCATAGGCAGGTGAAGGCGGGTGAGGCCCAGCCTCTCACTGACGTCCTCGAAGCCGCCGCGGCCGTTGCCGCGGTACACCCGCTGCAGGTCGATCGAGATCCGCGAGCCGAGATAGGAGGCGGCGACGAGCGAGACGCTATTGGGCATTCCGCTGTAGCTCGAGACGTAGAGATCCAGGACGCCGTCGTTGTCGAAGTCCCAAAACCACACCGGGAAGCTATTGCGAGGCCGTTCGACACCGAGCTCCTCGGCGACGTCGGTGAAGGTGATGCGGCCGTCTTGGTCTGGGCCGTTGTTGCGATATAGCCGGTTCGCTCCGCCGAGGCTCGAGACGTAGAGATCGGGCCATCGGTCGTCGTTGTAGTCGCCCCATATGACGCCCTTGACGAAGCTACGGTTGTCGACGCCGGCTGCGGCCGCAACTTCTGTGAAGGTGCCGTCGCCGTTGTTGTGGAAGAGCTGGCAGGGGGCGTCGAATCGAGATTCCCGATTGCCAGCCGAACCGCCGTCGAAGAGGTAGTCGCCGTGCTCATTGCCGACGTAGAGGTCGATATGGCCGTCGTTGTCGTAGTCGGCCCAAGACGCTGTTTGCGTCGGATAGTGCCGTTCGCCGAGGCCGGCTTCGAAGGTGACGTCGGTGAAGGTGATTCGACCGTCGGAATCGGCGCCGTTGTTGCGCAACAGCGAGTTCGGGTGACGGCCGGCCACCGAGAGCCAGGCGCCGCGCAACACATAGAGATCGAGATCTCCGTCGTTGTCGTAGTCAGCCTGGAGCAGGTTGAGGCCGCCGTTGAGTCCGTCGAGGCCGGCCTCGACGGACTCCTGCGAGAAAGAGCCGTCGCCCAGGTTGCGAAAATAGTGCAGCGACTCGGAAGTGTCGAAGGTGCTGGTCAGGATATCGAGGTGCTCGTCGCCGTTCA
>SMVB01058357.1_pt1 | contig 10483 bp, 7 predicted proteins | sample 2456461 | NCBI WGS metagenome assembly SMVB01 (sample SAMN11095934, study PRJNA526329) | marine sediment metagenome | biome: Marine sediment; feature: Surficial sediment; material: Deep marine sediment; isolation source: Hadal surficial sediment | place: Pacific Ocean | collected 2014-05 | depth 0-1...
GCTCTCCAGCCGGGAGATCTACACCGGCGAGTTTGTCGGGATTCATTCTCACCGGTGAGGGCGCGGTCTTCGCCCCTACTGTGGAATCTTCGCCGATAGCAGGTGAACTCAGTGCAAGGGTCGCACCTAGCATGACTGCGAGGCAGGTTCCCAAATACGAGATAGTTCGTCGCTTCATGTTGTTATCCCTCCCCGCCAGGAATTTTCTTTATCGTGAATCATCTTTTCCCCAAGACTTGTTCAAAGTGATCGTGGTCCAGTTCGTGTACTCCATCAGGCCGCGCAATGAATTTTCACAACCGATTCCAGACTCCTTGTGCCCACCGAAAGACTTCGCGTCTCAGGTGCCCGGCAGCCGATAGTCCTCGAACTGCTCACGTAGCGTGAGCTTGTGGATCTTTCCCGTACCGGTCATGGGCAGTGCGTCCACGAACTGCACGTCGTCGGGCATCCACCACTTGGCGATCTTGCCGGACAGGAACGCGAGAATCCCGTCCGCGTCGATATCGCTGCCGGGATTGCGCACACAGATGAGCAGGGGGCGTTCCTGCCATTTCGGATGATGCACGCCGATCACCGCGGCCATCGCGATCTCGGGGTGACCCGATGCGAGGTTCTCGATCTGCACGGAGCTGATCCACTCTCCGCCGGATTTGATCACGTCCTTGGCGCGATCCACGATCGTGAAGTAGCCATCCGGATCGAAGACGGCGACGTCGCCGGTGTCGAGCCAATCGCCTTCGCCGAGCTGCTGCTCCTTGTAGTAGCCGCTCGCGATCCACGGACCGCGCACCTGCAGGTGGCCCTGGCTCTTCCCATCGCGGGGCAGCGCGTTGCCGTCGTCGTCCACGGCGCGCTGATCGATGAGGAAGACGCCGCGTCCCGATTTCATCATCCGATCCGTGCGCACATCGGGCGGGAGAGCCCCGTCTCCGGGGTTCAGCGTGCCCTTCGATCCGCCGAGCGCCTCCGTCATGCCCCAGGTGTTCATCAGTTCCACGCCGTACTTCTCGCCGAGCGTCTCCACCATCCAACGCGGCGGGGGCGCGCCGCTCGAGAGCGACATGCGCAGGTGCGGCAGCTTCGTGCCGGTCTTCTCGAGGTGATCGAGGAGCATCAGCCAGAAGGTCGGCACTCCCGACATGAACGTGCAGCGCTCCTCGGTCAGCAACTCGGTCAGACTCGCCGGGTCGTAGGCGCGGCCGGGCCAGACGAGCTTCCAACCGAGCAGCGGCCCAATGTACGGAAACTGCCAGGCATTGCCGTGAAACATCGGCGAAAGGCCCAAGACGGTCTCCAGCGCGCCGTGCGTGTAGCCGGGGATGCAGTCGGCGGCGCCGAGCGTGAGCACGCTGAGTACCGTTGATCGATGAGAGTAGACGACGCCCTTCGGGTTGCCCGTCGTGCCCGAGGTGTAACAGATCGTGGACGCCGCGTACTCGTCAAAATCCGGCCATTCGTAGTCTCCGTCCTGTTCACCGAGCAGTGTCTCATAGCAGAGCAGCTCCGGTAGCGACGTGTGCTTCGGGAGATCTGCGGCGTCGGCCATCAGGCAAAAGCCGCGAACGCTCTTCAGGTCCGGTGCGAGGCTCTCCACCAGCGGCAGGGTCTCGAGATCGCAGAACAGCCAGGAATCTTCGCAGTGGTCGATGATGTAGAGGAGTTGATCGCGGTGCAGGCGGGGATTGATGGTGTGGAGCACGGCACCGGTGCCCGAGACGCCGTAGAACATCTCGAAGTGACGGTGGGAGTTCCAGGCGAGCGTGCCCACGCGCTCGCCCGGCGCGATGCCGAGCGCCCCGATTGCCTGCGCCAATTGCTTGGCGCGAACCAGCGCCGCCGCGTAGTCGTAGCGGAAGATCGTGCCGTCGAAGTCCCGCGCTGCGATCTCCGTGCTCCCGTGGTGCTCGCCCGCGTGCTCGAGGAGGGCAGAGACCATCAGCGGTCGGTCCATCATCAGGCCGCGCATAGTTACCTCCCGGTGTTGCTAGCGCCCATCATACCAGCATCGAGTTGCCGCTTGCGTGGCTTTGCGCGCACCGGCTGCCAAGGCTCAGCTGGCCCGCGCCAATAGCCCCTGCAAAATGATCTCCGCGATCGCATCCGCAGTCTTATTCGCAGAGGCCTCGGCGATCTCGGCGACGCCGGGCTTCGCAAACTCGCCACCGAGCCCACCGAGCACATGGGCGACCGATGCGGTGTCGACCGGCGCGATCTGCCCGTTGGCGACCGCTCGGTCCAGAAGGCTCTGCGTCACCGCGATCAGATAGGCTTCGTGCGCGGAGAACAGGCGCTCCGATCCGCCGACCTTCGCGAAATCGGCCGACAAAGCCGCAGATTCCGGCTGGACGGCTTTGTTGGCCGCTTGCAGGTAAGCGCGCAGGGCATCAAGTGGTGTCATGGACGGGTCCAGAGCTTCGATGGCGGCGCGTCCGATACGGTGCAGTCGACGGTCAACGACTGTGAGCAGCAGTTCGTCCTTGCTCGACGCGATGTCGTACAACGTGCGCAGCGAGCAGCCGACGGTCGCGGCGATCTCGGCCATCGTCAAATCGCCGAGGCCTTCGTGCCGGAGTTTCTCCTCGAGTTCGTCGATCACCTCGAGTTGCCGCGCGCTGAGCTGTCGTTCTGCGTCGGGTGGCAGCAGCGGCTTCGGCGCGCGCACGCCCGGAAAGCGCATGCGTGTGGCTTTTACGGGAGTTCGCTTCAAGGCAACAGCACCTCCGGAAGGTCCACGATGCGAGCGCGTAACCACTCGCCGAGGCTCTTGGCCTGCCCATCCTGACGCGTCGAGGCGGCGACGCCTTCCCCAAGAAGTCCGTGCAGCACGAAGTTGAGCGATCGAATCGCGGGCAATCGGTAGCGATCCACTTGAAGCTCAGCGGCCTCCGGTAGTAGTTCCTGCAATTTTTCGGTGGTCAAGAACTGATCGAGCCATGCCCACGCTTCGTCGCTGCGCGCGAAGATGCCCAGGTTCGCGTTGCCGCCCTTGTCGCCCGAGCGTGCGCCGTAGATCGTACCCAGTGGAACGCGCTTCGTTGGGCCGCCCGGCGCCGTCGCGTTCGGTCCGGGGTTCGGCGTTACGGTGACGTCTGCGGTCGGAATGACGGATGACACCTCGCACGCCGCGCCGCCGACCACGACGACTTCCTGCGGAACGATCTCCGCCGGAACACGCGCGGGCTCGTACACGCCGAAGCGACGACCGACGCCGGGTGCGCCACCGACGCTCGTGTAGCCGGGGATCGAGGACAGAGCCATTTCGACCATCACGTTCGACACGGCGCGTCCGACCTTCTTCTCGTCCGAATCCTTGAGCGAGAGCCTGAAGAAGGCAGTGGCTTCTTCGTTCGACTGTGGATCTTCCTTGTCGGTGCGGACGATGCGCGTCTCGACTGCGGCAAAGTCTTCGCGCTTGTAGGGGCAGGCGGCCCAGAAGGCATCCTCCACGAGCTTCGCCTTCGCCTCGATGTCGAGACCCGTCAAGCAGATGTTCATGTCCTGCCGAAACCCACCGATCCGGTTGATGCAGACTTTGAGTGTGGCCGGCGGAGGCTCGCCCTTCGTTCCGTGGATGAGTACGCGGTCCGGCGCCTGCTGTGTCAGCTCGATCGTGTCGAAGCGCGTCGTCACGTCAGGTCCGAAGTACTGCGGACCGTCGATTTCGTACAAGAGCTGAGAGGTGACTGTGCCAACCGACACCTCACCGCCGGTGCCGTCGTGCTTGCCGATCACCGTCGATCCATCCGCCGCGATCTCTGCCCACGGAAAACCCACGCGAGTCATGCCCGGAACCTCGGTGAAGAACGAGTAGTTCCCCCCCGTCGCCTGGGTGCCGCACTCGATTACGTGGCCCGCCACAACGGCACCGGCCAGCGAGTCCCACTCGGTGCGGCTCCAGCCGTGATGCCACGCCGCTGGCCCCGCCACGACCGCCGCGTCCGTAACGCGGCCCGTGATGACGATGTCGGCGCCCTGGTTCAGCGCCTCGACGATTCCCCAGCCGCCCAGGTAGGCGTTGGCGGTCAGAAACGCGGACGCGTCCTTGATCGGCTCGCCGGTCTCGAAATGCGTGAGCTGATTCTCTGCAATCAATTCGCTCATGCGCGGCAGCAGATCATCGCCACGCACATAGGCGATCTTCGGGGTGAGGCCGAGCTTTTTCGCGACTTCGGCAACGGCATCCGCGCAACTGTCGGGGTCGAGCCCTCCGGCGTTGCTCACCACCTTGATGCCATTGTCGAGGCAGGTACCCATCACGTGTTCCATCTGCGTGACGAAGGTGCGCGCGTAGCCGCTGTTCGGTCGCTTCATGCGCGTGCCCGCGAGGATCAGCATGGTCAGCTCGGCGAGCCAGTCGCCGGTGAGGACGTCGATGGGCCCGCCTTCCACCATTTCTCGGGCCGCGGTGATGCGGTCCCCGAAGAAGCCCGAACAATTCGCAATTCGGATTGGATCGGCCACGGTGACTCCTTCTATGCCTCTTGCGCGGGTTCGATCACGAGCAACAGCGCTCCCCCCTCGACTTGCTCGCCCTCGGCTACCCGAACTTCGCTGACAACGCCGTCTTCCCTGGCGCGCATCGGGTGCTCCATCTTCATGGCTTCGAGCAGCAGAACGGTGTCACCTGCGCTCACGCGATCGCCCACCTTCACGCGCAGGTCGATGATCTTGCCTGACATTCGGGCGACGAAGCCGCCGGCATCGTCCTCGCCACCTGGCAGCTTGAAGCGCGGTCGTTCTGTGAAGGACAAATCGCCGTTCGAACCATGGACGATCAGTTGAGCACCCGATCGAGTAACCAGAGCCTGCGTGCGGCGCCCACCGATCTCTACATCGATGCCGTTTTCGCTCCAAGAGTGGACGCGCGCGACCGTTCCATCGTCGAAGCGAAAGCTCCCATCGCGAAGAGTCCTGTAGAGCACGGTGACGGAGCTCTCGCCCTGGTCGAGCACGAGTTTCTGATCGGGCAGGCGCCCGTTGCGCCAACCCGACGGCGTCGTGCCGAGCACCCGAGCGTCTCTGCGGTTTACACCCTGTACCCACAGAGCGGCAATCTGCGCCAGACGCGCGCGCTCTTCCTCGCTGACTTCGAGGCTGCGCTCGGGCTTCACGCGGTCGATGAAGTCGGTGGTCGTGTCGCCCGCCAGGAATTCCTGCGTGCGCAGCGTGTGGACCAGGAAATCGCGATTGGTCGCGACGCCGCCCAGGTGCGTACGCGCGAGTGCCAGTGCGAGTTTCCCGGCAGCTTCGCTGCGCGTGGGTGCGTGTGCGATCACCTTGGCGAGCATCGGATCGAAGTCTGTTCCGATGACAGAACCTTGTGTCACCCCCGAATCCCAGCGCACCACCGGCGCTTCGGCCGGTGTGAACGCCACGAGCGTGCCGGTGGCAGGCAGGAAATCGTTTGCAGGATCCTCCGCGTACAGCCGAGCTTCGATCGCCGAGCCGTTGAAGCGGATGTCGCGCTGCTCGTAGCCAAGCGTCGCGCCTGCGGCGATGCGCAGCTGCTCGCGCACCAGATCGATGCCGGTCACCAACTCGGTCACCGGGTGCTCTACCTGGAGACGCGTGTTCACTTCCAGGAAGAAGAACTCGCCCGAGTCATCGTCGAGCAGGAACTCGACGGTGCCGGCCGACTGGTAGCCAATCTCGCGCGCCAGTCGCAGTGCGGCTTCGCACATCGTCTCGCGCAGGTCGGCATCGACACGCGGTGAGGGCGACTCCTCGATGATCTTCTGGTGGCGCCGCTGGATGGAACACTCGCGCTCGCCCAGGTGCACCAGGTTGCCGTGCGCGTCGCCCAGAATCTGGATTTCGATGTGACGCGCGCGCGCGAGGTAGCGCTCGAGGAAGACGCGATCGTCCCCGAAACCGCCCAATGCCTCGCGCTTTGCCGCAGCGATGGACTCGTCGAGCGAGTCCGCGGACTCCACCACGCGCATACCCTTGCCGCCGCCACCGGCCGCGGCCTTTACGAGCAGCGGGTAGCCGATCTGATCCGCGGCGCGCGGGTCCAGCGAACCCGGCAGGGTGGGCACCTGTGCCTTCTCGGCCAGTGCTTTGGCGGCGATCTTGTCGCCCATCTGCTCGATGGCTTCGGGCGACGGTCCTACCCACACCAGGGCTGCGGCGCCGACTTGCGTCGCGAACGCTGCATTTTCCGAAAGAAAGCCGTAGCCGGGGTGAACCGCAGCGGCGCCGGTGGCCCGCGCGGCTGCGAGGATGGCTGTAGCGTCGAGGTAGGAAGTCTCGAGTCGCACGGCCTCGTCTGCATCCCTCACGAACGGCGCATCGACGTCGGAGTCGACGTACACCGCCACGCAACGGATTCCCATCTCGTGCGCGCTTCGGATGATCCGCCGAGCGATCTCCCCGCGATTCGCGACGAGCAGCGTGTCGAAGCTCATAGCCGGAATACTCCGTATCCGTTGGTTCCCTCGATGGGCTTGTTGCGTACCGCCGAAAGGCAGATGCCCAGAACTGTTCGCGTGTCGCGCGGATCGATGATGCCGTCGTCACTGATCGCGCCGCTGGCTTCGAGCGCGACGGAGCCGCTTTCCTGCGCCGCTTCTACCAACTCGCGGAGCTTTGCGTCGGCTTCCTCGTCGAACGGCTCTCCTTTGCGCGCCGCCTGACGGCGGCGCACGATCGACATGACGCCGGCGATCTGCTTGCCGCCCATGACTGCGATCTTGGCGCTCGGCCAGATGAATGTGAAGCGGTTGTTGAACGCGCGGCCCGACATGGCGTAGGTGCCCGCGCCGTAGGACGCACCGACGATCACGGTCAGGTGCGGGACCTCCGAATTCGTCACCGCATTGAGCATCAGCGAGCCCTTCTTCACCATGCCCGACTGTTCGTACTCGCGTCCGACGATGAAGCCCGTCAGGTTCTGGAAGAACACCAGCGGCATGTCGATCTGATTGCACAGCTGGACGAAGTGCGCGGCCTTTTCGGCAGAGTCCGGGTAGAGGACGCCGTTGTTGCCGAGGATGCCAACCGGGTAACCGTGGATCGACGCGAAGCCGCAGACCAGCGTCGGTCCGTAGCGCGGCTTGAACTCTTCGAAGCGCGAGCCGTCCACGATCCGACCGATCACGTCGCGGATTTCCACGGGTCGGCGCAACTCTGGATCGATGATGCCGAGCAGCTCCTCGGGATCGAGCACCGGGGGGTCTGCGCGCAGCGACGGATCGGGGCCGGGCTTGCGCCAGTTCAGGTGCGACACGATCTCACGGCACAGGCGCAATGCGTCGGGTTCGTCTTCGGCAAAGTATTCGCCCAGTCCCGAGATCTCGGCGTGCATCTTCGCGCCGCCTAGGCTCTCGGCATCGGAGTCTTCGCCGGTTGCCATCTTCACCAGCGGGGGGCCGGCCAGAAAGATCTTGGACTGTTCCTTGATCACCACGTTGTAGTCCGACATCCCGGGTTGATAGGCGCCACCGGCGGTCGACGAGCCGAACACGACGCACACGGTCGGGATCTCGAGCTTCGAGAGTTCGATCATCTCGTAGAAGACGCGCCCGGTTTCCGCAAAGTGGTCTATGCGAGCCATCACCGCCGTCTCGCCTTCATCCTTGCTGCTCGAACCGCTGCGACGCAGGTCGGCGCCCGCCGACTCCACGAAACTGACATACGGCATGTGGTTGTCGCGCGCGATCTCGAGCGCACGCATCCACTTCTTCGCGACGTACGGTGTGATCGCGCCGCCCAGTACAGTGGGGTCGTTCGCGAAGATCACGCACTCCACGCCAGCGATGACTCCAATACCGAGCACCGCGCCACCGCCGATCGTGTACGACGAGTTGTAGGCGGCCAGCGAGCTGATCTCGAGAAACGGGCTGTCGGGGTCGAGTGCCAGCGCAATGCGTTCTCGCACCGGCAGCTTGCCGCGTTTGGCAAGACGCTCGTGGTGATAGGCACCTCCACCGAGTTCGGCCTCGCCGAGCAGCGCCTCGATCTCCTCGAGCCTCTTCAGCATGTCCTCCCGGTTCTCCTGGAACTCGGGGCTGCGTGGATCGAGAGTGGATCGGAGGGGTGGAGCGAGCAGTGTGGGTTGCATGGCTTTCCTATCTAAAAGGCCCTGTCTAATAGGGCCTGCCTAATAGAACCTGCCAAAGCGCATTGACGCAGAGGTAACAGATACGGTAATAATGAGCAAGTAATATTTTCATAGCCATGAGACGCCAGAGAACCTCTGGGCGAACGAGGAAACGGAATGGGCCAAACGCTGCAAGTGAGCGTGGACTTCCGAGACGAGGTGGATGAACTCCACGGTTTTCTCCAGACGCTGAAGCCCGAGGAGTGGAATCTCGAGACGGACTTCATGCACTGGACGCCCTGGGACGTGGTGGCCCACCTGCACTTCTTCGATCTCGTATCGATGGTCGCGTCCGAGGGCGAGGAAGCATTCGCGGCGGAGCGCCAGTCGCTGTTCACGGCGATCGGCGAGGGCAAAACCAACAAGAACCTCGCACGAGAGCGGTTCGCTGATCTCGACGCGGCGGGCCTGCTGGCGCAGTGGCGAAGTACGGCGCACGCTCTGGCGGAAACACTCGGTACGTCGGATCCGAAGCGCAGGCTGCCCTGGTTCGGGCCCGACATGAGCGTGAAGATGTTCCTGACCGCGCGTTACATGGAAACCTGGGCCCACGGCCAGGAAATCTATGACCTGGTTGGCGCAACGCGCACGCACACCGACCGCATCAAGAACATCGCCACGATCGGCATGAAGACCTTTGGCTGGACCTTCGTGAATCGGAAAATGGAGATCCCTGGACCGCCTCCTCATGTGCGGCTTGTAGCGCCTTCCAGCGAGATCTGGGAGTGGAACGAGCCGAACGAAACCGAGTGCATTCGCGGCGAAGCGGTCGACTTCTGTCACGTGGTGACTCAGGGACGCAACATCGCCGAGGTGAGCCTCGAAGTGCGCGGCCCAATCGCGACGCAGTGGATGTCAATTGCACAATGCTTTGCCGGTGGGGCGGTCGACCCGCCGAAGCCCGGGACACGCGGGATTCAACCACGTGCCGGAATCCGCGTCGTGGTGCGCGGCGGAGACAACCCCTAGCCAAAACACGCATCGTTTACAGGAGCCGCCGATGCCCGACGATCTCTTCTCTACACCCGAGCACCAGATCTTTCGCGACACCGTCCACAAGTTCATCGAGACCGAGCTCGTCCCGCGGGCCCGCGAATTTGACGCGATGGGCAAGATCGACAAATCGCTCTACCGGAAGATGGGCGACCTTGGGATGCTCGGCCTGCGGTACGACCCGAAGTGGGGCGGCTCCGGTCTCGACTACTCCTACACAACGATCTTGTACGAAGAACTCGGCGCGTGCGGCCTGGCCGGGGTCACCATGGGGATCAGCGTCCACACCGACATGGCGACGCCCTCACTCCACGATTTCGGCACCGATGAGCTACGCGAGTGTTATCTGGTGCCTTCTATCAAAGGCGAGATGGTAAGTGCTATCGCGGTCACCGAGCCCGACGCGGGCTCGGACGTGGCCGGGATCAAGACCCGCGCGGTTCGCGACGGTGACGAGTGGGTGATCAACGGCAGCAAGATCTACATCACCAATGCCGCAACGGCAGATTGGATCTGCTTGCTCGCGGTGACTGACCCGGACGCGCGCTACGGCGGCTTCTCCCAGATCATCGTGCCCACCGATACGCCCGGCTTCCGCTACGAGTTGCTCGACAAGATTGGCAACTGGAACTCCGACACAGGGATGCTCTATTTCGACGACGTGCGTGTCCCATTGGCAAATACGATCGGCGAGGTCGGCCGTGGTTTTCAGCAGCAGATGATGCAGTTCCAGGACGAGCGCCTGGTGGCGTGCATTAGCTCCGTGGCAGGCTCGAGGAGGCTATGGGAATTGACGCGCGACTACGCGAAGGAGCGCATGCTCTTCGGCAAGCCGCTATCGAAGATGCAGGTCACGCAGTTCAAGTTTGTCGACATGCTGATCGAACTCGAGGCCGCTCGGGAACTCACATACGCGTGTGTGCGCAAGCGCATCAAGGGCGAAGATGCGACGCGGGAGATCTCCATGGCCAAGGTCTTCTGCGGGCGCACGATCCGCCACGTCGCCGACGAGTGTATTCAGCTCCATGGGGGCTACGGCTACATGAAGGAGAGTGCCGCCGGCCGAGCCTTCGTCGACAGTCGCCTCATGAGTATCGGCGGCGGATCCGACGAAACGATGATCCATTACCTGGCGAAGATGCTGGATTTCTGATGACCAGCCCCCGCATACGGATCCAGTCGGAATGTTAGGATTGCGGCCGAAACTGTTTGCGGGGGCTAGGTCAGCGACTCTGGGGCGAATCCGAACCGCCTAAATCGGCAGCAGAGAAAAGCGTGGGCTGTTGCGCCTTCGAGGCCGCGAACCCGCCGTCTCCGGTTCGGATACGCGATAGCCGGTCCGCCAAAACCCCGCGGAATGGCGTGAATTTCTCGGGCTAGATCTGA
>SMVB01024623.1_pt1 | contig 10481 bp, 12 predicted proteins | sample 2456461 | NCBI WGS metagenome assembly SMVB01 (sample SAMN11095934, study PRJNA526329) | marine sediment metagenome | biome: Marine sediment; feature: Surficial sediment; material: Deep marine sediment; isolation source: Hadal surficial sediment | place: Pacific Ocean | collected 2014-05 | depth...
ACTCATCTATTCCATAGATATGGTGACCTTTATCGAAACAATGACAGGGTAAGATTCCTCAGTGGCGGTCGATTGGGCAAATTCTGCGGAAACAGAAGCATTTGATGCCAAGGTCAATGCCAGAACAAAGACTGAAGGAGTTTTCGTGAAATGCCGCATTTCAGCAGTCTATATCATGTCATCGAATCGCATGAAAGTTCGATGGCCGTGGTAGGAATGCCGGTTGCGCGACACTCCCCACATGGATCCCGGCGTGCGCCCAACAGAATTCTGACAATCGCGTTTACCACTCGTCGTCGTCTTCCCACGCCTTCAGTTTGCTCTTGTCGACCTCGCGCCACTGCTGCTCACTTTTCCTGGCAAGGGCGACAACTTTTGCCAGTACCCAGGCGATGATGAATACCGTGATTAGTACAACCGGCCAGAATCCATCGGACATCTGCAACCCTCGACTCGACTTCTGGGGACAAGATAACCTATATCAATCGTTGGTGAAGGGTCTCCTATAGCGCTAGAATCGGGCAATGACGGCAATTCCCCAGAGTCACAGCCCCGCAGGCCTCGAGTTCGGGCCACGCAGAAAATCGTTTGAAATCGAGGCGGCGCTGGCGACCGACTGGCACGGCGGCAGCGCCTTCCGGACAGCATGGTTCAACGGCATGTCCATACTTTTTCCGCTGGGTGAAAAGTTCTTCATAGATAGCGTCCGCCATTTCGCCGACGACATCGAAGATCCCAGGCTGCTGGAAGAAATCTCTGCGTTCCAGGCACAGGAAGCGACACACCGTCGTCAGCACCAGCGCTACAACGAAATTCTGTGCGAGTTACGTGGCTACGACCTGGATCGAATCGAGCGCAACGAGCGTGAAAGAATCGACTGGGCATACCGCGAGCTGTCGGCACGCAGGCGGCTGGCAGGCACGACGGCCAGCGAGCACCTGACCGCCATACTCGCCGATGAGATGCTAACCCGAAAAACACCGATGGCCGGTGCCGATCCAACCATCGCCAGCCTGTGGCTATGGCATGGCATCGAGGAAACCGAACACAAGGCCGTGGCATTCGATGTGCATGTCGCCGTCGGAGGAACGGTCAGGGAAAGGCGGCATGCCCTGATTCTCAACACCTTCTTTTTTCTGAAAGATACGATGCGCAACCTCTGCATCATGCTGCAGAAAGACGGCAAGCTATGGAGCCTTCGAGAATGGGCCAGCGGCTTCAAATACCTCTTTATCAAGCCAGGCATATTACGCCGCGTCTTCATTCCCTGGCTGCGGTTTTTTCGAAAGGACTTTCATCCCTGGCAACATGACAATCGCTATCTGGTCGATGCCTGGGAACAACAACAGGCTGCGTCCGACGCTCCGGCCACGGACTCCGGCTGAAATCATCCTCGTTGACTTTCCGTTCTGTTCAGCTAGCATGGCGCCCGATAGTCAAATCAGGCCTTGCCTGGAATCGAGCCATTCATGAAAACCACAATTCCTGGAAATTTGTTCACCCTTGTGGTCAGGCTCGTCTGTGCCTTTGGCATCGCCGGCAGTTTGAATACTGCAACTCCGCTGCGTCCTGACTCGCACACCTAGCCGATAATTCCTCTTGTTCCTGAGTTCCGGCGTGGTGCTTCCGGAATACCCCGCTGTACCTGGCCAATTCGTGTCTGTACGGTGATAAAAACAGAATTAATTTGCTATGACTGTCGAAATTACTAAATCGGAAAGGACTTATTGGCAACGTGCGCGCGCGTTTGTCCACGAGTCAATAAGCGACAACGAGACCGACTTTACCGTCGGGCCAATCGGCCGTGCGCTCGGTCTGCTTGCAATCCCGATGATGCTCGAGATGGCAATGGAAGCCGTGTTCGCAGTTGTCGACATCGCCTTTGTATCCCGCCTCGGCACTAACGCGATTGCCGCCGTCGGTCTGACAGAGGCTTTGGTAACCGTGCTTTACGCCGTTGCCATTGGCCTTGGCATCGGTGTCACGGCAATGGTGTCACGTCGCATTGGTGCGCAGGACCCGGACGCGGCCGCGCAGGTCACCGGGCAGGCGATCTGGGTCGGCGCCGCCTTTGCCACTGTCATCGGCGTTTGCGGCGTAATTTACGCTGCAGATCTGCTGCGCATGATGGGTGCCAGCGAGGGTGTCATAGCGGAGGGCCAGGGTTTCATTGCGATATTGCTCGGTGGGTCAGCCAGCATTCTTTACCTGTTTCTGTTGAATGCGGCGTTCCGCGGAGCCGGCGATGCGCCAGTCGCATTGCGTTCTCTCGCACTCGCAAATGCAATCAATATAGGATTGGATCCGTGTTTGATTTTTGGACTCGGCCCATTCCCTGAGCTGGGTGTCACTGGCGCTGCGATTGCGACTACGATCGGACGCAGCATTGGCGTTATGTACCTGGTCTACAGCCTGTTCGGCGGCAAAGGACGCCTGCCATTCAAGCTCAGACACCTGGTACCGGCGCCGCAGCTAATGCTGGGAATGATCAGGATATCAGTGGGCGGCATCGGCCAGTTCCTGATTTCCACATCGAGCTGGATTGTGATTATGCGGGTTGTCGCGTTGTACGGCAGTGCACCAATCGCAGCCTATACAATCGCATTGCGCCTCATCGAATTCGCGCTGCTACCCGCGTGGGGTCTCGGCAACGCGGCCGCAACACTGGTGGGTCAGAATCTTGGCGCTGAAAAACCGGAGCGGGCCGAGCAATCGGTCTGGCGGGCATCAAAATACAATGCGATCTTCATGACTGTCATCGGCATCGTGATGATCGTACTGGCGCCGCAGATCGTTTCGCTGTTCTCGACCGAACCTGAAGTCATTCGCTACGGCACGAGTTGTCTCAGAATCCTGGGCGTGGGTTACCCGATGTACGCGGTTGGCATGATAATCATCCAGGCATTAAATGGTGCCGGCGATACGACAACGCCGTCCGTGATGAATTTCATATGCTTCTGGCTGCTTCAGATTCCGCTTGCCTACTGGCTGGCGACAGCCGCAGAGCTTGGTCCTGACGGCGTATTCCTGGCGATCGTGATCGCCGAGACCATACTCACGGCGATGGCCGTCATCGTGTTCAGGAAGGGCAAGTGGCGCTTTGCCCAGGTCTGACCGGATCTGAGTTCATTTAAGCATTTACGAGTAATATTGCATCAACCATAACAAGGGATTCATCGTAATGAACCATCTCTCCACGCTGGCCAACATGGCTGAAATTCTGGGCGTCATCATCGTCATTGGCGGCTTGTTCTTCGCATTGTTGCAAATGCGGCAAATCCGCCAGCAGCGTCGCGAACTTGCAGCGATCGAGCTATTCCGATTCTTCGGCAATCCCAAGTTTACGCAGGCGTACCAAATTGTGCTTCACCTTCCGGACGGTTTGAGCGCAGAGGAGATACGCACGAAGCAGGCGAATCTGGAGGATGCCGTAATGCTGATCAGTTCAACCATGGAGAACATCGGCGTAATGACATTTCAGCGGATTGTGCCGTTCGTGATCGTCAACAATCTGATTGGCAGCAGCGTCATCATCTTGTGGCGCAAACTCGAAAACTGGGCAATCGCGCTCCGCGATGAATTGGGCGATGAAGCTGCGTTCGAGTGGTTCCAGTGGCTGGCCGAACGCCTTGCGGATTATCAGCCGCGCGACCCGCGCCCCGCGTATGAAGCACACAAGGACTGGATACCGCTGCATCTTCGTCATGAGATATAGCCGGCATTGAAAGAATGACTGACGCACCACTCATCGATATTCACAACGCGACCATCTATCGTGGAGATACACGCGTCTTTGAGAACTTCAGCGTCAGCATCGGCCAACACGAGCAGGCAGCAATTCTCGGACCGAACGGTTCAGGCAAGACAACATTACTAAAAGTCATCAACCGGGAAATATACCCGGTTCGTCAGGATGACTCATGGGTGCGCATCCTCGGCCGCGAAACCTGGAACGTCTGGGAATTGCGATCGCATATCGGCATCGTTTCGCACGATCTGCAAATGCACTATCGCAACTCAACAACTGGTCTGAATGTCGTGTTGTCCGGTTACCTGTCGAGCGTTGGTATCCACGGATTATTGTCCAGGCAAATAACGAACGAACAAAAAGAGCATGCAGGAAGCATAATGCGCGAGCTGGGAATCGAGTCATTAGCCGCTACGCCCTTGCGCAAAATGTCGACGGGTCAGCAGCGCCGTTGTTTACTGGGGCGTGCACTCGTGCACAACCCGGATACGCTGATCCTTGACGAACCGACGGCCGGCCTCGACCTGTCCGCCAGTTTCGACTACCTGGCTCGCATCAGGCGCCAGATCGCCAGCGGCAAGAGCATCGTGCTGGTGACACACCTGCTGAATGAAATTCCCCCGGATATTCAGCGCATCATACTTCTGCGAGAGGGCCGAATCGTAGCCGATGGCCCGAAGGAGGAGATACTGACTGAGGAAAACCTCGAAAAGACCTACGACGCCGGCGTGAGAATCGCAAAAGTCGATGGCTACTACCTGGCCTACCCACCAAAGTCTGCTTGACGATGGTGCGCTCCGACTGGTTCACAGTCCTGACGACCGGTAAGCTTAAGGATATCGAAAACGTGACGGAATACGATGCGTCCTGACCTTCCCGGACCTAGTCTCCTCTTATGATTCGTCGACTTCTCCCATATTTGCTCTCTTCTGCGGCCACCTTGATTGTTGCACCGTCCGTCGCCGCGGATGGGACACCCGGTGCCGCAGTCGTTACGGGCCTCGGTAACACGGGAATTGGCCTGTTCATTATCGCGATTGCCGGAGCACTGCTCCTGACGCTGATGTTCAGAGCATCCGCAACGCATGTCGCCAGGATCGTCACGGAAAAATTCCGCAACCGGCGGATACACAAGATTCTGAACGCCAGGTCTCCCGACATGCTGGAGGATTTCATTCTCCCAGGCGCCTACGGCGGCCTGACACATATCGACTACGCGATTCTGACATCCGGCGGAATCCTGTGCATTCAAACCAAACACTACAATGGCATCGTATTTGGCGGCGCGGACGAACCGCAGTGGTCGAATGTGGATGGCGTTCGACGCCGCAAGTTCCTGAATCCGCTGATTCAAAACCAGGGCCGCAGCAAAGCGCTGCAAAATATTGTCCCCGATGTGCCGGTTGCCAACCTGGTCGTGTTTACCGGTTCCGTACAGTTCACGACTCCTTTGGCCAAGAACGTAATCCATGTTCGTGACCTCAACAGCTACATTGCCAAATTCGTGTTTGGCCCTTGCAAAATCGACGACTGGGATGCCGTGTGGCTTACGGTCAAATCTGCAGTTCTGACGGATGAAGAAACCCGCAAAGACTTTCGGGCGCAATTAAGCTTTTCCTGATTTTTCGATCGCCCGGTGGGCCGGGCTCCTACAGGAAGAGAATCGTCGAAAGCTATCGTAGGAGCTCGCCCCGGCGAGCGACAAACAATCAACCACCTCGAACGAAAGCATTTCGCCCGGTGGGCCGGGCTCCTACAGGAAGAGAATCGTCGAAAGCTATCGTAGGAGCTCGCCCTGGCGAGCGACACACAATCAACCACCTCGAACGAAAGCATTTCTCCCGCTTAGGAAGGGCTCCTACGGAAAATTGCCGTTTTGCATAGCGGGCAGTCGCGGACGTTTCGGATATAATCGTTGCCAGACTTCAATCATGGCGCACGCGTATGTCCGACATCCTGATCAGTTCACCTGGGGGAGTACTTGCCGTCCTCTGCGCTGTTGCCGCTTTCTGGTTTTACGTCGAGCAGGTTTCCGCTTTAAAACTGTTCCAGTACATCCCGCCGCTGATCTTCATTTATGCCACACCGGTTTTCCTGAATAATCTGGACGTGATTCCGGCGAGTTCTCCGGTCTATTCCGGATTAAGCAGTTATGCGCTACCAGCGTTCATTGTGTTGATGTTAATCAAGGTAAACGTTCCAGCGACTGTGAAAATAATGGGTAAGGGTATCCTCGTCATGCTAATGGGGACTGCCGGAGTGGTTGCCGGATGCGTCGTTTCCTATGTAATCGTGCATCGATGGCTGGCGCCGGACGCATGGACTGGATTTGGTGCGTTAGCAGGTAGCTGGATCGGCGGAACCGGTAACATGGCCGCCACCAGCGAAATGCTGAACACATCGCCTGAGCAATTCGGCCTGGCAGTGCTGGCGGATAACGTGGTTTACATTGTCTGGTTACCCATTCTCCTTGCATCAAGAAACTTCGCCGACCGCTTCAACGCCTGGGCAAATGTTCCGGAGGACAGAATCCGCATGATGGATTCTGCCGCTGCTCTTGTCCACGAGGAGGAAAAGGCACCGCAGATGCGGGATTACATTTACCTGGCTGCGATCGCGATCGGTGTCACCTGGATAGCGGCTGCGCTCGCACCGATATTGTTTGACACGATGATGGGTATTGCGCCGGATCTGCAGGTCGTGTTGTCGGAATCGACATGGCGAATTTTATTGATCACAACAATTGCGCTGTCGTTGTCCGTAACGCCGTTATCGAAGCTGCCGAACGCGACCGTAATGGGCACTGCACTGATTTACATTTTTGTGGCCGGCATGGGCGCCAGGGCCACGATCGAAGGATTCGGACAGGCACCGGCATTCCTGCTTGGTGCATTCATCTGGATCTTCATTCATGGCGCATTCTGCCTCGCAGGAGCAAAGCTGTTCCGGGTCGACGTACACAGTGTTGCTATTGCATCGGCAGCAAATATAGGTGCCGCCGCCTCCGCACCGATCGTCGCTGCATTCCACCGCCCGAGTCTTGTCCCGGTCTCGGTATTAATGGCGCTTATCGGTTACGCGTTGGGTAACTACCTTGCACCACTGGCCGGGCATCTTGCGCGACTTGCAGCCGGGCAGTAACGGCTGCAATCGGCAATGAACGCAGTGCTTCGATGGACCCGATATATCGCGTTTTTGCTGCTTGCACTGGTGGTCATCGCTGCTCTGGTTTCTGTCTGGTTGTGGCAGAGCCGTCACTCGATCGACGACATTGGCTGGCCAACTGCAGAGGTGGTTTCTGAACCGACTGACATGGTTACAGTAACGTGGCTGGGCACCTCTACCTTGCTGTTTGATGACCGCGAAACCCAGATTCTGATTGATGGCAACTTTACGCGTCTAAATCCCGTTGAAATTGCTTTGTTTCTGCGTGTCTCTTCCGATCTGTCGACAATTAACTACGCGCTTGCTGAATTCAGAATGGATCGGCTGGCAGCAATTGTGCCGGCGCATTCTCATTTCGATCACGCAATGGATGTCGGCCACGTAGCGAACCGGACGAGTGCCATAATTCTCGGCTCCGAATCGACCGCCAATATTGCGCGTGGCGCGAATGTACCGGTTGACCAGTATCAGATTCTTGCCGACGGAGAGACGCGTCAGTTTGGCGAATTTACGATCAGGCTGCTGGCGTCGAGACATGCACCGATCAGGCCAGGCGGCGAAGGGCCGTTTTTTCCTGGAACTATCGACGCACCGCTCGAGCAGCCGGCATCTGTGAATGAGTGGAAAGAGGGTGTGGTCTGGTCAATATTCATCGGGCACCCGCGTGGCACGACCCTGATCCAGGGCAGCGGCGGTTATATCGAAGGCAAACTGGATGGTGAATCCGCAGATGTAGTCATGCTGGGAATCGCGGGCCTAGTTGGCCTTGGCAAGGAATATGTGACCAAGCTCTGGAACGAAACCGTACCGGTTACAGGTGCAACACGAGTCATTTCCATCCATCACGACGATTTCACAGCGCCGTTCGGCGAGGTCCGGCTGGTCGCGGATTTCCTCGACAATGTCGTAATCACCGCAGGCTGGATCGATGAAACAGTGGCAGAGAACGGTGTCGAAGTCAGGATCGAATTGCCGCCATTCGGACAACCGATCCCGTTGTACTAGATGGGTTCCAGTAACTCGTTCAATAGTTCGTCAATTCGCGCCGGTAGTCGCTGCAGGTTTTCCTTGTCCACTTTCGGCAATTGCTTGATACGATATTCAATTCTTGTGGCGACGCTGCGATCGCCCACCGCTCGCTCATAGACGAGCTGGAATGGCCCGCGGCCACGAAGATATTTTGCGCCTCGCTTTCCCTGTTCATGTTCGGCGATTCGCCGCGATACATTGGTTGCGATACCGGTATAGAAACTACCGTCTCCGCAGCGCAACATGTAGACGCTCCACTCGGACATGTCGTTTGTCAGTCCCGTTTTACCCGCTTATCGGACGGCGGATATTTTTCCAGTAGCGCCGCAGGTGTTCGCAGTTTGAGCGAATATCGAGCACGAACACGAAAAGTTCAGGCGTGTCCGCCAGCCAGGGTGTTGCCAAGTACTCGAAATGCACCGGATTCGATGCTGCTGCGGTTTTCAGGAGAATCATCGTAGGTGAGCACAATTTCAGACGCCCCATCCAGTTCAGCGACCGGCTTCCGAAGTTCGAGCGTCAGCATGTTGCCGGTCATCCTCGCCTCCTGGATCAGGTCGTGACCTGCAAACTGAATTTCGTTGATCTCTATATAGATTGACTCGTCAAGATCCTCACCATCGGCGCGCATCAATAACAGGTAATCCTCGATATCGCCCGCGTCTGAGGTCCGCGCGAAAAACGACATCGTTGCGTTGTCCCTGACATCGAATGCGACCGTGTCGTAGTGGCGAGTGCCCAACATGCTGAATTCCTGCTGCTGAAGGCCCGGTCATCAGTGTACGCCAGTTGACCTCCCGAGTTCGATATTTCGTAATCGCGATCAGTGCGCCGCCTGCCGAATGGCTGAAATCTTCTCGTCCTTCTCCTGCCAGATCTGCGTCAGCCATTGGTGAAATTCGCGCCGAAATTCCCGATCATTGATGTAGTCACCCTCCATCATCCACGACTCCACGGGTCGCGTCCTGATTTCGATAATAATGTGATCGAATTTGCCACAACACATCGCCCAGAAGCCTGGTGCTCCATTTGGGTATACGATTGTGATGTCGAGTATCGCGTTGAACATCGAACCCATTGAATCCAGAGCTAATGCGAGACCACCGGCGCGCGGCGGCAAGAGATTCTCGAAAGGTGATGCTCGTTTGACTTTCTTTTCCAAAGTGAAACGCGTGCCTTCGATAAAGTTGATAACTGACGTCGGCGTGTAGCGAAACTTTTCACAGGCCTTCCTGGTCGCCTCGAGATCCTTGCCCTTCTTATGGGGGTTTTTCGCAAGATACGACTTCGAATAGCGCTTCATGAAAGGCATGTCCAGCCCCCACCAGGCTATGCCGAGGAACGGGAACCAGATCAACTCCTGTTTAATGAAAAACTTGAGGAACGGTATGCGGCGATTCAGCACCGTTTGCAGTGCAATGATATCGGTCCAGGCCTGGTGATTGGCAATGATGAGATACCAGTCATCAATCTTGAGGTCCTCGAGTCCGCGCACTTCCCAGCGCGTGGAATTGGCGAGGCCGAAGAGCGCGGCATTACAGCTCACCCAGTTTTCACCCATCGCCATGATCCAGCGTGTCATCAGCCTGCGGAAACCCGTGACCGGTACCAGCAGCTTGAAGATGGCGAATACCACCAACGGCGTCACCCAAAAGATCGTATTGATCGTACAAGCGCTGAAAACAATGGTGCCTTGCACGTTAGTTAGTGTTTTTTTAAGCAAGGGACGCTGCTTCCTCGTTAGACCGCGGAGACATTTTAGCCCGATTTCAGCGAATTTGAGCGGGGGGATCAAAATCTCCGATTCGGTTGCCGTACTCAGGGGCATCAAGTAGGGTATTCGCTGGCATGCCATGAACTGCCTGCACCATCTCATGTCTCAAATACAGTGGTGCACATCAGGAACTTTTCAAATGATTACTCTGCACATTAACAGCCAGACGTATGAGCTGGATGTTGACCCGAACACACCGCTCCTATGGGTCATACGCGAGCAAGCCGGACTGACCGGCACCAAATTCGGTTGTGGCATCGCCCAGTGTGGCGCCTGCACGGTGCATCTCAATGGCCAGCCAGTCCGTTCCTGCGTAACGCCGGTTCAGGCGGCGGCCAATCAGCAAATCACGACAATTGAAGGCATCGGCCGTGGCGAGACCGGCCTGCACGCCGTACAACAGGCATGGATCGACGAGCAGGTTCCGCAATGTGGCTACTGTCAGTCGGGTCAGATCATGGCCGCGGTCGCGCTGCTCGAGGATAATCCCGCACCAGGCGATGATGACATCGATGCTGCGATGAGCGGCAATATTTGCCGTTGCGGCACCTATTCGCGCATTCGTCGCGGCATCAAACGTGCAGCAAAAACACTTGCAAGCACCTCCGGAACGGAGGGTTCTCACAATGGGTAAGTGGACCAGGCGTGCTTTCATTACCACCGGTGTTCTCGCCGGCGGTGCAGTCGTCATTGGCGTCGCGATTCGTCCTGGCAACCGTGCTGGCAAAGTTGCGCCACTCATCGCAGGTGAAGATGAAACGGTAT
>SMVB01215249.1_pt1 | contig 10481 bp, 6 predicted proteins | sample 2456461 | NCBI WGS metagenome assembly SMVB01 (sample SAMN11095934, study PRJNA526329) | marine sediment metagenome | biome: Marine sediment; feature: Surficial sediment; material: Deep marine sediment; isolation source: Hadal surficial sediment | place: Pacific Ocean | collected 2014-05 | depth 0-1...
CAGAACACCCAGAATCGCCCCAGGCCAGACATCCCGCCAGGAAATCTTCCTGGCCGGCAGGCTGCGGAAGATGATCACCAGACAAGCGATGCGCAACAGGGTCAGGAAGACCCGGTTGCCTGTTGACACCAGCTTCGCCCCCAGGGGAATTCCGTCCCCCATCTGCTCCAGAAGCATGGCGCTGAACGCATCCAGGGTCCAGGTCACCAGCATGAGCAGTCCCAGGGCCATCACCATGAAGAAGGCCAGCAGGCGTGACCTGAGAATCTGCAACACACCCACCCGGATGGAACGGGACCGGGGAATTTCCCAGATGACATCAAGGGCGCTCTGCAACGCCGCGAAGGCGCGCGTGGACCCATACAAGAGAACCACGACGGCGATGATGGAGGCGGAGATCCCGCCGGAGAAGAGATCCACGTCCCGGATCATCCGGGCCACCATGGATGCGGCCTCTTGCCCGAAGATGCTGTCAACCCGGCTGAGCGCAGCCTGTTGAGCCGAGTCCTCCCCGAAGAAGATGCCGATGGAAGCGACAGCCACCACGAACAGGGGGCTGGCCGAGATCAGAAGAAAGTAGGCCAGCCCGCCTGCCATGAGGGAACCCTGGTTCTTCTGAAACTCTGCAATGGTCGTGACAACAAGGGAGCAGGCCCGTTTCAACCAACCTTCCTGCTTCAGGTGGCGGCGGGCCATGGGGGGAGGTTAACATGAGCAGACACCATGGCAGCCACGAAGCAAGTGAGAGACACTCTGTTCCCGGCGCTTGAGCAGATGATGGGCAAGCGATTCTCCACGGCCCAGGCTGTGCGCGAGCACCACGGCAGCGATGAATCATGGCACCCTCCCTGCCCGCCGGACGCCGTCTGCTATCCGGAGACCAGTGAAGAAATCGTCGCCATCGTGCGCCTGTGCGCCGAGCACCGCTACCCCATCATTCCGTTCGGCGGGGGCACCTCCCTGGAGGGGCACCTCCTGGCCAGCCAAGGCGGCATCGCGGTGGATGTCACGCGCCTCAACCGCATTCTCGAGATTCACGCCGAGGACATGGACACCCGGGTGCAGGCGGGCGTGACCCGCAAGCAACTCAACCGGCACCTGCGCGACACCGGCCTGTTCTTTGCGGTGGACCCCGGCGCCGATGCCACCCTGGGGGGCATGGCCGCCACCCGGGCCAGCGGCACCAACGCCGTGCGCTACGGCACCATGCGAGAGAATGTCCTCTCTCTCACGGTTGTCCTGGCCGACGGCCGCATCATCCGGACTTCACGCCGGGCGCGCAAGTCATCGGCGGGCTACGATCTGACCCGCCTCTTTGTCGGCTCCGAAGGCACCCTGGGAATCATCACCGAGGTGACCCTGAGATTGTTCGGCGTTCCCGAAGCCATCTCTGCCGGTGTCATCTCTTTCCCGGACATGGCGGCAGCCATCGACGCGGTCATCCTCACCATCCAATCGGGCATCCCGGTGGCCCGCATTGAACTTCTGGATGAAGTCCAGATGGATGCCATCAACCGCTACAGCCACCTGGACTTGCCGGTGCAGCCGACACTTTTTCTGGAATTTCACGGCAGCCGCAGCGGCGTTGAAGAACAATCCCGCGAGTTTGCGGCCATTGCCGCCGACCAGGGCGGCGGCGAGTTTCAATGGAAGACCGGGCAGGAAGAACGCAACCGGCTCTGGAAGGCCCGCCATGACGCCTACTGGTCGGCGTTGGCTTTACGCCCCGGCGCCAAAGGATTCGTCACCGATGTCTGTGTCCCGGTCTCCCGTCTGGCGGAGTGCATCCTGGACACCAAGGCCGACCTGGACAGGAGCTTTCTCATGGCCCCACTGGTTGGCCACGTGGGCGACGGCAACTTTCACCTGGTCTTTCTCATCGAGCCGGGTAACGAGAAGGAGCTATCCGAAGCCAAGCGCCTCAACCAGCGCCTGGTGGAACGGGCCCTGGCCATGGACGGAACCTGCACCGGTGAACACGGCATCGGCCTGGGGAAACGCCAGTACATGCGGGCCGAACATGGAGATGCCGTGGATGTCATGCGGGCGGTGAAAACAGCCCTGGATCCTCTGGGCATCATGAATCCGGGCAAGATTCTCCCCGACCCCGAGTAAGGCGCCCCCCCATGATAGGCTGGCGCTCTGGCAACCCGAGCAGGAGGCAGTATTCATGGTCATCAGGCGACTCAGAAGGCGAATCCCTCTGCTTCTGGCAACGGCTCTGGCAGTGGCCGTTCCCATGGCCACCACAGCAGAGCAGAACGAAGACCCCTATCTCTGGCTTGAAGAGGTGGACGGGGCGAAGCCTCTCGCCTGGGTCGCAGAACAGAACGCCGGCACCCTGAAGGTTCTGGAAGCCGTGCCTGAATTCGAGCCGATTCATGCACGCAACCTGGAGATCCTGAACTCCAGCGCCCGTATCCCATCGGTCACCATCCGCGGCACTTACCTCTACAACTTCTGGCAGGATGCCGACCATGTGCGCGGCCTCTGGCGACGGACATCCCTCGATGAGTACCGCAAGAGCGACCCGGCCTGGGAAACCGTGCTCGACCTGGATATCCTGGCAGCCGCCGAAGATGAGAACTGGGTGTGGAAGGGGGTCTCCTGTCTGCCACCTGCATCCCGCCAGTGCATGGTGTCTCTGTCCCGTGGAGGTGGTGATGCCACCGTCAAGCGCGAATTCGATACCCGGGCCAAAGCGTTCATCAAGGACGGATTCAGTCTGCCCGAAGCCAAGTCGCAGGTCAACTGGAGAGACGCCAACAGTCTCTGGGTCGGAACCGACTTCGGAGAAGGCTCCCTGACCACCTCGGGCTACCCGCGCACGGCACGCCTCTGGCACCGCGGCACACCTCTGGCCGAGACCCAGGTGATCTTCGAAGGCAAAGAAGAGGATGTCAGCTCCAGCGCCTTCAGCATTCACACTGCCGAGGGGCGCTATGACCTGGTGGTCCGGACCCCTGCCTTTTTCCGGGGAGAAAATTTCATCCGTCTGGGTGAACGTCTGGTCAAGCTCGACCTGCCCGAGGATGCCAATCTCCAGGGCCTTTTCAAGGATCAGATGCTGGTGTCGCTGCGCACCGACTGGACGATCGGGGATCGCACCTATCCCCAGGATGCCCTGCTGGCCATCGATCTGGATCAATTCCTCCAGGGGAGCCGTGATTTCCAGATCCTGTTCGAACCCTCCGAGAGGATCTCGCTGGGCCAGGTGTCCACCACACGGGACAGCCTTCTCCTCACGACACTGGACAATGTCCGTGGCCGTTTGTATCGCCTCACTCTCGCGGAGGAGAACTGGAGCCGGGAGGAGATTCCGCTCCCTGGACTGGGCCGAGTGAGGATCACCGCCAGCAGCAATGACAGCGAGATATGGTTTTACAGCTATACCGATTTTCTCACCCCCAGCAGCCTCTTCCTGGTGGCTGAGGAGAAGTCCGAACAGGTGAAGTCCATGCCGGCGTTCTTCAACACCGACGGCATGGAGGTGGCTCAGCGAGAGGCCATATCCAGGGATGGCACGAAAATCCCATATTTCCTCATCACACCCAAGGGTTTCCAGGCCAACGGCAAGTCCCCCGCACTTCTCTATGGCTATGGCGGATTCGAGATTCCCATGACACCCCGGTACTCAGCCATCGTCGGCACCGCCTGGCTGGAACGAGGTGGCGTCTATGCTCTGGCCAATATTCGCGGCGGCGGAGAATTCGGACCCCGCTGGCACCAGGCGGCCCTGCGCGCCAACCGGCACAAGGCTTTCGAGGATTTCATCGCGGTGGGCGAAGCTCTGGTGGCCACGGGAGTGACCTCCAGGGAGCACCTGGGGATCATGGGCGGGTCCAACGGCGGCCTGCTGGTGGGGGCCTCGTTCACCCAGCGGCCGGATCTCTTCAAGGCCGTGGTCTGCCAGGTGCCGCTACTCGACATGCGCCGGTACAACAAGCTGCTGGCCGGTGCCAGCTGGATGGCCGAGTACGGTAATCCCGATGAACCGAAGGACTGGGCCTTCATCAAGACCTGGTCGCCGTACCAGAACGTCAAGGAAGACATTGACTATCCGCGCGTCTTCTTCAGGACATCAACTCGAGATGACCGCGTGCATCCGGGGCACGCACGCAAGATGGTCGCCCGCATGCTCTCCATGGACCATCCGGTCTACTACTACGAGAACACCGAAGGGGGCCATGCGGGGGCTGCCAACAACAACCAGAGAGGCTACGCCACAGCCCTGGATTTCGCCTACCTCTGGATGATGCTGCGCTAAGATCCCGTCCATGGCCACACCTCATCTCCGCCCCAGCGAACCTGTGCGCATGGTCTTCTCACGGCCTGACGGGAAGATTCTGGACCATCCTGAACTGCTGCTGGCCGGTGTAGGCGGCGGCGCGCCTCGCCCGGTGCGCCAGGACGAGTTGATTCCCCTGCCCCGGGGCAGCGACATGTTCTCCCTGCCGGGGCGGCGGCCAGTGGGCATCGACCCTCACAGCGGCGCAGCCGTGGCGTGGGACGGTGATGGCGAAGAGGTCTACGGAGCCGCGGCTTTCCTCGCCCCTGCCTGGACGCTCTTTCTCCATCCGGCCTACAGCACCCTGCCCAATGCTCCCACCCTTCCTCTGTTCGCCTACGGCGCTCTGGGCTTTGCCGATGACCGCTTCTGGGCCACCGGCAGACGGGTTGACGACGACATCCGCCAGGACCCCTGGCGCTTCAACCCGCGCCGCCTGCGCCGCCAGATCACCCGGCGGGTGGAGGAACTGGACCATAATCCGGTGGCGGCTTCCCTTGAGCGCTGCGCCCTGGAGTACAACTGCCGCGCGGCTCAGAACTACTTCATCGGCCGGCACGAAGCACCGTTGCCCACCAGCGCCAGTTGCAACAGCCGTTGCCTGGGATGCATCTCCCTGCAGGCTGACGGCGAGTTCCCTGCCAGTCATGACCGTGTGCGCCGCCCGCGCCACGCCCGGGATGTGGCAGCCGTGGCCCTGGATCACCTCAGGAGGGTCCCCCAGGGCGTGGTGAGCTTCGGCCAGGGATGCGAGGGAGAGCCTCTCATGGAGGGCGATCTTCTGGTGGAAACCGTGCAGCACATTCGGGCAGCCACCGCCGCAGGCACCATCAACCTCAACACCAACGGCAGCCGACCTGACGTTGTCGCGCGCATGTGCGCGGCCGGCCTGGATGCCATTCGCGTTTCCATCAACAGCCTGCGCGAGCCCATGTACAACGCCTACTACCGGCCGCTGGATTACTCCCTGGAGGATGTGCGCCAGTCCCTGCGCACCATGGCGGCCCACGGTGGCTTCAGAGCCATCAACTACCTGGTGTTTCCGGGCGTGAACGACACGGAAGAGGAACTGGAAGCCCTGGAGGAACTGATCCTCGACACAGGCCTGGAGATGATCCAGATGCGCAACCTGAACATCGATCCCGAGCTCTATCGGCAACAGTTGCCCGCAGGGTCCATGCGTGAAGGCATGGGCCTCGGGCGGTTCATGGATCGCCTGGCGGCCCGCTACCCCCACCTGCGCTTCGGGTACTTCAACCCAGCCAAGGAAACCTACGCGGCCTGGCGCCTGGCCCGCGGGACCTGAGCGGCAAGATCAGAACTTGTAACCTGTCCATAACCAGATCTTCGTGGCGTCCTCGCTGATGGCAAGGGTGCTGCTGTCATCGGCGCTGTACAGAGCCGCCTTCAGCCCGAACGTCTGCTTCCAGGAAGCCTTGTAGACCACCTGAACGTCGAACTCAGTGCCGTAGTCATCCACCATGTTGCCGGAGCCATCGTCAAATGTATTGTCGGCGCTGAAATCATGCCACGCGGCCATGGCGGACCAGCCCTCTCCCCAGGTGCCGCCTGCAGCCACGTAGAGATCCACAAGGCCTCCTGCCGGAGTCGCCAGGAAGCGATCCGCCCAGCCGTGGAACTTATGCAGGGTGGCGAGAGGAGTGGTGAACACGCCCTCGCCATCGCCGCCTTCCAGAACCTCGTAGCCGATCCTGGCCCAGCAGGTCTTGCGCCTGGCGCCGATTTCAAAGCGCATGTAATCCACATCCACATTGTTGGTGTTATCCCCGGCGTCCTGTTGCATGGCGTATTGGGCATGGTACGGGATGGACCATTTCTCGCCGATCTTCCACGAGTTGTCCCAGCCGGCGCCATAGGTGGACGTCGAGAACCTGTCGGCCTCGGCGGCATCGTCATAATCCAGGATGTAGACATAGGGCGCCAGTTCGCCGCTGCCTATCTTGATCCTGGCGTTGAGAAGGTGGCTTGTCATTCCCAGGTTGCTTCCGATAATCGTGTTGACATTGTCCAGATAGACATAGGTGAGTCTCGTCTGCGGAATGGAAAGAACCGAGACCATGGCCACATCGAACGACTGATGGTTCTGCCTCCAGCCCACGGGCCCGATGAAGCGCTCGTCGTCGAAGAGGAACTCGACCCGGCCGGCCGTGACGTCTACCTGGTTGTCGAACCGATACCGCAGGTAGATCTGCTGCAGTTCGGTTCCTTTGGGGTCGGCAATGACCGGCCGCTCACTTATGCCATTCTGTGTGTCATTGTGCAGATTGGTTGCGCCCAGGTTGGAGACATCCTCGAACTGCACGTAGCCGCTGAGACCCCTCCAGCGGGCGGTTTGGTAGGCGAGTGTCGTCCGTAGGGTGGATGCGGTGGCATCATCGTCGGCCACGGCCGAGACGTCGTCGGAGACCTGTTCCAGGCGATAGCGCAGGTCCACCGTCACCTTCCCCTTCTTCAACGCCTCGGCCAGGGAGCCTTGATCCCTGTCCACGTCGTCCTCGGCGGCAGAAACCTGACCGGGAATCAGCACTGCCAGCGCCACAAGGGGCAGAAGCCACTTGCGCAGGCCCACACCTTCTCTTGCCATGATTCTCATCCGGTGACCTCTCATCAGAGAGGTTTCACTCCTGTTCGATTGCCGGCTGCGATCCGAGACCAGCCGCCTCACGGGCAATCAGGCCCAGGGTCTCGTCGATGCGGTCCTTGTGGGTCCGGAACGACAGGACGCAGATGCGCAGGGCAAACACGCCCCGCAGGTTGGTAGCGGTGAGGAAAACCCGATCGTGAGCCTGGATGCGCGCCAGGAGGCGGCGATTGAGATCGTTGGTGGCTGCCGCGGAAAACCCCTGCCGGGTCAGCCGGAATGCGACGATGGAGAGTTGCGGCTCAGCCAGAATCTCCATGTTCTCCATGGCCCGCAAGGCGTCCGCCGCATACAGGGTCAGAGCCAGCTTTTCTTCCAGGTTGGCGATGAAGGGGGCGATGCCATGAAGTTTCAGGGGCAGCCAGATGCGCAACCCCCTGAAACTCCGTGACAGTTCGGGCCCATATTCGCAAAAATCCTGAACCAGAGGGTCCGTGGTCTCCTGTGTGGCCGGCATGTAATCGGCGGTGGTGGAATGGGCACGGCGGAGAAGTTCCCCATCTCTCACCAGCAGCGCCCCGGTCCCGTAGGGAAGGAACAGCCCCTTGTGGGGATCCATGGTGATGGAATCGGCCTTTTCCATGCCGGCGAGAGCCTTCTTCCCCTTCTTCGTGAGGCAGAAGAACCCCCCGTAGGCCGCATCAACGTGGAACCATAACTGTTCCCGGGCGCAAAGCCGGGCCAACCCCGGCAGGTCATCCACGGCGCCGGTATTGGTCGTGCCAGCGCTGGCCACCACCATGAACGGCGTGCGACCCGCAGCCCGATCTTGGTCGATGGCTGCCTTCAGGTCATCCACGCGCATACACCAGAGCTCGTCGGAGGGGATCTGCCGCACAGCCGCAACCGGGAACCCGGCCATGCGTGCGGCCTTGGCCACCGAATGGTGGGTCTGATCACTGACATAGAGAACGCCGCCCAGAAAATTCTCCGGCAGTCTCGTGGAGCGCGCCGTGACCACCGCGGTGAAGTTGGCCATGGAACCGCCACTGGTCAGAATGCCCCGGGCTGTGGCAGGCAGACCGGTCATCTGAGCAAACCAGAGCAATACCTGGGCCTCCAGGGCCACCAGTTCCGGCGCCGCCACATAGACACCCACGTACCGGTTCACGGCGGCGGCGATGAAATCGGCCAGGGCGGCATGCAGGATCCCGCCGCCCGGGATGTAACCCAGATAGCCGGGGCTGGCGGTATTGAAACCACCCGGAATAGCCCGCTGAAAAAGATCTTCCAGGAGCCGGTCCAGGGGCACGCCCTGGTGTGGAACAGGTTCTGGCGCCATGACCGGCGCTGTGGCGTCACCAGCCCCGGCGGCACGGGCCGACCCCATGGGCTGAGACGGGAGGCTGGTGACATAGGCCTGAAGGTAGTCGAGGGCTTGCCCCGTCCACTCCCGGAACTGTTCACCCGAGATCTCCAGAGTCCGGTCCTCGGGTATCTCTCCGGGCTGTTCCTTCATACCGGCTTTCATCTCCACGAGTCAGCGAAGAGAACGGGCCGGGGCGACTTCAAAAGCCAGCAGGGAGACATCATCGGCCAGCCTGGCGTTATGGCTGAATCCCCGCATGGACCCCAGCAGGCTGGTGAGACTGCCGCGCAGCGATTCGTCCCGCGCTTCTTCCATGGCCTGCATCAGCCGCCGGCGCCCGAACTGCTCACCGTCACCATCGGCCGCTTCGGTCAGTCCGTCGGAATAGATGTAGAGGCGGCTCCCGGGTTCCAGTTTCAGGGTGTGGGCCTGGTAGGAGGCATCGGGAAAGAAACCGATGGGGAAATTTCTGCCGGGAACCTCCAGGGGCAGGTCGCCGGGAGGAACATAAATAGGCGCACAGTGCCCGGCGACCACCAACCGGACGTCACCACTGCGCCCGTCCAGGATGCCGTAGACAAGAGTGAAGTACTGCGGCACACCCGACCCCATCTGGAAATGGGTATTCAGAGCCTGACAGACCTCTTCCGGTGTGGCGATCTCGCCGCTGGTGCCGTCCAGGTTGCGGCGAAAGAGGACCGATGGCGGCCCCGGGCTGGGCGCAAGCAGCCGATGAATCGCCATGGACATCATGGCGGCAGCGGCGCCATGGCCGCTCACATCCAGCACAAAGAAGCCGACATGATCCCGATCCAGATGAAAGATGTTGAGGGTGTCGCCTGCCAGCTCGCTACAAGGGAAGACTTCCCATGCAAATCGCATTCCCGCCACCACAGGTGAGACCCGGGGAAGCAGCGACCGCTGGATCCGTGCCGCCGAGTCCATGTCGGCGCGCAGGCGCTCGTAAGCCAGATGAAAGCGCTCTTCGGAACTCTTGCGCATGGAGATGTCCCGCATGACCGCCAGCATGCAGTTTCGGCCATTCAGATTCAGCAGGGATGCCGAGATCTCGGCCGGTATACGCCGGCCACGGCCGGTCATGCACTGCAATTCATCGGTCCAGCCTTCGCCGTCGCGAGCCACCGACTGCATGAAAACCTCCAGCTTGCTCATCTCGTCGGGGAAGAGAGCAGAGACGGGCACGCGGACCAACTCACCGGGGGCGTACTCCAGGAGCTCATGCGCCCGGCGATTGGCCTTGAGCACACGATTCGCTGCCGTATCCACGAGAATGATGCCATCGTTGGCACCCTCGAAGATGCGCTGCAGGAGATGGAGATCCCCGGCGACGGCCGGCGATCTCTCATCCTCTTCATCTGACGGCAAACTCGACAAATTCACCTGCCCGCGGCGCCGGCACGCAATTCAGTGGCCATGGGAACGCCCATTTCGTCCAGCAGGTGACCGGCACCACCGAGCTGATCCATGACCCACAGGACATAGCGGATATCCACATGAATGGAGCGGGTCTTCCTGGGCAGGAAATCCCAGTCCGAGATGATGCTCTCGTAAGTGCCGTCGAACAGCAGCCCCACCAGTTCACCACGGGCATTGAGTGTCGGCGAACCCGAGTTTCCCCCTGTTGAGTCCAGGGTGCTGAGAAAATTCACCGGCACCGAACCCAGTCGAGGATCGGCAAACCGCCGCTGAGCGGGATCGCGCATGGCCGCCAGCAGTCCGGCAGGCGTATCGAAAGGCGGCTGTTCCGTGTCCTTGGCCACCACGCCCTCGAGAGTTGTGAACGGCGTGTAACGCAAGCCATCCCTGGGTGTGGAGCCCTTCACCGTTCCGAACGTCACGCGGAGGGTGCTGTTGGCGTCGGGATAGACGGCCTTCCCCTGGCTGCCCAGATAGGCAATGAGAGCTTCCATGAAGCGCGGCCGTGCCTTCCTGAAGCGTCCTGCCAGATCCTTGTCTTCTTCTTCGATGACCATATCGCTGTCATAGAGGCGAACAGCCAGGCGGATGAAAGGATCATCACTGGCCTCGAAGGCAGCGGGCTTCCTGTCCATCCAGGCCAAGCGCTGGTCCTGGTCGGCCAGATCGGTGTCCTGGTACATTGTGTCGAGCCGTTGACCCATGCTCTTCTCGTCGATCTTGTTGCCGTCTATTCCGAACCATTGATCCATGGCTTCCACATGCATTCCCGTGGGGATGGCCGC
>SMVB01061482.1_pt1 | contig 10477 bp, 6 predicted proteins | sample 2456461 | NCBI WGS metagenome assembly SMVB01 (sample SAMN11095934, study PRJNA526329) | marine sediment metagenome | biome: Marine sediment; feature: Surficial sediment; material: Deep marine sediment; isolation source: Hadal surficial sediment | place: Pacific Ocean | collected 2014-05 | depth 0-1...
AAAAGAGGGGGAGAGGGTCACGAGATATGTGCATATGTCCAGTGGAAATTATAATGAATCTACTTCAAAACTCTATACAGATTGGGGAATTATGACTTCCAACGAAATTTACGCACATGATGTATCCGAATTCTTTAATGCTATAACTGGTCATTCGTTGCCAAGAATTTATAAATATCTCCTTACGGCTCCGAAAGACATGCGACAGCAAATTGTTGATTTAATAAAAAACGAAGCATTAAATGCAAAAAAAGGATTGCCATGTGGTATCATTATAAAATTAAATTCCCTTCAGGATAAAGAAACAATAAGTGAACTGTACAAGGCATCTCAATCCGGAGTACAGGTGAAATTAATTATACGCGGAATCTGTAGTCTGCGTCCAGGCCGAAAAGGGCTTAGCGAAAATATTCAAGTTTACTCTATTGTTGGAGAATATCTTGAGCATTCGCGAATTTATTATTACCACAATAACGGAGATCCAAAAATATATGGTGGTAGCGCTGATGTTATGGTGCGCAGTTTTGACAGAAGAATTGAATCATTATTTATGGTGGTGGATCCTTTTCTCAAAAAGGAAGTTATGAATATTCTCAGTTATAATTTAAAGGATCGCGTAAATACATATTTCATGAAAGAAGACGGAACTTACGAACTCAAAAAACCAAATGGTAAAGCTGCGTTCAATTCACATAAGGAATTTTTCAAAGTAACTAAAGACGAGATCGAAAAAGTGAGTTTAATATAGTGGGGCTAGAGAATTACCACGACAAGTCTGGGTTCGCTCTCAATTCTGATTTGGTTTTTTTACATTTAGAATAAATATTCATACCGAAAAAATTTGCCTTTTTTCCATAATTGTATAATTATAATACAGCAGAAAATTAAAATATTTCTATTTTATCCAATATATTTGCAATACTTATCGAGAAAGACGGAGGGATCGGGCCCTTTGATGTCTTGGCAACCTGGTTAAAAGGTGCCAACTCCCGCTTGAAAAATCAAGGTAGATAAGTGTCTCGCACGAAACACCTCAATACTTTCCGGTAAGTAAAATTACAATCTAAAAAGAATTAATTTGAAAAACATTAAAGCAATTCTGGCTGAACGAATATTGATTTTGGACGGTGCGATGGGTACTATGATCCAAAACTATAAACTCACTGAAGAAGATTTCAGGGGAGAACAATTTAAAAACCATGAATTCCCATTGAAAGGGAATAATGATATTCTTTCGCTGACCAGGCCTGATATTATAAAGGAAATTGAACGTGATTACCTACTCGCCGGAGCAGATATTCTACTTACCAATACGTTTAGTGGAACATCAATTGGCCAGGCAGACTATAAAACTGAATTTATAGTTTATGATCTTAATTTTCAATCGGCAAAAATTGCTAAGGAAGTTGCTGCGGAAGTAACAAAACAGGAACCTCATAAACCAAGATTTGTAGCAGGCTCACTTGGTCCGACCAACAAAACGACATCATTGTCACCTGATGTAAATGACCCCGGATACAGAGCCATTACTTTTGATCAATTGGTTGAGATTTATAAAGAGCAGGCCACTGCCTTAATGGATGGAGGGGTAGATTTGCTTATAGTGGAAACCATATTTGATACGCTTAATGCCAAGGCAGCTCTTTTTGCGATTTCAACCCTTTTCGAAGAAAGATCAGAGAAAATTCCGATTATGGTTTCTGGAACAATTACTGATGCTTCAGGCCGAACTTTGTCAGGGCAGGTTACAGAAGCATTTTGGAATTCGATTTCTCACATGGATATTCTAAGTGTTGGATTGAATTGTGCGCTTGGCGCTGATATGATGAGATCCTACATTCAGGAACTTTCAAGAATTGCCGATGTGCCTGTAAGCGTCCATCCTAATGCAGGATTACCAAACGAATTTGGTCAATATGATGAAACGCCGGAATATACTGCGAAGATCCTTGGTGAATTTGCAGCCGAAGGTTTGGTAAATATTGTGGGAGGTTGCTGTGGAACCACTCCGGATCACATTAGAGCTATTGCATTAGAAGTAGCTCAATACAAACCAAGAAAGGTCGTGAAATCAGATGGATTTATGCATCTCAGCGGATTGGAACCATTGACAATCAAACCTGATTCGATGTTTGTAAATATTGGTGAGCGTACCAATGTTACTGGTTCCAGGAAATTTTCCAGGCTAATCAAGGAAGAAAAATATGAAGAAGCACTAGCTGTAGCTATGAGCCAGGTAGAAGGGGGAGCTCAGATAATTGATGTAAACCTGGATGAGGGAATGCTTGATTCAGAGGCAGAGATGACAAGATTCCTAAACCTCATAGCATCTGAACCTGAAATCTCCAAATTGCCCATTATGATCGACTCTTCAAAATGGTCTGTGATTGAGGAGGGCTTAAAGTGTACCCAAGGCAAAAGTATAGTAAATTCCATATCGCTTAAAGAAGGTGAAGAAGCATTTAAAGAACGCGCCAGCCTGATAAAAAAATATGGAGCAACCACAGTGGTTATGGCGTTTGACGAAAATGGTCAGGCAGATTCCTATGAAAAAAGAATAGAAATCTGTAAGCGATCATATGATATATTAGTCAATGAGGTCAATTTCCGGCCGGAGGATATCATATTTGATCCGAACATACTCACCGTAGCAACAGGAATGGAAGAACATAATAACTATGCTGTTGATTTTATAAATGCCACCAAATGGATCAAGAAAAACTTGCCTGGTTCAAAAGTAAGTGGAGGGGTTAGTAATATTTCATTTTCATTTCGTGGTAATAATGTAGTTAGGGAAGCAATGCATTCTGCCTTTTTGTATCATGCCGTAAAAGCCGGTTTGGATATGGGTATTGTTAATGCCGGAATGATCGAAGTTTATGAAGAAATTCCAAAAGATTTGCTTGAGCGTGTTGAGGATGTACTACTAAACAAAAGGGAAGATGCTACGGAGAGATTAGTTGATTTTGCGGAAAGAGTAAAAGGAGAAGGAAAAAAGCTGGAAAAGGATGATTTATGGAGAAAGTGGCCCGTAGAAAAAAGATTAAGTCATGCATTAGTTAAGGGCATTGTAGATCATATTGTAGACGACACTGAATTGGCTCGACAGATGTTCGATCACCCAATAAAAGTGATCGAAGGGCCTTTAATGGATGGAATGAACGTTGTTGGCAATTTATTTGGAGAAGGAAAAATGTTTTTACCGCAAGTAGTTAAGAGCGCCAGGGTAATGAAAAAAGCAGTTGCGCATTTACTTCCTTTTATTGAAAAGGCACAGACTGAGTCAGGTGAAGAAGGCGGACCAAAATCGGCCGGTAAGATATTGTTAGCTACAGTCAAAGGTGATGTTCATGATATTGGAAAAAACATTGTAGGTGTAGTACTGGCTTGTAATAACTTTGAAATTATCGATTTGGGTGTTATGGTTCCTTTGGATAAAATACTGGATACGGCTGAAAAAGAAAAAGTAGATATTGTTGGATTAAGTGGATTAATAACCCCTTCGTTGGATGAGATGGTCTACGTGGCAAAAGAAATGGAACGTCGCAATCTTAGTATTCCACTATTGATTGGTGGAGCGACAACTTCAAGGATTCATACGTGCGTAAAGATTGACCCTAATTATAGTAGCCCGGTAATTCACGTAATTGATGCCTCCAAAAGTGTGCCTATTGCCAGTCGATTGACATCCAATGATTCAGCGTATAGAGATGAACTGATAAATAATATTAGCGAAGAATATCAGCAGGCACGAGAGGATTATGAAAAACGTAAAGGAATAAAAAAGTCAATTTCAATTGCGGAAGCCAGAGCAAAAAAGGTTTCGATTGACTGGTCAAATTTCAAATCAAAAGAACCGGAATTTCTAGGTAAAAAAGTAATTGAAAACATTTCAATAGATGAGCTTAAGCCTTTTATTGACTGGACTCCCTTCTTTATTGCATGGGAACTTTCAGGAAAATTCCCAGCTATATTAGAGGACAATGTTGTAGGAGAAGCAGCGAGTAAACTATATGAGGATGCGGTTCAGCTTTTAGATAGAATTGCCAGAGAAAAATTGCTTAGCGCTAAAGCTGTAATTGGGTTCTTTAGGGCGAATTCTACACATGAAGATGACGTTGAAATTTATAATCATGTGTCAAAAAATCCGGAAAATGGAAAGCCGGTTATGACAACTCTCAACTTTTTGAGGCAGCAGAATAAGAAAGCGCCCAGACTTCCAAACTATTCCTTAAGTGATTTTATTGCACCTAAAGAAACTGGTAAAAATGATTATATAGGAGCTTTCGTGGCTAGTTGTGGATTTGGAGTTGAAAAACTGGTAAAAGAATATGAAGCAGATCTGGATGATTATAATAGTATTATGACCAAAGCTTTGGCAGATCGTTTGGCTGAAGCATTTACGGAATACCTACATCAAAAGGTAAGAAATGAATACTGGGGATATGCTAATTCTGAAAATCTGACAAATGATGATTTGATTAAAGAAAAATACGTGGGCATTAGACCTGCTCCCGGTTATCCTTCATGTCCGGACCATCTGGAAAAAAGGAAACTTTTTGATTTGCTCGATGTAGAACAGGAGATCGGAGTAACTTTAACGGAAAGCTATGCTATGAATCCCGCAGCTACCGTAAGTGGCTGGTATTTTGCCAATGAAAATTCCAAGTATTTTGGTTTAGGTAAAATACAAAAGGACCAGGTGGAGGATTATGCCATGAGAAAAGGGATGAAAGTCGAGGAAATCGAACGGTGGCTGTCTCAAAATCTGGCGTATGATATTTAGTCTCAATAATTTTAGAAAATGTCACAATGGATTTTTTGATATTTATTAGTGGGAAAGAACCCTGCAAGTGGCAAGTTATATTTTCTACATACAAGAATTATTATAATCCTAAAATCCGGAAAATCCTGATTAAGACAATTTTTATTCCTTTTTGCAATATAACTTCATAAGTTGCTTTGCCTCTAGAAGGTCATATTGGCTTGCGATTTGCAAATGAGCGCATGCTGAATCTGCCAGGTTTAGACCAATTTCAGCTTTGGCCAAATGATAATAAGTAGCCGCAGAGTTAAATGGCTTATTAACTAAATTGGAAAAAATTTCATAGGCATTTTCATGATCTGTTTTTTTCTCATGAATAATTCCTTTGAAATACCTGGCTGCATAATGATTTTTGTTTCTTAAAATTAATTTTTCAAGTAACTCCTCCGCACTATCGAGATCAGTCAAAGTGAAAGTCAGTATAACAGCTGATTTAAAAAGGCTACTATCATATGTGGTATTAAAATCTTCAACCCGCCCGAATTCAAGAATTGCTTTTTGAGGCTTATGATTTTTGGCTAAGCAAATCCCTTTTAGATAGTGAAGCTCGGAGGAGAGCGAATCTTCATTACTATAACCAAGACCGCGGTTTATATACTTTAATGCATAATCATATTTTTTGAGCCTGTGAACTAATATAATTGATGCTAAGGCACATGCTTTAGAATTGGTTTGACTCAGATCTTTTATGGACAAATCTACATTATGCAATGCCGAATAATATTTACCCGCCAAATAGAACGATACTGCTTTTTCATAGTATTTTGTTGAAGTGGTTTGCATCAGGTAAAGTGGAAATACCACGGCAAAAACCACAATAGCAACAACAGATGCTATTGCATACAGATAATCCCTTTTACTATATTTCGTTTTTTCTGGCTTGTGTTTATAATAATAATATGGAGGAGGAGGCCTTCTCCTTGCTCTGAATTCACGTTCAAAATTTTTATGTGGATCAATTTCCAATCCATTATCGTATCTGTTTCGTTTTAATGGATCAGAAAGTATTTCGTATGCTTCGGCAATTGCAATAAACTTTGTATCTGCGAGTTGGTTTTCAGGATTTATATCCGGATGATATTTTAAGGCAAGTTTCCTGTAAGCTACTTTTACTTGCCTGGACGTGGCACTGGGTAGTATTTCAAGAATTTTATAATAATCTGACATGAAACAAGATTTTCATGTTAAACGGTTTATTTAAGCCTGTATTTTTTGCCAGGTAGAGTTTTTACCACTCCATTAAATTCCAGGTTTAAAAGAATGGATGCAATTTTGTTAAGTGGGATTTGAACTTTCCAACTCAATTCATCTAAAATTATCCCATCTAGATTTAGTTTTAATGTTTCAATTATTAGTCTTTCTTCATTAGAAAGCTTAGAATAGTCATAGTATTTATCTTCAGTAGGTTGCTGATCGTTTTGGGGTTCCCAATTCATGATATATTCAATATCGTCAACTGATGTCAGCAAATGAGCTTTATTGCTTTTTATTAAATTGTTGCATCCCACGGAGTATTTCTTACCTATATCACCCGGCAGCGCCATAACATCCCGATTGTAGGAATTGGCAATTTCTGCAGTGATAAGTGCACCTCCTTTTTTAGCGGCTTCAATAACGAGAATTACATCACTCATTCCCGCTATTATCCGGTTTCTGGATGGAAAATTGTGCGGTTCAGGTTTTATGCCAAGTTTGAATTCTGTCAGCAAACCTCCTTGGTTAACCATCTCTTTGGCAACACTACGGTGAACATCCGGATAAATAATATCTAATCCGCTTGCCATCACTCCAATGGTATCAAGCCCATATTTCAGTGAAGATTTGTGTGCATTAATATCAATGCCATACGCCAGTCCACTTACGATAAGCGCATGGTGAGAGGCTAGCTTTTCTATAATTTTTTGTGTGAATTCTCGTCCATAGCTGGTAGAATTTCGAGTTCCCACGATAGCGACAGTTTTATAATTATTTAGACTAGCCTTGCCACGATAAAACAAAACTGCAGGTGAGTCCGGTGCATGCTTGAGTTTTTTTGGGTAAGATTTATCCGTAAAAAATAAGATGTCAATTTTATGCTTAATGCATTTATTTATTTCTTCCTCTGCACTGGAAAAATCTTTATACGAAATAATCTTGTCAGCATTTATCTGGCCTATACCCGGTATTTTCGATAAGTGATTTCTGTTTTTCTTGAACACCTCTTTTGCGGAACCACAATAACTGACCAGAGTTTTGGAGGTGACATCGCCTATACCAGAAACCATGCTGAGGGCTATCTGATATATCTTTTCATCATCCATGTAATGGATTGTTTAATTACGCAAATTTTGCTCGAATCTCCAGCAGGAAATTTTTAACTTTTTTCAGACTATCGATGATCTCAATTTTTTCCTTTAAGACATCGTTACCATTTTTTAGGAGATCTTTTGCGCCTTGTAGAGTATATCCTTTTTCTTTTACGAGATGGTAAATAAGTTTTACATTATCGATGTCTTCGCGTGTAAATTGCCTGTTGCCTTTCCTATTCTTTTTGGGTTTTATTATATCAAATTCACTTTCCCAAAACCTGATAAGTGAAGTGGCTACATCCAGCAATTCGGCTACTTCACCGATCGAAAAATACTTTTTCTCTATTACTCTCTCTTTATATGGCATTGTCTAAAAATCCTGGTTAAGATAGTTAATATTTCCATAGTCGTCAACAGCAATTTTTAATTCCCGAAAATTGATGTGATATATTTTCTGATTATGATAATAAACACCTTCCCTTGAATTCTTTTCTAAAATATCTGACGCAGATAATTTTTTATTTTCAATAAAAAAAATCGGCGAAGGAGGCTTCAGATTTGAACTTGAACAGGTGAGTACTTGCGAATTTATGAATTTATTTTCTGTCTTTATCATGAATCCAGCAGCCAGGAATATTGTATTAATTTGACTATCCAGCCTCGTGTGTATGGCAATTTCGGACCTCTTCGATCCATCCGACATGTACGCATTATTCCGGCAATTTTTCATGAATAGATTAAAATCATAATTTGCTACCTGCAATCAACAACTACATGCAGGTTTATAACTAAAAAATATTATCCCAATGATACGTTTTCCCTCGATGCCAGCTCTAAGAGCTTATCATACTCTTCATCAGTAACATCATTATAAAAATAATTGACCGGATTTATATGTTTTTTGTCTTTCCAAATTTCATAATGGCAATGAGGAGCCATTGAACGACCGGTATTTCCTACATAGCCAATAATGTCTCCTCTTTTTACTTTGTGGCCTTTTTGGACCTCAAAATTAGCCAGATGCATATATTTTGTTAAATAGCCATACCCATGATCAATTGCTATCATATTCCCAGCTGTTTTGTCATAAAGAGCCCTAACTACTTTCCCATTTCCTGTTGCAAATATCGGTGTGCCTATTGGCGCAGAGAAATCACACCCTGCGTGCATTCGCATAACTTTTAATATTGGATGCATTCTAACTCCATAACCAGAAGCTAATCTTTTTAAATCTTTATTTATAATTGGCTGAATTGAAGGTATAGATGCCAGCATATCCGTTTTGTTTTTGGCCATTTGCAAAATGTCATCGTATGACATGGTCTGGATATACATTTGCTTTTTTAATTTATCAATTTTTTCAAAGGTCTGGATAACCAGATCCTCTCTTACTATTTTCTCTTCTCTTAGCGCGCGGTAGCGATCTATTCCTCCAACTCCCGCTTGTCTTATGGTTGAAGGAATAGGGTCAGCTTCAAAAATCACTCTATATATATTATCATCTCGTTCCTGAAGTGCACCAATCATTTTCCCCATATTGTCCAGATCTTTTTGCATGCCATCATAATACAGCAAAAGTTCCTTATTCTCCTTTTTAAGGAGAGAAACCTGAGGACTTTCAAAATAGCTGGATGAAATGAATAGTATAGCAACAGCCAAGACTAGCGATAGTGATAAAATACCAAGCGAATTCAGAAAAATATCCCATTTTGATACTTTTATCCGCTCATATTTACACGTTTCTGTGTCGTAATAATATTTTATTCTGGCCATTATATATACTGTGGTAAAAACTTATAATTTTGCGATGTTTTTTCAGAATACATCTTGTATCAATAAAAAGTCAGGTTTGTAACCGGCGCAATTTATAAATATTTTAATGAAAATGACAAGATTGGTACCAAAATACTAAATTATTCATAGATGAACGCAAGAGAGATTAGATCGAAATTTTTATCATTTTTTGAAGAGAAGGAGCATGAGATTGTGGTCTCAGCGCCACTGGTGGTCAAGGATGACCCTACCTTGATGTTTACCAATGCAGGAATGAATCAATTCAAGGATTATTTTTTAGGTAATAAAAAAGCTAAAATTAAAAGAAAAGCAGATACGCAGAAATGTCTTAGAGTATCAGGAAAGCATAATGATTTGGAAGAAGTGGGCATTGACACCTACCATCATACCATGTTTGAAATGCTTGGGAATTGGTCTTTCGGTGACTATTTCAAAAAGGAAGCTATTGCGTGGGCCTGGGAATTATTAACAGACGTATACGGACTTCCAAAAGACAGAATTTACGCTACAATATTTGGTGGTGATAAAAATGATGGGTTGGAATTTGATAGCGAAACTTTTGATTTGTGGAGTCAGATATTACCGGAAGACAACATTATTCATGGTTCAAAAAAGGATAATTTCTGGGAAATGGGAGATACTGGCCCTTGTGGTCCCTGCTCTGAACTTCACATAGATTTGCGATCTGAAAATGAAATTTCTAAAGTTCCCGGTCGTGAACTGGTCAATGCAGATCATCCTCAAGTCATTGAAATTTGGAACCTGGTTTTCATTCAATTTAATAGAAAAGCAAATGGTGATCTCGAAAACCTACCGGACAAACATGTGGATACAGGTATGGGTTTTGAACGACTTGTAATGGCGATTCAAGGCAAAAAGTCAAATTATGATTCGGATGTTTTTACACCCCTGATTGATTTTATTGCCAATAAAGCTGGCGTATCGTATGGAAGAAATGAAGAAACAGACATAGCAATTCGGGTTATTGTGGACCACGTAAGAGCGGTTGCATTCACCATTTCCGATGGGCAATTACCGTCTAATACAGGCGCAGGTTATGTGATTCGCAGAATTTTACGACGCGCCGTGCGGTATGGTTTCAATTACCTGAATTTTTCCGATCCGTTTATCTATGAATTATTGCCGGTCCTGGCAGCACAGTTCGATGATGTATTCCCCGAACTGAATGCGCAGCTTGAATTCATAACCAAGGTGATCAGGGAAGAAGAGATCTCTTTTTTAAGGACATTGGAATCTGGTCTTAAAAGATTAGATCAATGGATTAAAGAAACAGAAAATTGGGCGAAGTATTATCCAACTTTGGTTGAAGGTAAAGAAGGAGAAGGGAAACCATTAATATCGGGAGGGAAGGTTTTTGTACTTCATGATACCTATGGAATTCCGAAAGATTTGACTTGTTTAATTTTAAAAGAAAAGGGAAAACTCAATTATTTGAAAGATAATTGGGAAGAAGAGTTTGAAGAATATCTTCAGAAACAGAAGAATAGATCAAGGTCTAATGCTACCCAGGAGAAAGGAGATTGGATCGTATTAAAGGAAAATGCGGAGG
>SMVB01450261.1_pt1 | contig 10477 bp, 9 predicted proteins | sample 2456461 | NCBI WGS metagenome assembly SMVB01 (sample SAMN11095934, study PRJNA526329) | marine sediment metagenome | biome: Marine sediment; feature: Surficial sediment; material: Deep marine sediment; isolation source: Hadal surficial sediment | place: Pacific Ocean | collected 2014-05 | depth 0-1...
ATTCTTTTGTATCTCTATGGGTTAGTAACCGGCCGCAAACTTGCGTTACCTGCAGATGCCTATCCCTTCGTAGTCCTGCAAGGACTTCTGCTGTTTTGTCTCAACTATTTCCTGGTCTACTACGGCACCGCGTACATTACGACCGGACTGGTCGCCGTTGTGTTCAGCGGCGTCGTCGTCTTTAACGCCATTTTCGAGCGCATCTTCTTCAAATCGGCTCTCGAGGCGCGAGTATTGCTCGCTGCCGCGATCGGGTTCACGGGCATCGCGATGATCTTCTGGCCCGAGATCTCGTCGATCAGCCTGCAGGACGATACCGTGGTCGGCATTCTTTTCGTGTTGGCTGGCACCGTCATCGCGTCGCTCGGAAATATGGCCGCCGTTGTCAACACACGTCGGTCGCTGCCCGTCGTCGCCGTTAATGCGCATTCGATGGCATGGGCAGGCGCGATGTCGTTAGGCATTGCTGCGCTGCTGGGCCGCGAATTCACGTTCGCGACCAACACCGGCTACCTCGTGTCCCTTGCGTTCCTTTCCCTGTTTGGTTCAGCGGTCGCTTTCGGTTGTTACCTGGCGTTGATACGCCGCATCGGCGCGCCGCGCGCCGCCTACAGCGCTGTTGCAATTCCGGTTATCGCGCTTGGAATCTCGACCGTCATCGAGGATTACGAATGGACAATCATTGCTGCAGTCGGCATCATGCTTACTCTAATCGGCAATTGGTTGATCCTTAACCGGCCCGATAAAAACATAAATAATACAAAGAGTTAGCCCGATGTAAATACCTGAAATTACCGATCTGAGCTCCACCTGGAATGACATCCTGGAGATGTTGCAAACGACTGGCGTCGAGTTCGGCATCAACATCGTCACGGCAATTGCCATTTTCTACATCGGCAAGATGGTTGTTGGACTTCTCATGCGCGGTCTGCGCAAAGCTATGCAGGCACAGGAAATCGATAAGACGCTTGAGTCCTTCGTTTGCAACCTGGCAAGTATGGTTTTGTTGATGTTTGTCATCATCGCCTCGATCAGCGCAATGGGCATTCAAACGACCGCGTTTATTGCCGTCCTCGGAGCGGCCGGACTTGCCATTGGCCTGGCGCTGCAAGGCTCTTTGGCGAATTTCGCATCCGGCGTGTTGATTGTATTATTCCGGCCTTACAAGGTTGGTGATTGGGTCGAGGCAGCCGGCATCGCAGGTACGGTCGTTGAAGTGCAGATCCTGACGACTATCTTCAAGACCGGCGACAACAAGACCATCATCGTTCCCAATGGTCAGGTAATGGACAGCGTTATCATCAACTACTCAAGCAATGACCAACGCCGTATCGATATGGTGATCGGCGTCAGTTATGACGATGATTTGGACAAAGTTCGCGCGACGCTCGAAGACCTCATCGCCGCAGACGACCGAATTCTCGACGATCCCGCATGCAGAATTGCCGTCGCGGAATTGGCGGACAGCAGTGTCAACTTCTATGTTCGTCCGTGGGTCAAGTCCGGTGATTACTCGGACGTAAAGTTTGATCTGACCGAAGCGATCAAGAAACGTTTCGATAAGGAAGGCATTGCATTCCCGTTCCCGCAGACCGACGTGCACCTGTATCCGGCTGCTACCGAATAGATTCGGTACAGGCCCGGGTCAGTCGGTGACATCGGGCTCGATGAAACACCAGGCAAGCTTGGGTATGCGCGATTTAAGAGTACGCTCCAGCGCGTTGATCTCCGCAACTGCCGACTCGATGTCGATGCCCGCCCGCAATTTCACCTTGGCAGCAAGCATGGTGTCGGGACCGAACTGAATCGTAATAATATTGAAGACTTTCTCAATGCCTTCATGCTCCGCGATGATCGTATCTATCATTTCCTGAATTTCAGGGTCGGCTGATCGGCCAACCAGTAATGAGCGGACCCGCCAGGCAATGAACCCTGAAATTACGAGCAACACGCCACCAATGCTGATCGAACCCATCGCGTCATAGACCGGGTTGCCAGTAACCGCGGCGAGAGACAGGAATGCCAGCGCCAGAATCAAGCCGATCTGTGCACCGATGTCCTCGCCCAGCACAACAATGAGTTCGGAACTACGCGTGTGCTTGAGCCATTCCCGAAACGGCCGTTCGCCGCGAATGAGTTTGATCTCGCGCAGACAACCCAGTAATGATGCACCTTCGAGTAAAATCGCGAATATCAAGACCAGGATTGCCACCCACAGATGTGACAGGTCCTCGGGATTGTTCAGGTTGTGTACACCTTCATAGATAGAGAATAGTCCACCCAGGCTGAACAGCATCAGGGCAACGATAAAGCTCCAGAAATAGCTCAGCTTGCCGTAACCGAGAGGATGCTCGGCGTCGGGCGGACGCTGCGACTGCTTGAGGCCAAGGTACAGAAGCACCTGGTTGCCGGTATCGGCATAGGAGTGGATGGCTTCCGCGAGCATGCTGCCTGATCCTGTCAGCCAGGCCGCCCAGCTCTTGGCGATCGCGATGCCGAAATTGGCGAGAAAAGCGTAGAGAATTGCTCTCGCGGTGGAATTATGTGAGCTCGAAGCCATCGAATACTGTATCTCTCGTCAACGTCTTTGTGGTTACCGCGTTATTCTTAAATAGAGATTAGCAAGGATTGGTGATTTTATGCGCGCATTGGATATTTCGGCTTTACTGGCCCTGACAATATTGCTGTCGGGCTGTGCTGCCCACCCCGACCCTATCATCGATACCAAGGGGGTTGACCCCACTGCACTGGCCGAGGACTGGGACGAATGTGAGGCCTATACCGAGGAGATTGTCGTGGCGAAAGGCGTTGCCAAAGGTTCCGCGCTCGGTGGTGCAATTGGCGCGGCATCCGGTGCCATAGGTAGACACGGCGACGTCGCGGAAGACGCGGCATGGGGCGCTCTATACGGCGGTACGCGCTCGGGCCTGGATGCAGACCAAGACAAGCAAATGGTATTCAAGCGCTGTATGCGCGGCAGGGGCTACCGCGTCTTGAACTGAGTTGGATAGTTCGATACTGTGTTTTTATACAGTATAGGATCCTCTATGTCTCTTCGCCCCCACAAGGGTCGCGGCGCCGTTTCGCGGAGCGATGGCCGCTTTGCTACTCGTCCCGTCGAATTCAGCGAGGCTGAGGCGAACCGTCGGGCCGAGCGGACCCCGGAAACGGTGTTAACGGCCATGCGCGCGGGCAAGATCATCAGCCACAACAGCTCGCCCGACGTGCCATTCGACCGTTCCATTAATCCGTACCAAGGTTGTGAACACGGCTGTATCTATTGCTATGCGAGGCCAAGCCACAGTTATCTCGATTTGTCGCCCGGGCTCGATTTCGAGACGCGAATCTTCTACAAACCAAACGCAGCGTTGCGGCTCCTCGAAGAATGGGAGAAACCCGGTTACGACTGCAAGCCGATCACGATCGGAGCAAACACCGACCCCTATCAACCTGCCGAAAAATCCACCCGGGTAACGCGGCAATTGCTTGAGATGTTTAAGAAGCACCGGCATCCGGTCAACCTGATCACCAAGGGCAATCTGATTACTCGCGACATCGACCTGCTGTCCTGGCTCGCCGAGCACGGGCTTTGTTCGGTTGCGATTAGCCTGCCAACCATGAGCGCGAGCCTGAAACGAATCATGGAACCACGCGTGCCGTCCGCGAAATCGCGGCTCAAGGCGATCGAGGAATTGACGCGAAACGGCGTACCAACCAGCGTCCTTGTTGCGCCGATTATCCCAGCAATTAACGACGACGAAATCGAACATATTCTCGAAGCCGTGGCTGGCGCCGGAGCGACCCACGCAAGCTATATATTCCTGCGTCTGCCACATGAGGTGAAAACCTTGTTTGTAGAGTGGCTGGCCGCGCACTTTCCTGATCGCGCAGAACACGTCATGAGTCTTGTCCGGCAAGCGAGCGGCGGCCAGGATTACGACCACCGGTTCGGTGTCCGGCAGCGCGGGCGAGGCCCATACGCCGATATGCTTGGGGCCCGGTTTCGTGCAGCCTGCAAGCGTTTCGGCCTGACCGGAAACCGGTATCAGCTGAATCTCCAGTGTGATCAGTTCAGGCCACCGGGACAGCAACAACTTGCTCTGAATCTGTAGTCGCCAACCGGAACCCCCACTAGTCGGTATGGTAGTCTCAATCCAACGGCCGGCAGAGCCCCGAACTTCTCAAGCAAAAACCAGTCTTATCGTAACAATGAAGAATTTAGCGCCTATTGCAACTATTGCCTTGCTGCTTTTCGCGGCCAGCGTCACCGCGCAAGAGGCAACTGAAGATTCTGCCGCGGTCGACGCGATCACCGCCGAAGTATTCGCAAGCGATATCGTCGTACCCGATGTACCGCAAGAAGATGTCACGATCAACGAAGCGCCGACACTTGATCAGGTAGTGCCCGTTGCCGACGAAGCTGGCGAAGCTGGCGAAGCTGGCGAAGAAATTGTCGCGGAACCATCGACGAAACAGCCGGAAGACTATTCGTCCCCGGCGCAATCAACCGTGCCTTTACCCGCCGAGTCAACCGATGAAGAGCGGCTGTTGTGGTATTACGCACAATACAGAGAATTGATGAATAACGCCGTTTATGACGAGGCTGATTCAGTCGCAAAGCGAGTGGTGGAACTGGCCATCAAGACCAAGGGACCAAAGTCGACCGACTTCGCCAGGGCATTGACTAATCTTGCGATAGTTCAACACCACACTCGCCAGTTCGATGCCGCACAACAGAATTTTCAGTCGGCCATCGAAATTATTGAAGAAAACGAAGACCGCCTGAACGAACAGCTCATCAATCCTCTGAAAGGCCTTGGCGCGTCACAGCTCGAAGGCGGTCGTCCGGATCTTGCCGACACTACATTTCGTCGCGCGGTGCACATTACGCACGTAAACGAAGGGCCGCACAACCTCATCCAGATCGATATGCTCGAGTCGCTCGCCGAAGCTGATCTCCGGCTCGGCGACGTTGAAGAAGCCAGGAATGTTCAGGACACGATTTTCGCGCTGAACCAGCACGCCTATGCGTCCAACTCGCTCGACATCATTCCGCCCCTGATGCGTCGTGCCGACTGGCAGCACCGCGCCGGCCTTATTAATGACCAACGTACAACGTTGCGGCAAGTCATTCGAATCATCGAAGTCGAAGCGGGCAAGGATGACTTGCGTCTCGTGCAGCCCCTGACAGAGCTCGGGCAGTCATTTTTCTACGTAGACATGTCTGGCCTTGGTACCTATCAAGGGTCGTCGGTAACAACAGGTGAAATCTACCTGAAGAGAGCCGTGCGCATCACGAACGAGAATCCCAGCGCCAATTGGATACAAATCGCTGACGCGAGCCTGGCATTGGGCGACTACTATATGATCGGCGGTAACGACCAACGCGCGCGCAAGTTATACAAGAAAACGTGGGGGTTGTTGTCCGAGGACGACGCTCGGCTCGATTATCGCCGGGTACAACTTGAGCAGCTTGTGGCACTCAGAGAGCGACCAATACCTCGTTACATTGGGAACCCGGATGAAATCGCGAACCTGGACCCGGAAGCGCGGTTTCTGCAAGGAATTATTACGGTTACGTACGATATTTCCGTTCGCGGCCGCGCCACAAATTTGAGAATTATTGAAGCTGCACCGGCAGATTTTTCAGACATGCAGCGCAGCGTTCAACGCGAAGTACGAACTCGAATTTACCGGCCGAAATTCGTGGAATCAGAACCCATAATCACAAATAACCAAATACTGGTACACAAGTTCTATTACCGACAAGCGGACTTGGACGCGATTCGAATTACGTCTGAATCGACTGAACAAGACCCAACTTGACGCTCCGCCTGCTAACCCGGATCGCGCTGCTGGGCATCGCAGGTTCTGCCTCCGCAGACTGCGAAGACGACTGGATCTGTATCGATGCAGTAAATCAAGGCAATGACATCGAATTGCATGCCCGAAACATCGGCGACTACCCAATTACATTCACGCTGAGCGTTCACACCCGGCACCTGCAAGTTGACGGCGCCAGGACGATAACCCGAACACTCGCTCCCAGGCAATCCGAACAGGTGATGTCACTGACGAGTAGCGGCGGTCAGCAAAACGGCGATTTCAATTACTCGTACGAATGGACGATCGGTGACAAGGACGCCGTGCACGACGATAACCATCTTTATTCACTGCCTTACGCAGCCGGCAAAACGTACCGGGTATTGCAAGGCTACGGATCACGATTCAGTCATACGGGTCTCGAAGAGTTCGCAATCGATTTCGACATGCCCATTGGCACGCCCGTACACGCTGCTCGAGATGGCGTTATTGCACAAGTGACGGAATCAAACGCGAAAGGCTGCTGGGAAGATGGCTGCGGCGAATATGCGAACTATGTCATCATCTTGCACGGCGACGGCACAACCGGCGAATATTTCCATTTGCAACAAGACGGTGTGTTGGTCGAGGCTGGCGACGGAGTGTCGCAAGGGCAGAAAATTGCTTACTCCGGCAACACAGGCCACACGACGATGCCGCACCTGCACTTCGCCGTCTACCGCGCAACGACGGGGGGCAACACGCAATCCATACCAGTGCGCTTTCAGGGCGCCGACGGTATCATTAGCCGACCTCGCCGAGGAGGACGCTACCAGGCGTTATGAGAGCAACCATGCAGATTTCCGAATCACACTTTGTCAATGGCAATCCGATCAAGGCCCCCTTTCCCGACAAGCTGCAACAAGCCGTCTTCGGTATGGGCTGTTTTTGGGGCGCCGAGCGAAAGTTTTGGGAACTCGATGGCGTCTACTCTACGGCGGCGGGCTATGCGGGGGGCACCAAGCCTGACCCCGATTACCGCGAGGTCTGTTCGGGAGCGACCGGCCATGCCGAGGTCGTTCTGGTCGTATTCGATCCGGACATCATCAGTTACGACGAATTGCTGCGGGTGTTCTGGGAAAACCATGATCCGACCCAGGGAATGCGCCAGGGGAATGACGTCGGCACACAATACCGCTCTGCGATTTACACGTTTGATGACGCACAGCAGAAAACGGCCAGGCAGTCTCTTGACGCCTACGCGTCTGAGCTTGGCAACGCCGGCTACGACGCGATTACGACCGAAATAATCGCCCTCGATACGTTTTATTACGCCGAGGATTATCACCAGCAGTACCTGGCGAAAAATCCCGGCGGTTACTGCACTATCGGCGGCACCGGCGTGAGTTGCACTGCCTGAGTAGAGGACCGGAGGAAATCAGATTGGCGAAGAAGAAGAAAAACCGCAAACCAACGAGGCCCAGCCGCAAGCAAGCTGAGGAAGCCGTCAACACTCTGCTCCTCTGGGCGGGTGAAGATCCGCAGCGCGAGGGTCTTATCGATACGCCGAAACGAGTGGCACTGGCGTATGAAGATTGGTTTAGCGGATACAAAGACGATCCTGTCCGCTATCTCAGGCGTACCTTTGAGGAGGTCGACGGCTACGACGAGATGATCATACTACGCAACATCGGGTTCGAGTCACACTGCGAACACCACATGGCGCCGATCATTGGCAGGGCGCATATCGGCTACCTCCCGGACACCAAAGTGGTCGGCATTAGCAAACTAGCCCGAGTCGTTGAAGCGTTTGCGCGGCGTTTCCAGGTGCAGGAAAAAATGACGGCGCAGATCGCCAACTGCATAGAGGATGTGCTCAAACCCAAAGGTGTTGGTGTGGTTATTGAAGCTGTGCACCAATGCATGACAACGCGTGGCATTCACAAGTCGGACGTCTCGATGGTGACCAGCCAGATGGTCGGCGCTTTCCGCAAGGACGCACGAACCCGGGCCGAGTTCCTGCGCATGATAGACGGCCGCTAGTGCGGTAGCAATGCCTCGTCGCCGTCGTAGTCGTCGCCGAGCATTTGCTCGCGGACCAGAGGAATTGGCGGCACCCCGTAACTTAGAAACTTGTCGTGGTAACGGCCCCAGGCTTCCCGGCCGCCACGACTCGTCGTCCAGTCTTCGCGCAGCTTGTTGATCATCAACTTGCCGAGCGTGTAATTCAGGTAACCGGGGTCGTAGGTGCCGCGGTTGGCCTGCTGCATCGCGTTACCCGGATCAGCGAAGCTTATTTCCGAAAACATTGCCTGGCTTTCTTCGACCGTCATGCCCTCTGCGTGCAAACCGATCGCGGACATGTAACGTGCATTTCGACGCAGCGCGTTTAACAGCTGCCCAATACGGACGGACGGATCGCCGTCGCCAAGACCGGCATCCACCACCATCTGTTCGGCGTAATGTGCCCAGCCCTCACTGAACGTGTACGTGCCGAAGTGGCGCCCGACATTATTCTCGGTTCGGTTCGAATGCAGGTACTGTAGAAAGTGTCCTGGCCAGACTTCGTGCACTGAAATTCCGAGCAAGCGTGTTTCGCCCGGAATGTAGGCCAGTTGATCTTCCTCGCTCCAGTCGGGATCGGCTGGCGCAATGTAGTACACCGATGGCAACCCGGACTCGAAGGGACCCGGGATATTGATATAAGCGGCGTTGAAACGGCGATGCGGTGGCGCCTCATCGACAAGCGCCTCTTCATCACTCGGAATCGAGACGATGTCGTTGTCGATCAGGAACTGCTTCAGCGCCGGCAACTGACGGGTTGCACCGCCAACCGCTCCTTCGGGCGGTTTGTTGTTCTTCACCTTCATTACGCAATCCTGTGTGCTCTCGCCCGGCGCGAATTCTGCACATGCATCGTTCAGTGCGTCGAGATTGCGCTGCATATCGAGCTCGCCCGCGACCTTCAGCTCTTCCAAAGCGATATCGACGCCCTGGCCGGTCTTGAGCATTTTTAGGAAACGTTCCTCGCCCAGTGCGAAATCACCGGTCCCGGTTGCTTTCAACTCTTCCAGCCAGGCCGCTGACTGTTTCGCAGCCTCGGCCGCATCGGTATTTGCGGCGGCAAACTGACGTTGCAGTTGTTCATCCGAAACGCCAGCAAACAAGCCCGGTACGGTTGTTTCCAGGTAGTCGGCGAATCCTGAAAGAATACCGTGACTAATCCGAAGGAACGCCGCCGGCAACGGCGGCTCAAGATTTTCTCGCATCGTCGCAAGTCGCGCGGGCAGTTGCGAGATGTATTGCGTATACGCGCGCAATCGCTCCTCGAGTGGTGCGTATTCGTGATCAACGTAAACACTGACGCCAAATCTGATGTAGTAGCTCGGATTCTTGCTTGGATAGTCAGAGTCTCGCAGCCAAAAAAGCTGCCCATTCATTTCCGTGAGCAAGTAGTCACGCTCGAACGCCTCTATGCCCTCAAGACCCGTATACGCCGATGCCTCTGCGACGACTTGATCCAGCCATTCGCCGTACGCGTGCAAGGACTCCTTACTGTAATCGTCCATTCGACCGTCGTACTCGTGCAGCCCGGCATCGACCGCGGTTTCCGGGTTGCGCTCGTAATACTCGGCTACGGTCGTCGCCGCAAACGTTTCCCATGATTTCGGCGCTTCCTCGGTTCCACAGGCTGCGACACAGAGCATTGCGATCAAAGCGATCGGTACGTTTTTATTCATTGTCGAGTCCCAATTCAGCGAGTCCCTGATTAAAGGTGATATCGACTGGAATATTGGCCTGCGTAAGGCGATCCAGATCAGCCTGTAGTTGCTTACCGATAACACCGTCGGTATTCGTCAGTTCAAGCGCTCCTTCATAGTCGCCGTCGCCCTGCAATGTCAGCAGTAGCCGCGACAGGCCAGAGATCGCATCCTGCATACGATCGAAATCAATACGATATTTTCCGGTCTCAACATCGCGCAAAAACGCCTCATGTTCCATGAAGTAGTTAAAGCGCACCATGTTGGCCACGCCATGAGCTTCGGTAGCTCCGAATCGGATCGATCGAAATACGCTGGCCATGAAAGTAACGTAGTAGTCCTCAAGTGCGACTTCGCCCAACTCACCTGCTGCGTGCAACTCGGTGATCATGTACAGCCCAAGAATGTCCGCTTTGCCTTCTTCTATACTCGACGCAATTTCCAACAGCGCTTCTCGAACCGTACCTTGTCCCGTGATCGTGTTCTTCACGCCAAGGCCGTGAGCAACCTCGTGAAACATCGTGTTCGCAAAAAACGCATCGAAACTGACGTGATGGCGCTGTGAGTCATCGACAAGCACATCCGCGATCGGATTGAGAATCATTTCGTATTTGGCCCGCATCGAATTTTTGAGTTGCAGACGGCGCGTACCTTTCTGCAGTTGCACTTCTTCGTCGTTGGGCAAATTGATCGCGATCGTTTTTCCGCCAGAGTTGCTGTGTCCGGCGTAGTAGATGACGTCATAGGCGTTCAGATCGGAGTCACTGCCCGGTGATTCCCGTTTGTACTCTTCAGGAACCGGTAAGTTTTCCTGCAATTCAGGCAGGTAGGTTGCAAAGCGGGCAAGTTCTGCGCTCCAATCCAGGTCCTTCAAGAGCACGTACGATTCATAGGCGTTTCGGTAGCCGAACAAC
>SMVB01057615.1_pt1 | contig 10476 bp, 12 predicted proteins | sample 2456461 | NCBI WGS metagenome assembly SMVB01 (sample SAMN11095934, study PRJNA526329) | marine sediment metagenome | biome: Marine sediment; feature: Surficial sediment; material: Deep marine sediment; isolation source: Hadal surficial sediment | place: Pacific Ocean | collected 2014-05 | depth...
CACAGTGAGTACTTCAGACACCAATTGACGCCCTTCTCACGTATGAAGCCCACCACCGAATCCAGACGCGTGGTCAGGACGTCTTCCTTCGTCATTTGATAAGGCGCGACAATGTGCTTGTCTTGCATCGTACAGGTACTCGACTCTTCGTGCTCGCCTACTCGTTACTCGCTACTCGTTACTCGTTACTCGTTACTCGTTACTCACTTAACTCCACCGAAACACGCCCTTGCGCCAAGCATACAGATACCCCACCAACAGGATCGCCAGAAAGAGGCACACCTCTGCCAGCAGAAAACCTTTGCCGAAGCCCTGCTCTACCATGGCAGCAACGGCGGGATCATTCGGATTGGTGGCGGCTTTGTAGAATAGAGGCGCCCATGGCCAGAGGAAGACAATTTCCACGTCGAAGAGCAGGAACAGCATGGCCACAATGTAGAACTTGACGTTGAAACGTCGGCGGGCGTCCCCGATGACCGGCATACCCGATTCGTAGGGACTATCCTTCACTGGTCCTTTGCGGCGGGGACCCACAAGGTGGCTCAAAAGTACCATGCCCACAACGCTCACGATCGTCAGCAAGAGCAACAGACCGATCGGCGCGAAGGAAGGTGCTGAAGAATCAGCCAGTAAGGTCACTGCCATACGCAATATTCTCCCGAACCACCTCGAACGATGGGGCGCCGCCTCGACGCGATCTTGCTGAGCCCCAAGTGTTTGTGGAATATAGAGCGATTGGCGGCGCAGTCAAGAGAAATAATTCACAATGTGTTCACAACATCTTGAAAACACTAGAGATAGGGTGACTTGCGCCTGCGTCTACTGCCTCTGATCATCAAGCGGCGTCGCACTCGCCAACAACACCCGCCAGGCAGGCCATGTGATCCGGAGAAACGCCGCAACATCCACCGATGATGTTTGCGCCCGCGGCCACCAGCGACGGCGCCTTGGATGCGAAGTCCTGCGGCGTTTCGACGTAGACGATCTTGTCGTCGCGCAACTCACGCTGGCCGGCATCCGGAAAGACGGCGATCGGCAATCGGGTGGCTTGGCGCATGAGGCGGACGATCAGCACGGATTCATCGACGGCCATTCCGCAGTCACATCCCACGAGATCAGCGCCCGCGCCTGCGAGCCGCCGGGTGACTTCTTCGCAGCCCTGTCCCATCACCGTCTCCGCATGTTCTACACCGCTGCCAAAGGTCATGGAAACGCCGACCTTCAGCTTGCACGCCTCTCTCGCTGCCTTGAGACACAGAACCGCCTCTTCCACATCGCTGATCGACTGAATCAAGATTGCGTCAGGTTCGGCCTCGATAAGCCGCCCGATCCTTTGTTTGCACTCCTCCAGCAGATCATCCGCGGTGATCTCCTGCATGGCCAGGATCTTCGCCGAAGGCCCAACGACGCCGCACACGAAACCGGTCGGCAGAATGATGTCCTTGCACAGCTTGATGCCTTCGGCAGACCACGCCCGGAGAATCCGCGACCCGGCCTGGAGAAAACGCTGCTTCCCTGCTTGATAGAGCGCGGGGTTCTCGATGGGCGCACGATCGTTCGTCTCCGGCAGCGGGCTGTCCGCGACCAAAACGCTGCCCGTGCTATCGGACCAATCCCATGCCAAGACAGAATCCACCACAGCGATTCGCGCGCCGAAATCCTGCGAACTGGGCTATTGGCGGATTAGAGCATGCAGCCCCGGATCTGGGCCTGTCGCCGCGGGTGGGAGACGGACCCTTATCGGAGCCAACGGCTCACAAGCGCAAGCCTCAGTTTCCGCTTAAAGCCCTACACTGGTACTTCCGATAGCCTACGTAGAGTCGAATCCTGAATCTTACAATAGAGACTGCCGCGGCCACCGCAACGGTTTCCAGTATACGAGAGGATGACCAAATGAACAGGACTATGAGCAACCGGCGACAGGGCTTTTCGCTTGTGGAATTGGTGATTGTAATCGTGATCATCGGCATCATCGCCGCGATCGCGGTGCCGCGCTTCAGCAGCGCCACGACCAGCGCCAACGAGAAACAAGCAAAGGCCAGCGCGGTCATCCTCCAGAATGCAGTCGATCTGTTCCTCGCGGAGCACGCGCCCGGCGCCCTCGCATCCACGGGCGCGGCCATCGTCACGCAGCTCACGGCCGGCTCGAAATCGGATGGGACCGCAGGAACCGACTACGGCCCGTACATGAGATCCATGCCCGCCAATCTGACCATCGGCGACACGGCCGACGGCTTGGCCATCGACACAGTCTGTAACGCGGCTGACGCGCCCTGCGGATGGGATCTCACCAGCGCGGACCAGTCGATCGCGGGGCTGTAGACTTACTCCCCGATCAATAATTGAGCCGCCGCTCGGGCACTTGCCCCGCGCGGCGTTTTTTTTTCGCGCCTGCATATCGTCAGCAAGCGGACATCCGTTTCCCTTCTCTTCTGCGGCCCGGCTTATCGGAGCCACGGCCAACAATGCCTGCCCTGCCATCTTCCACTCCATGAAGCGGCACTCATGGACCGCCGATACGTTCGTTGGTCTCTTTTCACGGAAAACGCCCACCTTCGCAATGAGCGGATGACTGATGGTTCGTTGATGCGATCGGAAGCTCTGCGATGCGTGCCCGCGAAGGATTTTCGCTAATTGAACTCGTGATTGTCGTGGCGATCATCGCCATTATCGCCTCGATCGCCGTACCGCGTTTGGGTAGAGCGTCCGATCGCGCCAGGACAGATCAGGCGGCGGCCGTTGCCAAGTCTTTACAAGGGGCGGTGGACCGCTGTCTGCTCGTACACGACCCGCTGATGAACAAAGGCAACGTCACAGTCAAGGAGCCCCGGCTGGTGGAAATGCTGAACAAGGCCCCAGGGACTGCCAATTTGCTCCTGGACGCAACGACTTTCGACGGCAAGAATCCCGGCACGATCGGCCCGTTTCTGCGTAACCTAGCTCCCAACCCGCTGATCGGCGATAGCGCAACAGCCTGGGTCGCGGACAACCTTGGGAGTCCCTCCCTCGCAGGCGATGGCTCCGAAGGATGGGCCCTGAAGATTATCAAGGATGTCGACGTTGTCGTCGGCTACATCAACGCCACGCAAGATGGAGTCATCTACCCTTGACCCCCATCACGTAGGGACGTTCCTGCCGATCCTGCCGATTCCCAGTTCTCAACCCGAAGAACTCCGGGCGAACTCCAATAACCGGCGTCTCATAATTGCACCAAACTCCCCCTGTGCACGTCCGATCACCATAGGTCGCGAGCGCGGACGCTCCTGGCGCACTCCGGCAAATCGTATGCTTCCTTCCGGGACTGTCCCAAAAATGAAATGGAAGGATCCGGGCGCTTCCGTCGCCGTGCGTCTGCCCTGCGCGGCTGACTCACAGTAGGGAGATAAGAATCTTGCCTCAACTTGGCCAACCGAGCTCATCGCCCCTCCGCCGAGGTTTCTCACTGCTCGAACTCGTTATCGTCATGGCGCTTCTCGCGATTATCGGCGGCATCGCCATGCCGCGTTATACTGCTTCCCTCGCCCACCACAGGGCTGAAGCCGCGGCGAGACGCATCGCAGCCGACTTGGCCTACCTGCGACAGCAGGCCCGATTTACCAGTTCCAGTAAGACGATCGCCTTTGATTTGGCGACGCACCAATATTCGGGTTCCATCACCACTGTCATGCTGGGGAACGAACCCTACGAGGCCGTTATTCTCTCAGTCGACTTCGGCGGCGACGCCGAGATCGTCTTCGACGGCTATGGAAACCCCGACAGCGGCGGCATGGTTCTCATTCAGGCAGGCCATCGTCAAAAAACGATCACGGTAGACGGCGATTCCGGCAGAGTGACGGTTCAATGATCGAGATTTACCGCAACGCGCAAGAATCCGCACGCAGGACTTTGAGGCCTGCGCGCGCTTTCATTCGCCCTGGCTTCACGCTTCTCGAGCTGACCATGAGCCTGGTCGTGACGGCCATCATCCTGAGCGCACTGACATCCGCGATGCTTCTGGCCTCGCAGATCATTCCAAATGAGGACGGGCCGGCCGAAGCGACCCTCGCGGCAAATCAGATCGCCCAGCAAATGGCCGGTGAGCTGTACTACGCCCACACCATCACGGATCGTTCCGCCCACGAAGTAACATTTTGGGTCGCGGACCGCAACGGCGATCTTTCCCCGGAGACGATCCACTATGCTTGGTCGGGTACGCCCGGCGACCCTTTGATGCGGCAATACAACGGCGGAGATCCGGCCGCCGTGCTGGACAATGTGCAGCACATGGATTTGACCTACATAGTACGGAAAATCACCGAGGAGATTCCAAGTCTGCCGAACGAGACCGGGGAACTGGAGCTATCGAGCTATGAAGACTTGGACAAGCTCGCGGATGCCAAAATTTCCAACAACAACTGGCTCGGGCAATGCTTCCAGCCCGTGCTGCCTCCGGACATCCTCACTTGGCGGATCACCCGCTTCCGAGTCCTCGCCCGGAAGGTCGGAGGCCCAAAGGGCGTGTCCATGGTCCAGCTATTCCCCGGCGACGGCAGCGGCAAGCCTACCGGCAGCATGCTCGCAGAGACGCCCATGTACGAGGCCGACTTGACCGCCGAATACACGTGGCAGGAAGTGTCGTTCGCCAACACTCCGTGGATGGAACCGAGTCAAGAACTGTGTGTCGTGATCCGGCAGATCGGCAAGGGAAGCAGCCCAGCCGAAATCAACATCGACAACCAAGGGGCCGCTGGCATGGTCCAATCCTCAGACGAGGGCGCGTCCTGGACGCGTGACACGCGCAGGTCTCTGCTGTACCACGCCTACGGCACGATGACGGCGATCGCACCGCCGGTGATCGACGAGCGGTACGTGCTGATCGGTGCCCAAATCACGCTCGAAGCCGGCGCGAATCCGCCGGCGCGGGCGTTGACTTCCGTCGAAGTCTTGAACCAACCGGAGGTAGCCGCACCATGAACCGTGGGACTGGACAACTTCCGAATCCTGGCGTGCGGCGGCGCGCCCTTCACATGATCGAAGTGACCGTCTCCATGATCATTGTCAGCGTTATCCTGCTGACGGCGATGAATATGGTCGGTGCGGCCGGTCAGGCCACGCGCTCGATGACGGACCGCGGCACGGGCCACCTCCTCGCCGAACACTTGATGACGGAGATATTGGCGCAGGCCTACAAAGATCCCGACGAGCCTACCGCCGAGCTCGGCACTGAGGGTTTCGAAGCCGTCACCAAGGACCGATCCTATTATGACGACGTCGATGATTATGATCGCTGGAACGCGACGCCGCCGGAGTTCCAGGATGGCGCGACCATACCCGGGTACGCCGGCTGGAGGCGCCAAGTCGATGTAGACTGGGTCCAACCGATCGATACAGCGCTCATTGCCGTCGGCGACACTGGATTGAAGCGTATCGTTGTTACGGTGAGGCGCGACAATATCGTGGTGGCCGAACTCCGTGCCCTTCGAGCTGATATGGGGGGCGCCGAATGAGCGTCAGCCCGTGCAATCGATTACGGCGTTCTCGACGGCGCGGGTCGATCTATCCGGCCGTTCTGGCGTACGCTTCTCTCGTGACCATCATTGGCTTGTCGGCGCTGCTGGCCCTGCGCTCGCAGCGGCGCGCCAGCGAGGGCGAGAATGACCTCAGCCAGGCCCGCTTGCACGCCCGTTCGGCGATTGAGCTGGGGCTGTGGATCCTCGAGAACGACACGGGTTGGCGTTCCGAACGCTCCAGCGGCATCTGGCTGAAGGACCGTCCGATCGGCGGAGGGACTTACTCGCTTGCAGTCGTCGACCCGAACGACAACGATCTCGCCAACTCCGATCTCGAGCCCGTGGTGCTCACGGGAACCGGCGTGCATGGATCGGCGCTGCACAAAACGGAGGTCCGATTCGGACCGCAAAAACGTCCTCTGGGATGTCTGGAAGTCTCGCTGCACGCGAATATCGATCTGAAGTTCAACGGTGCTTTGCTGCGGTCCGATCAGATGATCAGCGCCAACAACACTATTGAGTCGATTGGCTCGACGATTGATGCAGATGTCGAGGCGGGAAATGCGATCAGCGGCTCCGGCTACACTAAATCTGGCCTCACGGGTATCGAGGTCAGATCGATGCCCAACAGCGCGGTGTTTGACTACTACCTGGACCGCGGCACGCCCATTTCAATACTGAGCATGCCCACCAACGCAAACGGCGCCCTGATGGAAAAGGTGGTTCTCAGTCCCTGGAGCAATCCATACGGAGCGGAGACCAATCCCACAGGCATCTATGTCATCGATTGCCAAGGCGCGAATATTGAAATCACACTCAGTCGCATCGTCGGTACGCTCGTCTTGAAAAACCCCGGCGCGGACTCGATCGTCAGTCAGTCCGTGCATTGGGAACCCGCGCTGGTCAATTACCCGGCATTGATGGTCCAGGGCAGCCTGAAGATCAGTCTCGATGCCGCGGACCTCGACGAAATAGCCCTGGATGTAAACTTCAACCCCGTGGATACGCCGGATAAAGGTGTCGAAGACGCTGACATGGATGACACGTATTCTTCGAAAATCAAGGGTCTCGTATATGTGTCCGGTGATCTATTCATTTCCGGCGCGACCACGTTCGAGGGCGCGGTGGTCGTCGGCGTGTCACTCGACGCCACCGGAGTGCTGGATTTGCGATACGACCCCGTCTGTTTCGACAACCCGCCGCCGGGGTTCTTCGTGGTCTCCCCAATGCGCCTGCTCACTGGATCCTGGAAGCAAGTCGTGGACTGACCAGCCTCGCCGCCGATCCCGGGAGCGGTGCTTGCAACTGTTTGGGCCGGCTCCTATACTGGCTCGTTTGGCTTCTTGCAATTGCAAAGGAAGGAAGAATGGCGAAACAGATTGCGACGAATATTACCTGGCACGAAGGCCACGTTGATCGGGCCGAGCGTGAGAAACTCCTCAGTCAGAAAGGCGTGACCATTTGGTTCACCGGCTTAAGCGCCTGTGGCAAGAGCACCATTGCATTCACCCTGGAACACGCCCTCCTACAGCAAGGCCGCATGGCCTACGTGCTCGACGGTGACAACGTCCGCCACGGCCTGAACAAGAACCTGGGCTTCTCCGCCGAGGATCGGGCCGAGAACATCCGTCGAATCGGCGAAGTGGCCAAACTCTTCACCGACGCCGGCATCATTACCATCACGAGCTTTATCAGTCCTTACAAAGCGGACCGCGATGCAGTCCGGGCCAATCTCGGTGACGGCAACTTCGTCGAGGTCTTCGTCGATGTCCCGCTCTCTGTCTGTGAGGAGCGCGATCCCAAAGGCTTGTACAAAAAGGCGCGCGCCGGCGAGATCAAGGGCTTTACGGGAATCGATGATCCCTACGAAGCGCCTGAGAGCGCCGAAGTGGTCCTCAAGAGCGCCGAAATCTCACCGGAGGAAGCAGCGCGGCAGGTCCTCGAGTATCTTGAGTCCAAGAATTGTTTTTGACCATACGCAGGCACGTGGGAGGCACCCATCGGAGCCGGAAGCACAAAGGACCGGCCGAAGAGCGTGCGTTCGCGCTTGGGGCTCGGATCGCCGTCGTGGATGGGGTTTTCGCGCAAAAAAAGAGAGGACCCGGGCTCGCCGTTACCCGGATCCTCCAAGCCAGGCTGTTCCCACCATAGGTGGGAAGACCCACAGCCTCAGTCATAACATCGTCGCTGACTTGATCGCACTTTAGTTACCCGGACGCGAACCCTTCGGTCCCATGGACCGATAAATTCACAGACCTCAGGACCGATCCCGACCAAGCAGACGGGCCTGATTTCGCTCAGGCTGCCCAGGACTCCGCGGGCTGCTCACGCCGCCCACAAACGACCTCAACCCGCTCCCGACCCGTTCCGATGCAGTATGAGAGCATTCCACCCTCCCGGCGGAACTCATTAGCACGATTCGATTCTGGAGATCGCCTCGCATGAAAGCACTCGTCACCGGCGGCGCCGGCTTGATTGGATCGCACATCGTCGATTTGCTTCTGCAAAAAGGCTACGAGGTCCGCGTCCTGGACAACCTCGAAAAACCCAACCATTTGAATGGCAAGCCCGATTGGCTGGGGCCTGAGGTGGATTTCATCGAGGGCGACATGCGCGCCGAGCAGGACCTCATCAAGGCCCTCGACGGCGTAGACACTGTCTGCCACCAGGCTGCTTTCGGCGGCTTTGTGCCGGGAATCAGTAAGTACATCCACGTCAACGCCCTCGGCACCGCCATGCTGCTCGAACTCATCGTGCAGCGCGGATTGCCGATTCGCAAAGTCGTGATGGCCTCTTCGCAGGCTATTTATGGTGAAGGAAAGTACCAATGCCAACAGCACGGTGTGCAGTATCCTTCGATTCGCTCCGTCGAGCAAATGAACAACGGACAGTGGGAGCAGGCTTGCCCACATTGCGATCGACTGCTGACTCCCTTGCCGGCGGACGAAGACACGACGATCGATTCGACCACGCCGTACGCGATTTCCAAGTACAGCCAGGAGCGCTTGCTGTGCTCCTGGGGTGCTCTGCATGGCATCCCCACGACGGCGTTGCGCTACTCGGTAACATTCGGCCCCCGCCAATCGATCTTCAATCCCTACACCGGCGTGGTGGCCATCTTTTCCACACGCATTCTCAACGACCTGCCGCCCGTGGTCTACGAAGACGGCCAACAACAGCGCGATTTCATTTACGTCGGCGACGTGGCCCGAGCAAACGTACACTGCCTGGAATCCCCGGCGACCGACGGACAGGTCTACAACGTGGGCACGGGCCGGCCGACGCGGGTCACCGACCTTGTGCAGACGCTGGCTGACTGCTATGGACGAGACGTTCAACCCCTCTTGCGCGGCGAGTTCCGCCCCGGCGAAGTGCGGCACTTGTTCTCAGATTCGAGCCGGTTGCGGGCTACCGGCTGGACTCCGAACACGAGTGTCGCGGAGGGCGTCCGGGCCTATGTCGACTGGATCAGCACGCAGGGCGACATCAAAGAGTACTTCACTGAAGCCCAACGGTTGATGAAGGAAATGCACGCCGTGCGCCAGGCAGACGCCCAGCCCGCCATCGCGTAGGAATTGCACCATGAGTAACACGCCCGCCGTATCTCCGCCTCCCCTTTCCTCTTCCCTCTGCCCTGTTCCCTGTTCCCTTCCCCAGTGGTGTGTCGTATTGCCTGCCTACAACGAAGAACACAACCTCGCGTACGTCGTGGACGACGTGCTGGCCACTTTTCAAAGGATGCAGATACCTTGCCGAATACTGATCGTTGACGACGGCAGCATTGATCGCACCCCGCAGATCGCCGACGCCTACGCTGCCCGACTCGATCAAGTGGCCGTCGTGCATCATTCAACCAACCTGGGTTTCGGCGAGGCGCTCAAGACCGGCTATGCTGCCGCGGTGGGCGATCTTGTGGTCGTCATCCCGACCGACCGGCAGTTTCGATGTGAAGACCTGGACAAGTGCCTGCCGCACTTGCACGACCACGACATCGTCAGTTGCGTCAGGCGTACCCGCCGAGATCCGGCGCTGCGCCGGCTCGCCTCAGCGACCTACCGCAAACTTGTGCACGGGCTCTTCAATTTGAAGCTCGATGACATTAATTGGGTCAAGATTTACCGCACCGAGTTGATACGTCGGATCGAGATCGAATCCCAGGGGCCGTTCATTGATACCGAGATTCTCGTCAAGGCCCACCGCCTTGGGGCGCGGATTAAACAAGTCGACGTGCCGCACTATCCCCGCGTCGCCGGCAAAGCGACGGGCGCCGGTCTGCGGGCGATGGCCAAGACCTTTCTGGACTTGTTCCGCCTTTGGCAGCGCTTGAGAAGCGCCTACGCGGCAGTGTCGCCCGTTGCCGAGAGCACCGAACAGCATCCAGCAAGCTCAGCCAATTGAAATTCTTCCCTCCGGCGCTCCCCGATCGCGACAAGCTGCATCATTGATTTGCCACTCGATTTCCTTATAAAGAGATCATGATGGGCCTGTAGCTCAGCGGTTAGAGCCGGCGACTCATAATCGCTTGGTCGGGGGTTCGAATCCCTCCGGGCCCAATAGCTTTCTCCCCTTTCCGGATAGGCCCTCTCGCGAGAACTCACAGATCGCCCCAATCCGCGACGTGGTTGCCATCGGTACGAAACCCAACAGCGAGTGGACGGCTTCTTGTTCGATCAGGAACATGAGGCTACGGTCGGCGATACTTGAGCGGGAAATGTTGGTGAAAGCCCTCGCCGGTGTGCAAGGAATCGGAATCGACTTTCAGCCGAGGGCTGTCCTCTGCGATGCAGGGCGCTTTGGGATCGTGGCAGTTCAAACATAGTTGGGGCGCGATGCTCCGCAAGCCCGCCCGACGCACCTCCTGCAGCTCGTAGGGCCGCTCCTTGAGGTAAATGTCGCCCATCACTTGTGTGAATCCTCCTCCGGGCCCAATTTCTTTTCCTACTTTCCGGATAGGTGCCCGCGCCTGAAATCAAAGATCGCCCCAATC
>SMVB01368178.1_pt1 | contig 10472 bp, 6 predicted proteins | sample 2456461 | NCBI WGS metagenome assembly SMVB01 (sample SAMN11095934, study PRJNA526329) | marine sediment metagenome | biome: Marine sediment; feature: Surficial sediment; material: Deep marine sediment; isolation source: Hadal surficial sediment | place: Pacific Ocean | collected 2014-05 | depth 0-1...
AACGCCTGCAACGTGCTTAATGCGTATTTTTCAGCGCGCGCTACGTCGTCGCCATCGATCGAGAAGGCGGCTGAGGACTCCACCACCACCGTCGTCGACAAATCCTCCAGTGCGAGACCAAGGCTGCCGAACTGACGACCGAGATCGCCGTTGAGATCGACAAATCCCAAATGCAGGCGTGCCGGCGATTCGACTCTAATGCGGCGCAAAGAGAAACTCATAGGGGCCATCGGATCCTCGTCTAAATGGGGCGTCAGGGTTTGCATTGCCACATCCCCAGCTTGAATGCGCACCACAACCATACGCAATGTGGTGATGCAAGACCTGATGCAAGACCTAACCCCGTAACAAGTGTAACGATTGGTCACACGATAGATAGTGTACCGTACCGTACGTTGTGATAACGTGTGTATGTAGTCCGCCAACGGCGAATTACGGGCCGCCACGGTTGCCGGCAGCGCGGTTGGCCAACGTAACTGTTTGAAACTCGAAAGACCCGTGTCGAGCATCGTGCCGAAGCCGCCAAATTCAAAACCGTCCAGAGCCAAACGCCTTGAGAATGTGGCGTGCCCGTTCTGCTCACTGTTATGTGACGACCTAACCCTCACTGTTAGCGGCGACACGCATCGCGTCGTCAAAAATGGCTGTCCGCAAGCAACGAGTGGCTTCGGCCGGCCCTACCGGTCGGCCCCTGCAACAATCGATGGGCAACCGGCGAGTCAAACGGCCGCGGTCGCAGCGGCCGCGCGAATTCTGCAGCGGGCCCGCCGGCCGCTCATTAGCGGTCTGGCTACAGACGTGGAAGGGATGCGCGAAGCGGTCCACCTGGCGGAAAAATCGCGGGCGATCCTCGATTCCGCGGATTCCACCAGCTTCGACCACAATGTCCGCGTGCTGCAATCGCGCGGTTGGTATATGACGACTTTGGCCGAGATCCGCAACCGTTCCGATCTGGTCGTCATCGTCGGCGCGGACATCGTCCATCATTACGCCAACTTTCTACGGCGCGTGATTGCTCCGAAGCACGCCTTACACCCGCGGCGGCGCAGAGCCCGTCGGGTCGTCTATATTGGGGCCAAGGCGGCGGCACCCGCGACGACCGCCGCGCTCAACATCGAATGCCTGGCCTGCGACCCGACCCGGATCGCCGAGGTGATCGGCGTATTGCGTGCACTCATCGCCGGGCGTACGATCCACGCCGCGCGCGTCGCCAAGGCCCGCATACGACAAATTAACGATCTGGCCAAGGCGATCACGGCGGCCGAATATCCCGTGTTCGTGTGGGCACCGGCGCATTTCACCGGCGCGCCGGCGGATCTCGCGATTCAGGCCATCACGCGCCTGGTCGATGACTTGAACCAAACTCAACGGGCCGCCGGCCTGTCCCTTGGCGGTGACCACGGTGGCATGAGCGCCGCCAATGTGTGCACCTGGCTTACCGGTTACCCGCTGCACGTGTCGTTCGGTGCTAAGCATCTCGATTACGATCCGATCCAATATCGCACCGCCCGACTACTTGAAGACGATGCGATCGACACACTGGTTTGGATCGACGCGTTCGGCCAGGCCGCGCCGCCGCCGACCCGCCGCGAGGTAAAGCGCATCATTATTGGCCTCCCGGGGTCGCATGCCGCAATCACCGCAAACGTCTTTATCCCGATCGGCACGCCCGGCGTCGACCACCGTGGGAGTTTGATCCGCACCGACTCGGTCGTCACGATCCGACTCGATCAGGTACGGCCCAATGCGGCGCCCAGCGTACGCGGAATCGTGCACGACATTGTGGCGCAATTGTAAGACATGATCGGGGCCAGGCCATGCTGACGAGACTTCGCGGCGCCAAGGTTTACGATCCGGCAAACGGTGTCGACGGTCTGCGCCGCGACGTCTTTATGCACGACGGGCGGATCGCGCAGCCGCCGGAAAATACCGGCATGGTGAACCACACGGTCGACGTGCGGGGCTGCGCGATCATGGCCGGTGGGATCGATATGCACACCCACATCGGCGGCGGCAAGGTCAACATCGCGCGCATGATGCTGCCCGAAGATCACCAGGCGGACTTGATCGCACGCGGCCGTCACCCGCGGATGGGCTGCGGTCACGCCGCGCCGTCGACGCTGACCGCCGGCTATCGTTATACGGAAATGGGCTACACCGCCTGCTTCGAGCCGGCCATGCTGCCGATAAACGCGCGCCAGGCACACATGGAAATGGCCGACACGCCGATCGTCGACAAGGGTGCGTATGCGCTGCTCGGCAACGACGATTTTCTGCTCCGGCTCGTGGCCAAAAAAGCCGATACGGAACTGATACGCGACTACATTGCCTGGACCTTGCAGGCAACGCAGGCGCTGGCCATCAAGGTGGTCAATCCCGGTGGTATCAACGCCTTCAAGTTCAACCAGAGAAAACTCGACCTCGATGAAGAAAATCAGTACTACGGGGTCACGCCGCGACAGATATTAAAAATCCTGGCACAAGGGATCCAGGATCTGGGTCTCACTCATCCGCTGCATATCCATGGCTGCAACCTCGGGGTGCCGGGGAACATCGACACCACGCTCGCAACCTTCGCCGCGCTGGAGGGCATTCCCGCGCACTTCACGCACATCCAATTTCACAGCTATGGCGTGGAGGGCGATCGGCGATTCTCATCGGGTGCAGCGGCGATCGCGGAGCAGGTAAACGCCAATCCGAACATTTCGATCGACGTCGGACAGATCATGTTCGGACAGACTGTCACCGAGTCCGCCGACACCATGCGCCAATTTGCTGGTAGCGCGTTTGCCGATCCCAAGAAGTGGGTCGGCATGGATATCGAATGTGACGCCGGCTGCGGTATCGTGCCTTTCCGCTACAAGGACAAGAATTTCGTCAACGCCCTGCAGTGGGCGATCGGGCTGGAATTGTTTCTGCTGATCGACGATCCGTGGCGGATCTTCCTCACCACCGACCACCCTAATGGCGCACCTTTTACCAGTTACCCACACTTGATTAGGTTGTTGATGGATCGCAGCTTCCGCAACGACATGCTCGCGACCATCAACCCCGATGCGGCCGCCGCCAGCCACCTGGCGTCGCTCAAGCGCGAATACACCTTGAACGAAATCACCATTATGACTCGCGCGGGACCGGCCAAATCCCTCGGCCTGAAAAACAAGGGCCATCTCGGGCCCGGCGCCGATGCCGACGTGGTCGTATATCGCGAGGACAGCAACCGTGAACGCATGTTTGCAAAACCGGAATACGTCTTCAAGGGCGGGCGCCTGGTGGCTCGCAACGGCAAGATATGTGACGAGCCCATCGGCACGACGCACGTGACACGGGTGGATTTTGATCCGCGGATCGAAGATCGGCTGGAACGATACTTCGATCGTTACATGACCATGAAAAAGGATCGCATGAAAATCAGCGATGACGAGATCCACGACCAAGGTCGCGGCCGCCTCACCGTTCATAGCGCGCGGCGCAAACGATGAAGATCAATGGCGTCGCCATCGAAAACACCTTCGCCGAGGCCTTTCCCATGCAGGCCACCCGACTGATCGTGACCGCGATAAATGATACCTGGGCTGAACACGCCGGTCGTGCCATGACCGGATTGGCGACGTCCGTCATCGCCTGCGGCTGCGAAGCCGGCATCGAACGGGTACTCCATCGGCGCGAAACGCCCGACGGCCGTCCTGGTATCTCGGTGTTGATGTTCACGATGAACAACAAGGAAATGGGCAAGCAGATCCAGAAACGGGTCGGGCAATGCGTCCTGACCTGCCCCACCACGGCGTGTTATGCGGGGCTTGACGAGGGTAATGCCATCGCGCTCGGCAAAAATCTGCGCTTTTTTGGCGACGGCTACCAGATTTCGAAAAAGTTCGGCGACACGCGCTACTGGCGTATCCCCGTAATGGACGGAGAATTCGTGTGCGAAGAACAAACCCGTGTGGTCAAGGCGATCGGCGGTGGCAACTTCATCATATTGGCCGCAACGCAAGCCCAAGCGCTCGCGGCCAGCGAGCGTGCCATCAAGGCCATGCAACGGATCCCTAAGGTGATCATGCCCTTCCCCGGCGGCGTCGTGCGCTCGGGCTCGAAGGTGGGGTCGAAATACAAGGCGTTGCTGGCGTCCACTAACCACGCGTACTGCCCTACGTTGAAGGGTCTGGTCGACACGGCGTTACCCAATGGGGTGGACGCAGCCCTGGAAATCGTGATTGATGGCCTCGATTTCGAGGCCATCGCCGCCGCTATGCGCGTCGGCATCAAGGCCGCGTGCACGATGGGACGCAAACGAGGGATCATCGGCATTAGTGCCGGCAACTACGGTGGCAGCCTCGGTCCCTATCATTTTAAATTGCGCGAGATCCTGCAATGAGCGGCCTCGTCCTACGCCTTGCAACCGAGCCACAATTTGACCTTGATCTCAGCGACATCATTCCGGAACGGATTGGCAAGGCAACGCTCGACGCGGTCAAACGGATGCGCCTGGCGCAGGGCAAGCGGCGGCTTGCCCTGGGCGATCTGTTCGAAGTAGACGGCACCCCCGGCGCTACGATCACGTTTCGTGGCGCCACCGCCAAACTCCGGCGTATCGGTTGCGGCATGACCTCAGGCTCCGTTTTGGTGTCGGGTAACGCCGGCGATGAACTGGGATCAGGCATGACCGGGGGCAACATTCGCGTGCGCGGTAATGCCGGTGATTACGTCGGCAGCGGTATGCGCGGCGGGACCATCGAGATCAGCGGATCGGCAGGCAACTTCACCGGCGGCGCCTTACCGCATCGTGCGCTTGGGATGCGCGATGGCATCATTTGCGTGGGCCGCAATACGGGAGAGCGCACCGGCGATCGGATGCGACGGGGGCTGCTCGTGATCAACGGCGATAGCGGCCGTTATTGCGGCAGCAATATGATCGCCGGCACGATTATAGTCACGGGCCATACGGCCGCCGGCGTTGGCCTCGGCATGCGTCGGGGTTCGATCGTTCTGCTTCAGGAACCCGGCGAGATGCCCGCTACATTCAACGATTGTGGCATTTATTCACTGACGATCCTGGCACTACTGTTACGCTATGTCGGATCGGTTAACCGCCGAGCATATTCGCGCCTGCGTTCGATGCAGCGTGTCCGGCGCTTCGCGGGAGATATCGGCTGCAACGGACAAGGCGAACTACTGGTACTAAGCCCCTAGAGTTCAAACGGATCGCAATTGACCAAGACATGAAACGCAACAAAGGACAGGATCGCGGGCGCAGGGTCGACCATGACGCCCTGGCGGAAATCCGCAACTTGGTTGGTGCGGCCACGCCGCGCAAGGATTTGCTCATCGAGTATCTACATCAGATCCAGGATCGTTTTGGCTGCATTAGTAGCGCGCATTGCGTGGCGTTGGCGCACGAACTCAAGCTAGCAACGACCGAAGTCTACGAGGTCGCCACGTTCTACCATCATTTTGACGTCGTCAAAGACGACGAGCGGCGTCCGCCTGACATCACCGTGAGGGTATGCGAATCGGTGACCTGCGAACTTTTCGGCGCCACCGAACTGATCGCTGCGCTGGGCGAGACACTCGAACCGGCTGTGCGCGTGCAACCGGTACCGTGCGTCGGGCGCTGCGCCGCCGCGCCGGTGGCCGTGGTCGGAAGCAATCCGATCGAGCACGCCAGCGTCGGCTCGGTGGTGGCAGCGGTGGACGCGAATGCACTACAGCCGCCGGCGACCCAGCACCTCCACTACGCCGAATATCGCGCGCTTGGCGGCTACGAATTGCTGCGCGAATGCCACGATGGTACGCGTAACCGCACCGATGTCGTTGCGGCGTTGCAGGAATCAAAGCTGCGCGGGCTCGGTGGCGCGGGTTTCCCGGCCGGCACCAAATGGTCGATACTGCGCGACCAACCGGCGCCACGGCTCATCGCGGTCAATATCGACGAGGGTGAGCCCGGCACATTCAAGGATCGATACTACCTGGAAAGAGATCCACACCGCTTCATCGAAGGGATGCTGATCGCGGCGTGGGCGATCGAAGCGCAGACGTGCTATATCTATATTCGTGACGAGTACACGGCGTGCCGCCATGCGCTCACGTCGGAAATCGAAACCCTCACTCAAGACCCGCCGTGCGAACTCCCAGGCATCGAAATTCGACGCGGGGCGGGCGCCTACATCTGCGGCGAGGAATCTGCGATGATCGAATCGATCGAAGGGAAACGGGGCATGCCGCGCTTGCGCCCGCCGTACGTCGCACAGGTAGGATTATTCGGCCGACCGACCCTCGAACACAATATGGAAACGCTGTATTGGGTCCGCGACATCGTGCAAAAAGGTCCCGACTGGTTTAGTTCGCACGGCCGCCGGAACCGCTCGGGTTTACGCTCTTTTTCGGTCAGCGGGCGGGTCAATAAGCCCGGCGTCCATCTGGCGCCGGCCGGCATTTCCATGCGCGAGCTCATTGATGAATATTGCGGCGGCATGTTGGATGGGCACAAGTTTTATGGTTATTTCCCTGGCGGCGCGTCGGGTGGGATCTTGCCGGCGTCACTCGGCGACGAGCCCCTTGATTTCGATACCCTGCAAGCGCACGGCTGCTTCATCGGCTCGGCCGCGGTGATCGTTCTCTCCGACCAAGACAGCGCGCGCAACGCCGCGCTCAATGCCATGCGCTTCTTCGAACACGAATCGTGCGGCCAATGTACACCGTGCCGAGTCGGTACGGCCAAGGCGGTCGACCTGATGCAAAAAGAGCAGTGGGACACGGATTTACTCGAAGCGCTGGCTCAAGCCATGGAAGACGCATCGATCTGCGGACTGGGTCAGGCCGCGCCCAATCCGCTGCGCTGTGCGATCAAATATTTTCCGCAGGAATTCGCTTGAGTACCATCACCTTCACCTTGGACGATGTGACCATCGAGGCGCTGCCCGGCGAAACTATCCTGCAGGCGGCCCAACGGACCGGCACCGACATACCGCATTTGTGCTACCAGGAAGGTTACCGGCCCGACGGTAACTGCCGGGCTTGCGTGGTTGAGATCAAGGACGAGCGTGCCTTGGCCCCGTCGTGCTGTCGCGTTCCGAGTGAGGGCATGGAAGTCGCATCGACCAGCGAGCGAGCGCGCCATTCGCAACGGATGGTGATCGAACTGCTCAAATCCGACATGCCCGACGCAGGAACGTCCCCGTACACCCCCGCCTCCGAACTCGATCACTGGGCCGAGTTCCTCGGCGTCAACGATTCGCGATTCACCGCGCGCCAACAACCGCCGAAAGATCTTTCGAATCCGGCCATCGCGGTAAACCTCGATGCGTGCATTCAATGTACGCGGTGCGTCCGCGCCTGCCGCGAGGAACAAGTCAATGATGTGATCGGATTCGCCTACAGCGGTTCGCAGTCGGCCATCGTGTTCGATCTCGATGACCCCATGGGGCTCAGCAGTTGTGTCAGCTGCGGCGAGTGCGTGCAGGCCTGCCCGACCGGCGCCTTAATGCCGGCGCAGGGGGCCGCTAACACGGTGGCGGAGCGGGTGGTCGAATCGGCCTGCCCCTATTGCGGGGTCGGATGTTTACTGAATTTCCACGTCACCGACGATCGCATCCAGTTTGTGGAAGGTCGCGACGGGCCGTCGAACCACGGCCGTCTGTGCGTCAAGGGACGTTACGGCTTCGATTACGTGCATCATGCCGAGCGCCTGACCAAACCCCTGATCCGCCGCGAAGGCGTCGCCAAAACCGCCGAAGTATTGTCCCAGGCCGATATCGCGAGGACCTTTCGCGAGGCCTCGTGGACGGAAGCGCTGGACTTCGCGGCGTCGGGCTTCACCCGCATTCGCGATGAGCACGGCAGCCACGCGCTGGCCGGTTTCGGCTCGGCCAAAGGATCGAACGAAGAGGCCTATTTGTTCCAGAAGCTGGTAAGGGTCGGCTTTGGTACCAACAACGTCGACCATTGCACGCGTTTGTGCCACGCCTCCTCGGTCGCCGCCATGCTCGAGACCATCGGATCGGGATCGGTGTCGAATCAAGTCGCCGATGTAGCCGTGGCCGATGTCATCTTGATCATCGGCGCGAAACCGACGTCCAACCATCCAGTCGCGGCGACGTTCATGAAAAATGCCGTGAAGGACGGTAAAACACTGATCCTGCTCGATCCGTATCGCTCGGATCTGGCGCGTCACGCCAAGCACTACCTACAGTTTCGTGCCGACACCGATGTACCGCTGCTCAATGCCATGATGCACACGATCATTGACCAAGGCCTGCACAACGTTGAGTACATCGAACGCTATACCGAAGGCTTCGACGCCCTGCGCGAATGTGTTAAGGAATACTCTCCGGAAAAGGTTGCACCCATCTGTGGGGTTACGGCCGCCACCATTCGCGAGGTCGCAGAAGTCTACGCAACGTCGAAATCTTCCATGATCTTCTGGGGGATGGGGATCTCACAACACATTCACGGCACCGATAATGCCCGCTGTCTGATCTCGCTGGCACTCCTGACCGGGCAGATCGGTCGACCCGGAACCGGCCTGCATCCGTTGCGTGGACAGAATAACGTCCAGGGTGCATCCGATGTCGGACTCATTCCGATGGTGTTTCCCGATTATCAGCCGGTCAGCGACGACCATGCCCGCGCGCGTTTCGAGGCCTTGTGGGATACCCAGCTTGATCCCATCCCCGGCCTCACGGTGGTCGAGATCATGGATGCGGTGCATGCCGGCAACCTGCACGGGATGTATATCATGGGCGAAAACCCCGCCATGTCGGATCCCAACCTCAACCACGCCCGTGCGGCGCTGGCCAAGCTCGAGCATCTCGTGATCCAGGATATATTTTTCACCGAAACGGCGGGCTTCGCCGATGTCATCCTGCCCGCCTCGGCCTTTCCCGAGAAAACCGGTACGTTTACCAACACCGACCGCCGCGTGCAACTCGGACGCCAGGCGATACCGTGCCCCGGCGACGCGCGCCAGGATCTGTGGATCATCCAACAGCTGGGCCGGCGTCTCGGCATCGACTGGCACTACGACGACGTCGCCGAGGTGTTCGATGAAATGCGCCACGCAATGCCGAGTATCAGCGGTATCACCTGGGAGCGCCTGCAAAAGGAGCATTCCGTGACCTATCCGTGCACCGACGAAGGCGACCCCGGCGATCCGATCCTGTTCCTCGACGGTTTCCCGACGGCCAGCGGCCGCGGCAAGTTCGTGCCCGCAACCTATACGCACGCCGCCGAATTACCCGACGACGAATACGAATTCATATTGATGACCGGACGGCAGCTTGAGCATTGGCATACGGGCAGCATGACCCGTCACACTCGCGTCCTCGACGCGCTAGAGCCCGAGGCCGTGGTCTCACTGCATCCGCTCGACCTGCAGGAGCGCAATATTCCGATCGAGGGCTTCGTCAAACTGCAATCAAGGCGCGGTGAAATCGTCGCGCGGATCCGCCCCGACACCGGCCTGCAACGCGGCACCGTGTCGATGCCGTTCTGTTATGCGGAGGCGGCGGCTAATCTTTTAACCGTCGAGGATCTCGATCCGCACGGCAAGATCCCCGAATTTAAATTTTGCGCGATCAAGATTGCGGTCGCTGTGGGGATGACTGCGTGAGACGGGCGATCGCATAGCTTCCAATCCCGCTGAGTCATGATCATTGTTGGGATCTCGGCTTATTATCACGATAGCGCCGCCGCGCTTGTGTGCGACGGACAGATTACCGCTGCCGCACAAGAAGAACGATTTTCCCGCAAAAAACACGACCCGCGTTTCCCGCTAAATGCGTTGAACTACTGTCTGGGCACCGTCGGCGGCGACATAACGCAAGTTGACTATCTGGTTTTTTATGATAAACCGCTGATTAAATTCGAACGCCTGCTGGAGACGTATCTGGCCTATGCGCCGGACGGTTTCCGATCGTTCCTCGCGGCTATGCCGGTGTGGCTGAAAGAAAAGCTGTTCCTCAAAGACTTGTTAAAGAAGGAAATCGCCGCCGCCGGCGGCTGTACGGTTAAGGAGCTTCCGCCGCTGCTCTTCACCCAGCATCATCAATCGCACGCGGCATCCGCATTTTTTCCGAGCCCATTCGAAAATGCCGCAGTCCTGTGTATGGATGGCGTCGGCGAGTGGGCGACGACATCGGTGTGGCTGGGTGAGGGCAATTCGCTCAATCCACAATGGGAAATTGACTTTCCCCACTCGCTCGGGCTGCTGTACTCCGCGTTCACCTATTTCGCCGGATTCAAGGTCAACTCGGGAGAATACAAGCTCATGGGGCTCGCGCCGTACGGGGAACCCAAGTATGCGGACCTCATCTTAGATAAGCTCCTGTCGCTGAAAGAGGACGGGAGCTTCCGCATGGATATGCGGTATTTCAATTATGCCAACGGCTTGACAATGACTAACGGTAAATTCGATAAGCTGTTTGGCGGTCCGCCGCGCCAACCGGAATCACCGGTGACGCAACGCGAGATGGACA
>SMVB01413796.1_pt1 | contig 10469 bp, 9 predicted proteins | sample 2456461 | NCBI WGS metagenome assembly SMVB01 (sample SAMN11095934, study PRJNA526329) | marine sediment metagenome | biome: Marine sediment; feature: Surficial sediment; material: Deep marine sediment; isolation source: Hadal surficial sediment | place: Pacific Ocean | collected 2014-05 | depth 0-1...
AGATTCGAACTAGCGACCCCTGCCCTGTCAAGGCAGTACTCTAAACCAACTGAGCTAACAACCCAAAGTACAGGTAAAATTAACAAACAGATATTCCTTTTAAAATAATAGACACAAAAAAAAGACTTTATGGAAATAAAGCCTCTCTTTTGGATTTTTAAATCAATACTAAGTTCCCGGTTCAACTGTTCAAAGTTTAGAATTATACGAATGGTTTCTACCCTGCAACTTTAAACGGCGAACCGAATAACTTGAAAATATTTTTTATAAATTTTGTTTTAATACTTCTCCTTTGATAAATAATGTTTCCATTCCGCCTTCCACATTGGCTGTTACGCGTACACTTTTATTGAAGGCGCCCATGGCCGCAGCATTGAATGTCGCTTTAACATTACCTGATTTGCCGGGAGCAATTGGTTCCTTGCTGTATTTCGTAACGGTACACCCGCACGACCCTTTTACATTGCTGATTACCAATGGTGTGCTTCCGGAATTTGTAAAGGTAAATTCAATAGAAACCGGTTTGCCCTGGTCGATTTTACCAAAGTTGTGGGTTGTCTTTTCCCACTTAAATTTTGCCATTGAAGAAGGGTTTCCTGATTCTATGACAACAGATGGAGACTGGCTCATAGAAGCGATTACTACTCCGAAAATGAAGGCGGCAGATAAAATAAATTTTTTCATGTGACTATACTTTAAATTTTGTTTTGTTCAAATTTCAGATATTTATACTACTTTGTCTGTTAATGGAACCCTAAATATTGTTAATGAATTGTTAACGTCAACTAACAATTCACTATTTCAACTATTTTCGTACCGTGAAACGAGAAACCCTCCGATATGTTTTAATTCTGGCTATTATTTCTATTGTCGGCATTATCAGCGTACAAGTATACTGGTTTTCAAAAGCTTTTAATATTCGGGAAAAACAGTTTAACCAAACTGTAAATATCGCATTGAGAAATGTAGCTGAACAAATTCTGAATTATAATGGCAGCACGATCCCTCAGACAAATCCTGTGGAGCAATTATCTTCTAATTACTTCGTCGTCATGGTGAACGACAAAATTGACATCAATCTACTTGAAACACTACTTTTTAATGAGTTTCAAAAAAGAGACCTTCATGTTGAATTTGAATATGGGATATATGATTGTGCAAATGAAAACATGGTGTTTGGCAATGTGATAAAAATGGAGGATGATACTATAAATACACGGTTGCAATATAATCTTCCTACCTGGAAGGGAAATGATTACTATTTTGGCGTATTGTTTCCGGAAAGGCAAAACATGTTATTAAGCCAGATGGGGATATGGTTATTTTCTTCTGTAGTTTTAGTATTGGTCATTAGCTTTTTTGCGTATGCATTGTTTATCATTTTCAAGCAAAGAAAATTTTCGGAGACCCAGAAACAATTTATCAACAATATGACCCATGAATTCAGAACACCTATCTCCACAATTCAGCTGTCCTCCGATGTGCTTCGCAACCCAGATATTGTAAAAGATGCAGCAAGATTGAATAATTATGCGCAAATTATAAAAGAAGAAAGCAACAGACTTTTGGATCAGGTTGAAAATGTATTGCAGGCAGCAATCATTGAGGATAAAAAATTGAAATTAAAAAAAGAACCTCACAATGTACACGAGCTAATTACCGAGGTTGTAAAAAATTATAATAATGTACTAAATAGCCATACTATTGAAACAAACCTTCAAGCAACAAGATCAATCATATTGGCTGACAAAATTCATTTTTCAAATCTGATCAAAAATCTCGTTGAAAATGCAATTAAATATAGCCCGGAAAGCTCAAGGGTGATTGTGAATACAAGAGATGAGAAAAAGGGAATATTAATTGAAATAATTGACAATGGAATAGGCATACCCAAAGAGCATCAAAAAAAGATTTTCACCAAGTTTTATCGCGTACCCACCGGAAATATACACGATGTAAAAGGATTTGGATTGGGGCTTAGCTATGTTAAAAACATATCGAAATTCCATAAAGGACATATCAGCCTGGAGAGTACAGTTGGACAAGGAAGTATTTTTAAACTCATTTTTCCATTGTATCATGAATCCTGAAAGCATTAAAATTTTATTGGCAGAAGATGACGTCAATCTTGGTTTTGTAATCCGGGACAACCTTGAGCAACATGGGTTTTTGGTAGATTTATGTAAAGATGGCGAATATGCCCTCCAACACTTTATTGATGGTGTCTTTGATATTTGCATCCTGGATATCATGATGCCAAAAATGGATGGCTTTACTGTTGCTGCGAAAATAAGAGAACGCAATGTGCAAATTCCCATACTGTTTCTTACTGCCAAATCACTAAAGGAAGATAAAATCAGAGGTTTTTTACTTGGAGGTGATGATTATATTACCAAACCATTCAATATCGAAGAATTGATTTGCCGGATCCATGTGTTTGTGAAGAGGTCCCATACCCCTGTATCTCCAGACGAAAACAATGTTCAAATCGGGAAGTATTATTTTGATTATGAAAATCTGCTTTTGCGATATGAAGATAAAGATAAAACGCTAACACAAATGGAGGCCGACATTTTACGGTTTTTGAATAATCAAAAAGGTGTAGTGATAAAGCGCGATGAGATTCTGAAATCAATTTGGGGAGACGATGACTATTTTAATGGACGAAGCCTGGATGTGTTCATATCAAAACTGCGAAAGTATCTTTCTTTAGATGAAAATGTAAAAATATCAACTTATCATGGAGTTGGTTTTAAACTAAAAACTCATGATACGTGATATATTCGGCTATTTTTAAAGTTCAATATTCACATTCATATTCTGGCATTCCAGCAATATTTTCATAGCTTTGCGGCGTCTTTTTAAACTATAAATAATGAATGAAGGATTAAGTACGGCATTAATGCTAATGGCAGTAGGAATGATTACAGTTTTTACCATTTTAGCCCTCATTGTGATTTTTGGAAATATTCTTATTTCACTGGTCAACAGGTATATTCCTGAAACCAAAGTAAGCGCTGTAATTAGAAGCGCTACTCATACGGGAATCGATCCGCGAAAAATGGTGGCCATTGTATCGGCAGTTGATGTTGTGACAGAAGGTAAGGCCAAAGTGACTTCGATTACTAAGGCAGAATAAGCAAATGCAGAAATTTGCTCCAGCAAACTTTGAAACTCATTTTTTCCTTTACAAAGATCAATTTTTTAAAAATATTTAAGATTTACAAACATCTAAGAGTATGGCAAAAGAAATTCAATTTTCCCTGGTATATCGGGATATGTGGCAATCGTCCGGTAAGTATGTGCCTCGTAAAGACCAATTAGAAAAAATAGCGCCTGTAATTGTTGATATGGGATGTTTCGCAAGGGTTGAGACCAATGGCGGAGGATTTGAGCAGATCAATCTGTTATTTGGAGAAAACCCAAATAAATCGGTTAGGGCCTGGACGAAGCCTTTTAACGATGCAGGTATTCAAACACACATGCTTGAAAGAGGGCTAAATGGTATCAGGATGAACCCTGTTCCAGTTGACGTCAGAAAGCTAATGTTTAAGGTGAAGAAAAAGCAGGGTACTGATATCGCGCGTTCTTTCTGCGGCCTTAACGATCCAAGGAATATTATTGACTCGGCCAAATATGCCAAAGAAGGCGGGATGATCGCTCAGAGCACATTGAGTTTAACTCATTCAGCTGTTCATACTGTTGATTATTATATAAATCTTGCGCTACAACTTATCGATGGTGGAGCAGATGAAATCTGTCTGAAAGACATGGCCGGCATCGGTCGTCCTGCAAGTTTAGGAAAAATCGTCGAAGGAATTAAATCTTCCCATCCGGATATTCTGATCCAGTACCACGGACAGACCGGACCCGGATTCACACCGGCTTCTATACTTGAAGTTGCCCGCGCGGGCTGTGAAATTATTGACGTTGGCATGGAGCCACTTTCGTGGGGCACCGGGCATGCAGACCTTCTTATGGTAATTGCCATGCTAAAAGACGCGGGTTTCTCAGTGCCTGATGTAAACATGAAAGCGTACATGGAAGCTCGGGCTCTGACCCAGGAGTTCATGGATGACTTCCTCGGATACTATATCCCCCAAAGAAACAGAATGCTCAATTCATTGCTTATAGGCCCAGGTCTTCCCGGTGGAATGATGGGTAGTCTTATGTCCGATCTTGAAAACAACCTGAATAGCATCAATAAGTGGTTGACGAAAAATAGCAAACCTACCATCACTCAGGATGACTTGCTTGTTCAGTTATTCAACGAAGTAGAGTTTATATGGCCCAAACTTGGATACCCACCATTGGTTACTCCCTATAGCCAGTATGTAAAAAATGTAGCCATGATGAACGTAATGGCGATGATCAAAGGCAAAGAAAGATTCTCATTGATCGATGACAACACATGGGATATGCTGTTAGGCAAGGCTGGTAAACTACCTGGTGAGCTAGCTCCGGAAATTATTGCGCTCGCTGAAAAGCAAGGCCGTGAATTCTACACCGGCCATCCACAGGACTTATATCCTGACAATCTTGATGAATTCAGAAAAGAAATGGATGACAATGGATGGGCTTATGGTGAAGATGATGAAGAGCTTATGGAGCTCGCAATGCACCCTCCGCAATACAGAAACTACAAATCAGGTAAAGCAAAAGCTGACTTCGAAAAGGAACTTGCGGAAAAGAAAAGCGCTAAAGCAGAAAAATTCGCTCCTGCACCGGTGGCAGTGCAATCTGATGGATTTGTACCAAAAACACTTAACGTGGATGTAAATGGTGAAAGGTATATTGTCGCAGTTTCCTATGGAGATGCAGTTGCTCCACCATCCGCATCAGAACCTTCAGCTACACCATCTGCACCTGTTTCCGTTGATGATGCAGAAGAAATAATCGCGCCACTGGAAGGAAACTATTACAGAACAAAAAGCGCTGCTGAAACAGCAATTAAAGTTGGCGATACAATTAAGGAAGGTGATGTAATTGGATATATTGAATCGATGAAAGTTTACAACGCCATCAGCGCTGATAAATCCGGGAAAATTGTAGAGATCTGCTTCAATGATGGTGAAACTGTTGAAGAAGATGACGCATTGGTGAAAGTGCAATAATTTATCCTGAAATAGATTATTTTTTATTTATGGAAATTCTTAGAAATCTATTTGAAATGACGGCTTTCGGGCCTTTATTTCAAAGTCCTGAAACTATCGTTATGATTATGATTGGGGCATTCCTGCTTTATCTTGGGATTGTAAAGGGATATGAACCGCTGCTTTTGGTGCCCATTGGTTTTGGAGTGATACTGGCAAATTCGCTTGGCGGTGAGATGGGTGTAGTCTCCAATGATGAGATCATGCATATGTCATTGTTGGAAATAGCCAAAAACTATGGGATCATGAACCTGCTTTATTATTCTCTGATAAAGACCGGTCTTTTGCCTCCAATTATATTTATGGGGGTTGGCGCTTTGACAGATTTTGGCCCGATGCTCAGAAATTTGAAATTGGCGTTTTTTGGCGCAGCAGCGCAGATTGGTATATTCTTAGTGTTATTTTTGGCGATTGCTGTAGGTTTTGATATTAAGGAAGCCGCATCCCTTGCTATCATTGGTGGCGCTGACGGACCGACCGCTATTTATACTACCATCAAATTGGCGCCCCATTTATTAGGACCAATCGCGATTGCAGCTTATTCATACATGGCTTTGGTTCCTGTGATCATTCCTTTTGTTGTCAGGCTAACTACTTCAAAAAAGGAATTGAAAATCAACATGAAGGAACAAGACAAACTGTATCCCAGTAAGAAACCAATCAAAAATATTAAAGCGATGAAAATTCTTTTTCCATTGATGATGGGAGGAATTGTAGCTGTGTTGGTGCCTTCTGCAGTTCCATTGGTAGGGATGCTTCTTTTTGGAAATCTTGTCAAGGAAATTGGAAATCCAACAGAGCGGCTTCACAAAGCTGCGTCTGGTGGTATTCTTAATACTGCTACCATATTTTTGGGGTTGACTGTAGGTGGAACTATGACAGCCAGCGCTTTTTTAAATGCGCAAACCATGATGATTATCGTTGGAGGGTTTATCGCCTTTTGTTTTTCAGTTGCGGGTGGGATATATGCTGTTAAGGTGCACAACCTATTTGTTAAGAAGAAAATCAATCCCCTGATCGGGGCAACAGGCTTAAGCGCTGTACCTATGGCTTCAAGAGTAGCTAACGAAATCGCCTTAAAGCATGACCCCAGCAATCATTTGTTACAGTATGCTATGGCAAGTAACATTTCTGGTGTGATAGGTTCTGCAGTTGCTGCCGGTGTGCTGATTTCGTTCTTATCGTAGATTGTAGTTTTAAACTTAAAAATATTAGAAATGTATAATTGAATGATTAAAGTTCATTCGGTTATGCATTTTTTAATTTAAACCTAAATTGAGCGATTCATACATGCGATAAGCCTGCCTCGCCGGCAGGCAGGTACTAACTCTCTGAGCTAAAAAGGCTTCCAAAAAATACTCGCCACACCTAATTGGTGCGCCTGTGTTTTCTGTAATCTTTTTACCTGTCTGGGTAGGCAGGTTCTCAGATATTTAGCGCCTGCCTGCCGGCGAGGCAGGCTTCTCATCATCCCTGAATCGATCAGTTTGAGTAAAAGGAATCGTAGTCAATCATTATTTATACATGAAACAAAAAAAAACTATCCGTGAAGAGAACCTGCACAAGATATTGCTGAGCAAATACATTCCGGCTGAAGAATTAAATCATAGTTTCAGTACCTGGGAGTTACAAGGCACTTTTTTTGAAAAAATATTTCTAGAGATCTACCAATCGCTAGGAGGAACAGAAGATTTTCCTGAAATAAAATTTACTTTTCCCTTCATGGAATTTGGACGGTTTTGCGTTCTTTTAGATGAACATATACACTTTAACAGGTATCGGGCAAAAACCCTTCGATCCTCGTTTTATGAAAATTTAAGTAGTTTTCCTCTGATGAAATATAAATCGTATAGCAGGAAATATGAAATAGAATGCCTGAAGACAGGCACATCAAATCCAGCCTGGACCAATAAAGAAGCAGAGCGACATTTTGGTCCTTCGCAAAGCAATGGTGACTTGGGATTAAGTGGGTCCTCCGGTTGGAAATTAACAGCTTTTAATGACTTTACAATTGATCTGATCGCACGGCAAAGAAAGATTCGCCTTCTGAGAATATCTGTTTGGGATGATTTACTGATCCATAAAAAGCTGGTGAAATTTAACGAGCTGTTCATGAGCCCGGGAAATACGGAAACAGATTTGATACTAAAATTTGTGGAAAGAAAAGTCTTCGGATTGTATGCTGATGATTTTTAGGCCAAGGAAGTAGTCATGTTGAATTTGTTTCGGCATCTGTCAGCAATTTCCCATGATCTCATTTATGGAAAATGAATTTTGTTTGACTGCCTCTCAATATTGATCGAAGTATGGGTTTTCAGCAGGTTTGAGAATGAGGTGATTGTTTAATGCCAATAGAAAACAGACCCCGGAATGGTGTCCGGAGACACATCGGGTTATCCCACCACTTTATAAAAACCCTGAATTATTCAGGTAAAGCATTTCTTTTTAATAATTTCACTAGCTCAACAAACACAAACTTTTACTGAATGGTTTTACTTCCTTTTGTTGTCGCTTTTGTGCTAGGTTTCATCATGAGAGTACTGGGATTACCACCTATGTTGGGATTTCTTGTAGCAGGATTTGTATTAAACTCCATGGGTGTTGAAAGCAATGATACGATTGAGAAAATATCAGACCTTGGGATTTTATTACTTTTATTCACAATCGGGCTAAAACTTAACGTTCGTAGTCTCTTACGAAAACATGTATGGAAAGGAGGTACTATACATTTAATCATTAGCATATTATTTTTTAGCTTGGTTATGACTTTGCTGGGCTTTGTTGGGATGAAATATTTAGATATACTGACCCTCAAAGTTACCGCTTTAATAGCCTTTGCGTTGAGTTTTTCAAGCACCGTATTTGCTGTAAAAGTCCTTGAGGAAAAAGGAGAAATGCAAAGTTTGCAAGGGAAAACAGCAATTTCTATCCTCATCATTCAAGATATTCTGGCAGTGGTATTTCTAACTGTTGCAACAGGTTCTATACCATCGATCTGGGCAATTTTTTTATTGGGATTTCCCTTATTGAGAAAGCCTCTTCTCTGGTTAATGATCAAGACTGGTCGCGGAGAAATGATGATTTTATATGGGTTTTTATTGGCTTTGGGTGGAGCGGAATTATTTTCACTGGCAGGCCTCAGGGCTGATTTGGGGGCTTTGATTGCAGGTCTTGTAGTTGCCAATAGCTCCAAATCAGATGAGCTTTCTAAAACACTTTTAAATTTCAAGGAATTCTTTTTAGTAGCATTCTTTCTAAATATAGGTTTGACCGGAATACTTGAATGGTGGATGCTTGGAGTTTCGCTTGTTTTTATATTGTTTATTCCGTTAAAAGGGTTTTTCTATTTTTGGATACTTTCACGATTTGGCGTGAGGGCGCAAACATCATTTATGATTTCATTAAACCTTTCCAACTTTAGTGAATTCGCATTAATTGTAGGTAGTGTAGCTGTATCGACAAGTTTACTTGGTGGAGAGTGGCTGGTAATATTTTCAATTACTGTCGCTCTTTCTTTTTTGGTTTCATCAGCAATGAACAAATACATGAATTATTCAATGTTTGAGAAATATTTAAGCGGCTTTGAAAGAAAGAAACGGTTATCGGATGATCGGCCCATTAAAACAGAGGGCGCCGACATTTTGATTTTTGGTATGGGTAGAGTAGGTACCATGACCTACGATTATATGGCGTCAAAATTCGGGAGACATGTTCTCGGTCTGGACGCGGATTACAACGTTGTTTTATCCCATAAAAAATTAAGAAGAAATGTTATTATTGGCGATGCGACAGATTCCGGGTTTTGGGAAAATCTTGAACCGGGAAATGTATCATTGGTATTGCTTACTATTACCAACAATCACCCCGCGAACAAATATGCCGTAATTAGACTGAAGAAAAGTCACTATACGGGCAAGATTGCCGCTATTGCTCACTATCCGGAAGAGATCAAAGAGCTGCACAATCTGGGTGTTGATTCAGTATTCAATCTGTATGAAAGGGCAGGTACAAGTTTCGCTGAGCAGGTTTGTGAGGTGTTCGAAACTGGAAAACCGGGATTAGATCTTCACATTATAAAACAATAAAAGTATGATGTGAAATGCGCAAGATCATCCACATCGATATGGATGCGTTTTTTGCATCCATTGAGCAGCGGGACAACCCTGAAATCAAGGGTAAACCTGTGGCCGTAGGAGGAGGCGGTAAAAGAGGAGTGGTCGCTGCAGCAAGCTATGAAGCAAGGGAATTTGGTGTATTTTCAGCCCAACCATCTTCCATAGCCTTGCGCAATTGCCCAGACCTTATTTTTGTGAAACCCAGGTTTGACGCCTATAAGGAAGTTTCTAACCAGATCAGGCAAATCTTTTTGGAATATACCGATCTGGTTGAGCCACTATCATTGGATGAAGCTTACCTGGATGTAACAGAAAACAAGAAAGGATTGAAATCTGCCACAATAATAGCCAGGGAGATTAAAGAAAAAATAAAATCGACTACGCAACTAACTGCTTCTGCGGGTGTTTCCATAAATAAATTCCTTGCAAAAGTCGCCTCTGACCAGGACAAACCGGATGGCCTTTTTGTTATTACACCAGAGCAAGCGGAATCATTTGTCGAAAATCTGACTATAGAAAAGTTTTTTGGCATTGGAAAAGTTACTGCTAAAAAAATGCACGAATTGGGAATCATGTTTGGAGCAGATTTAAAGCAAAGATCTATAGAAGAACTAACACGCAGATTCGGTAAAGTGGGAAGGTATTATTATGATATTTCCAGAGCAGTTGATCATCGCGCTGTGAATCCGAACAGAATAAGAAAGTCTCTTGGAGCTGAGCGGACATTTGAAGATGATCTATTGGAAATGGATGATATTCTGTATCAAACTTTCAAGGTCGTGGACATTCTAATTGAGCGAATGGAAAGATCGAAAACGCAAGGAAAAACGGTAACGCTGAAACTAAAATTTAATGACTTCGAAATTATTAATCGAAGTAAAACCTTTGAACATTTTATTTCAGATCCGGAGGAAGTGAAGCATATTTCAAATGAATTATTGCAAAAGGAATTACCCGCCGAAAAAGGAATTCGACTCATTGGCGTAACAATATCAAATCTGAAAAACTCAGAGGATCAATCCTCAAAGCAATTGACGATCGATTTCTAATCATGATAAATTTATTTCAATATGTGTTGAATTGTTTTACAGATATTGAAATAGATCTGCTTGAAGTAGGCAGGTTCAGAAGGGCCCATAAGTTTGTATTTAAGATATAAATAGGCTTTCCCCGATTTCCCTGAGTAGTTTTCGGACTTAGG
>SMVB01109256.1_pt1 | contig 10468 bp, 7 predicted proteins | sample 2456461 | NCBI WGS metagenome assembly SMVB01 (sample SAMN11095934, study PRJNA526329) | marine sediment metagenome | biome: Marine sediment; feature: Surficial sediment; material: Deep marine sediment; isolation source: Hadal surficial sediment | place: Pacific Ocean | collected 2014-05 | depth 0-1...
GATCCGAGCAGGTCGAGCAAGCGCGCTTCACGTTCGCTTTTACTCGAGCCGAGGTGATCGTCGATACTGAGATCCTCGAACGTTTTTAATCCCAGGCTGTTTTTCGAGCTCGCACTTCGACCTCTCAGTCAACGCGGTCGTCGTTCGACCCGATGCTCCCGTGAGCACACCCGGGTCATTTCTCGAGAGCGCCCAAGGCGGACTCCTTTGCCGTATGCGCTGCAACAGCCCCGCAACTCTCTGTGCGTGCAACGCACAACATTTGTGTCGGTGGCGGATCACAAGGTCACATTTCCGCGGTCACTGGGAAGCGTCTGTACTTTTCTCAGAGACACCTCGCTGAAAAGTAACATCTTTTTCTGGCGGCCACCCACACTTTACCTACAGATCATAGGAAAAGCAGGCGTGGACTTGGAAGGATGAACGCCTAAATCTGAACGCAGAATAGAGCACGCCCCTTAAAGTTCATGTGCATGAACTCTCAGCAAGGTGGGGGAATTTATCTGAGCTCGGTTCTCGGGCTGTAGCTTGCCGCCCACCTGTTCGCCTCGCCATGTAGACGTCGAGGCGCGAAACCGCCGGTGTGACACAATAGCTCGACGCTCGAGAAAGGAAGACGACATGCGGCTCATCGCCATTCTTGCAGGCTTGTTTTTGTCGCTGCTACCCTTCGCGGCTCCCGCAGCCGCGCAAACGCCGGCTACGCCCGACCGGGCATCGGCGCCGCCGATCGCGCGCTACAACGCGGTACACCACCCGGTCATCGGCCGCCGCGGGATGGTCGCGAGCCAGAACGCCGTCGCGAGCGCGATCGGGGTCGAGATTCTCAAGAAGGGCGGGAATGCCATCGACGCCGCCGTCGCCGTGGGACTCGCGCTTGCGGTGACGCTGCCGCGCGCCGGCAACGTGGGCGGCGGCGGATTCATGCTCGTTCACCTCGCCAAAGAGGGCCGCACCGTTGCGGTGGACTTTCGCGAGACTGCTCCGAAAGCCGCGTTCGCCGAAATGTATTTCGGGGCCGATGGCGAGGTCGACAACACCGAGTATCGATTCACGCACAAATCTTCGGCGGTACCTGGCACCGTCGCAGGCTTCGACCACATCCTTCGCAACTACGGGACGATGAGCTGGAGTGAGGTCACCGAGCCCGCGCTGCGCCTCGCGCGCGACGGCATAAGTGTGACGGACGATCTCGCTACCAATCTCGACCGGGCTAAAGAGAGGTTGAGCGTCAATCCGACCACGCGATCCACGTATTACAAAGCCGGGGGTGAGAGCTACGCGGTCGGTGAGATCTTCAAACAGCCCGATCTCGCCTGGACCCTAGAACAGATCGCACAAGGAGGCGCTCGAGCGTTCTACCACGGACCGATTGCCGAAAAGATCGTCGCCGACATGGCTGCCCATGGTGGGCTCATCACCCAGGAGGACCTCGCGAGCTACCGAGTCGTCGAGCGTGAGCCGGTCATCGGGACGTTCGCGGGCCACACGATTGCGGCGATGTCCGCGCCGAGCTCGGGCGGGATGCATATCGTTCAGATGTTGAACATCCTCGAGAACTACGCGCTCGACGAGATGGGTTATGGAAGCGCCGACGCGATCCACGTGATGGCGGAGGCCATGAAGCTCGCCTATGCCGATCGAAGCAAGTATCTAGGCGACCCGGATTTCGTGGACATTCCGGTAAAAGCGTTGACGAGCAAAGCCTATGCTCGCGCTCTCGTGAAGAACATCTCGCTCGAGCGCGCGCGTCCGTCCGACGACATCCTTCCCGGAAAGCTCGGCGCTTACGAAAGCCAGGAGACGACCCACTACTCGATCCTCGACGAGCACGGCAATGCGGTCGTCAATACCTATACGCTGATGTTCTCCTACGGCTCGGGCGTTGTCATCGACGGCGCGGGTATTCTCATGAATAACAACATGGGGAACTTCACGCTCCGCCCCGACATCCCGGACGCTTTCGGGCTCATGGGAAGCGCCGACAATCAGATCGCGCCGGGGCGCCGTCCGGTGAGCTCCATGACACCCGTGATCGTCTTTCGCGAAGGGAAGCCTTTCCTTCTCACGGGAAGTCCCGGCGGGAGTCGCATCATCACTACCAACCTTCAGCTCATCCTCAATGTCCTCGCTCACGGAATGAACATCGCCGACGCGGCCGCGGCCCCCCGCATCCATCATCAGTGGTATCCCGACGTCTTGCAGCTCGAAAGCGGATTCAGCCCCGATACGATTCGGATCCTTCGCGCGCGCGGTCATGAGATTCGCTTTACACCCGCGATGGGCAGTCTCCAGATCGCCATGTTCCAAGATGGTTTGTTTTATGGCTACTCGGACCCACGGCGGCCGGGGGCCAAGAGTATTGGCTGGTAACCTCGCCGGCCGCTACTCCAAGCCGAAGGTGACGATGGCGTTGCCCGCGGCGATCGTGACGTATTGCTTGCCGGAAGCCATATAGGTCATCGGTGCTGCCTTGACCGTTCCGCCGACGCTCATCCGCCACAACTCCTTCCCGTCGGTAGCGTCGAGCGCATAGAAGTAGCCGTCGACGCTTCCGCCGAAGAGCAAGTCGCTTGCGGTCGATACCAGACCGGACTGGGTCTTCGCCTGGAGTGGGTACTCCCACTTCGTCTCGACGGTCCGGGGATCGAGTGCTCGGATCATGCTCGCGTATTTTTCCTGAGGCTCGAAGCGCTGAGAGCCGCCGGCCACGAATAGCTCGCCCGGCACATAGTCGTCCTCGCCGATGAAGAACGTATCGGCGCCGTCATAGGTGACGATGTAGACGAGCTCGGTTCTCGGGCTGTAGCTCGCCGACCACCAGTTCGCCGCGCCATTGACCGACGGATAGACGAGCGTTCCTTGAAGGCTCGGAAACATGTTCGGAATGCGTATGGGTCGACCACGCTCGTCCAGGCCCTTCGCCCATGTTTGCATCGCGAAGGGCGAGCCGAGCAGGAACTCTCCGGTTTCCCGATCGAGCACGTAGAAGAACGCGTTCCTGTTCGGCCACAGCATCAACTTGCGCATGCGGCCGTCGAACTCCATATCGACAAGAAGGGGTGTCTGGGTTGCGTCCCAGTCGTGAACGTCATGAGGTGTGAATTGGAAGTACCACTGGAGCTCGCCGGTATCGGCATCGAGCGCTACGACAGAGTCGGAATATAAATTGTCGCCCTTGCGCGCTTCGCCGTTCCAGTCGGGGCCTGGATTACCGGTGCCCCAGTAGATCAAGTTCAGCTCCGGATCGTACGAGCCGGTGACCCACGTCGGCGCGCCACCTGTCTTCCAGGAGTCGCCTTCCCAGCTGTCATTGTTTTTTTCGCCTTCGCCAGGAATCGTGTAGAAGCGCCACACTCTCTCGCCGGTCTCGGCGTCATAGGCATCGAGAAAACCTCGGACACCGTACTCTCCTCCGGCGATGCCACTGATCACTTTGTCTTTCACGACGATCGGCGCCGCGGTCTTGCTGTAGCCCTCAGAGGCCTCCGCGGATTTCACGTTCCAAATGACGGCGCCGGTTTTGGTTTCGAGGGCGATGAGCCGTGCGTCGAGTGTGCCGAGAAACAACTTGTCGCCAAGGATGGCCACGCCGCGGTTCTGACGCCCGCAGCATAGGCTCAGCTTCTCCGGCAGCGGATGCTCATAGGTCCAAAACGGCCGGCCGGTGGCGGCGTCGAGTGCTATGACGTTGCTCGGAGACTGCGTCAAGTACATGATGCCGTCCACTACGAGAGGCGATGTCTCGACATCCGATAGCGTTCGAAGCTGGTAGATCCACTTCACTTGCAGCTCGGCGACGTTGGACTTGTCGATTTGAACCAGGCGACTATATCGCTGGCTGCTGTACTGCCCGTTATACATCAGCCAGTTCTCAGGCTCGTCCTCGGCATGAGTCAGACGCTCTGACGTGATGCCCGAGCTCTGTTGTGCGAAGACCGGATGCGCGAGCGCAACAGCCAGGAGCGATACAAGCAGTCCGCAACTTTTACAAGTCATCGTCCATTACTCCGAAGGGAATAGAGATAGGCGACCAGGTCGTCGAGCTCCTGTTCGCTCAGCATGTCCTCGTAGCTCATCATCGGTGACGTTTCGATCCGCTCGAGCTCACGAAGATCGCGTTTCTCGAACGCACGGAGGTTGTCGTTCGCATCTAGCAACCGCACCGAATACGTGTCCTCGTTCAAACGCCATCCGGTCACGGTCGCGCCATCGCTGTCGATGAGACGCAAGCTCCACCACTTAGGAGGCACATCGGCGTTCGGGTCGACCAAGGACGCGCGCAGATAATCGGGGGAGCGTCGCCAGCCGACTTCCGTCAAGTTAGGGGCCCTACGCCCGCCCCGTCCGTCCACGGCGTGACACTGCGAGCAGTTCTCTTGCTCGTGAAAGATGCGCGCGCCGGCAACCGGATCGCCCGCGACCTCCGCCGTCGAACCGCGCGCGCTGAGCGATCGCACGTAGGCCGCCACCTGCCAGATTCCCGCATCCGACATGTAGTGGCGCGGCATATCGGTTCCGGGAATCCCGTAGCGTATGACGCTGAACATGGCCGCGTCGCTCGTCGCGTTTCGAAAAATTCCGAGGGTCAAGTCGGGACCCTTGGCACCCTCTCCCGTCCGCCCGTGGCATATGGTGCAATAGGAACGAAACGTTTGCTCCCCGGCCGCGATGTCTTTTGCGGACGTGTAGGGGTTCTCGACGGCCGTCTGCTGGCCGGCCAAGGCACCGGCCGCGGCCAAGAAGACGCAGAGCGCCGTGGGGAGGAATCGTTGAATGCGACCGAGCATCATCGACGTATCCTTTCTCAGAGCCATTGGCCGCGCCGTCCTACCCAGGACGTGCGCGAATCACTAACGTGCGTACTCCTCCGACATGCAGCGCCACAGCACCGGTGACAGCCAATCCATCCCAATATCCCCTCCAATGGGGGCCCCGGGAGGGGCCGTCAAAGTGTAGACGGGCGCGATGGATTCCGACGGACGCTCCATGAAGCGGCTGATATCGCTCGCGAGCAAGAGATGGTGGGCGTGGGTTGCCTCTTTCGCATCCGAGCTATCCTCGAGCTTCTCGTGGAGCTTCTGAAGCCTGAGAAACGCGATGGCGCGGACCTGCGCGAGTGGCGCGCGGCCGGCGAGCCACATGAGTCGGTCGGCAAGCACGCGCTGGGAAGCACGAAGGATCTCCTCCTCGTAAGCGTTCGTCGCCTTGCCTCCGAAAGTCGCCTCGGTCATCCGGTCGATCACCTCTTCGAGCCCGGGAAGCGTTGGATCGATCGCGTGCTGGCCCACGATCCGCGCGGCACGATCGGGCTCGAGCACGAAACCGATGGTTATATCGGACGCGATGGCCGGCGGTGCCAGGACGTCGAACGAGGATCCTGTGCTGCGTGGAAAGAGCTCGCGGTGTGAGCCGAATCCCGCGGGACGCGGCGGCAACAGGTCGATCACTGCTTTGGGCACGGCGAGCTCCGAGGGCTTCAGCGTCGCGGCAAGCGCTTCGAGCGCGGCCCGCTGACGCGCGGCCGAGGGCCGAGTGAACGGCACACGTCCATCGCCGCGTATCGCATAGATGTAGTCCTGACCGCCGAGCACGGAAGACGCCGCCTGCACCGCCCAGCGGTGATAGAGGTAAATCGGGACGAGCGCTTCTTCGATCATCGCCATGGGCGTGTCCTTCTTGATCGTTTTCTCGCCCATCCGGTCGAGCGCCGAGCGCCGGACTTTCATCAGCCGTGTGAGCTCGTCGACGACATCGGCTCCGTTGTTCCACCAATCGGATTTGGGACTCACCGCCATGTCTTGGTTGGACATGAAGATGATGTCGCGCTTCCACGCGTCGTTCAAGATGCTGCCGAGAGCCTCTTCCTCGTCGACACCGTCGGGAAAATGCTGGTAGCCATAATTAATCGCGACTTTGTCCCACTCGCCGATACCAACGTCGTAAGCGTCGGAGAGATCGATGGTGCCGTCGGGCCGCAAGATCTCGAGCGGGTGCGGGTAGTCCATGACGGAGATCCGCCCCTTCGAGCTGTCGTAATAGTTGTGGGAGAGGCCAAGCGTGTGTCCGACCTCGTGCGCGGAGAGCTGGCGCAAACGCGCGAGCGCCGTCTCGGCGAGGATGGATGGGGTTTCGGTACCCGTTTCATAAGGCGAGAGCAGACCTTCGAAAATCCGATAGTCCTGGCGGACCCGGAGCGAGCCCAAGGTCACCACAGCGCGAATGATCTCGCCCGTCCGAGGGTCGGTGACCGTCGAGCCGGAGCTCCAGCCGCGCGTCGAGCGGTGGACCCAATTGATCACGTTGTAGCGGAGATCCATCGGATCGGCGCCGTCGGGAAGCACCTCGACTCTGAAAGCGTTTCGAAAACCCGCGGCCTCGAAAGCCTGTTGCCACCAATTGCCGCCTTCGAGGAGCGCCGAGCGCATCGGCTCCGGTGTACCCGGGTCGAGGTAGTAAACGATGGGCTCGACGACGTCGCTGACCTCTGCCGAAGGGTCGACCTTCTGAAGCCGGTGGCGGCGAATCAAGCGTTGGCTCATCGACTCACCGAGAGCGACGGCGTAGTCCTGAAAGAGCATGCCGCCATAGCCGTCGCGAGGCTCCGTTTTGCGTGTGGTGTAGCCTGGCCCGGGGAGCTCGACGAAGGAGTGATGCTGTCGAAGGGTCACGGAGTCGGCGGCTGGCGAGACGCTCGCGACCGTTCCCGTGAATAGCCCGCCTCTTCGGCCTCCGCCTCTGGCAGCGGTACTAATATTGTTGCCGACCCTGGTCGGTCCCTCGGTTGGGCCGCGCGCACCGCCGCGACCCGTTGTCGCGATCCCTCTAGTGAATGTGAGAATGACGTCGATTTCGGTGTTCTTCGGAAAGGCCTTGGTTTGCGGCAGGTGGATGGCGCTGCGGCTCTTGTCGACGCGATAGTTGCCCGGGCGCAGTCGCGTTCCCGCGTTAGTGGCATCGCGTAGGAAAAAATCGGTGGCGTCGACCAGCACGCGCTCGCCGGTCTCGGCCTCGCTCGTGAAACCCCAAAGAACCGACCGCGCGAAAGCGTCGGCGACCGCACGCCGCTCAGCCGGATTGTCGCTCGAGGCGCGGAAGTTGTAATTGGGCTGGACCATGAGGATCTTCGGCCCTATGCGCTCGAAGCTCACGATCCGGCTGCCTCCGTTCTGGCCGCGATCGAGCCCGATATCGTTCGAGCCGAGACCGGCGGTGAGCCCGTTGGCGTAAAGGATCTCCGTATCGAAGCGAGAAAGCTCCATCCAAAGCTTGCCGGTGCGCTCGTCCCAGTAGAGGGGAACGAACCCGTCGAGCTTCTCCATGCCCGATACCTTGTCCTCGATGGTCGCTGGCTGCGCCATCGCGGCCAGCGTGCCGGCGACGGTGAGCAGGACGAAAAGAACGATGTGTCCGGTAATTGTCTTCTGTTTCATATTTGCCTCTCGATTCGCTACGCCCGGGGCGCTATCTTAACCCCGCAGCGAAGAAAAAACCGCTCGGACCCGGTTGTCGTAGAATCGCCGCTCACCATCCACGAGGAGGTTTCATGGAAACGATCATTTCTCGGTTGCTCGAGGAATACGAAGAAGGACACGTGACAAGGCGCCAGCTCATTCAAAGCGTGGCTCTAGCGGCCAGCGCCGCTGCCGGACTTTCGACGAGAGACGCGCACGCGGCAGGAGGATTCACGACCATCGCACTCGATCACATCTCCTATCAGGTCGCCGATTACAACAAAACGCGCGACTTCTATGCGGATCTCTTGGGGATGAAGGTGAGAAGCGATAACGGGAAGAGCCAATGCTCGCTAGGCTTTGGTGACGCCACTTTGATTGCTCGCAATCATCGCGAGGACAGTGACGCCACGGGTCCGAAGGTAGACCACATCGCGTATAAAATCGCCGACTGGGATACCGACCGGGTGAAAGGCGAGCTTCAGCGCCGCGGGTTGGACCCTCGACTCGACAATCCCGGCGGCGGGAGCTATGTCAGCTTTCTCGTGAACGATCCCGACGGCTTCACGGTCCAGATTAGCGGCGACGTGAAGCCGGGAGATTCGATGTACAAGAAACCATGAACCCCATCCACGTGCGCGCCGCGTGGACGAAGCGTTCTTACGACGAAGCGCGCTAACGAACGTCGCGCGAAGATCTGCGCTTCGAGCTCCAGCGACGAGCCGCGATGGCGCCGAAGAGGCCCACAGCTAGAAGCGAGAACGACGCCGGTTCTGGAACTGTTCCGCAGCTAACCTCCTGGAAACCACCCACTGTACCACCAGTCGGTAGACGTTCTAGGCAGGTAATACGTGATGCCGAGGCCCACGTGCCTAGAGAGCCTGTTGCAAAAGCCCGTTAGCGTCAAGGCACTGATTTGGTGGGCACAGAGAGGGAGTGAGGCGGTTGGTTGTACGGCTTGTTAGGGACGCGCCTGTCGGGCACGGTCGAGCACATTTTGCTTGTTGATCTCGGCAAGTTCTCGCAGACAATCTTGCAAGCTCTGCCAAGCGGTGACGCCTTCGCGGATAGGCTTGTGTGCGGCTTTGGGTACATAGTAGCCGGTAGTCTTGCCGTGCTTGCCACGGAAATTGATATAGAGGTGAGGGCCATGCTTTGGCCCGGGCCCGTGGCACCGACAAGTGGGGGTACCGCAGGTACGATAGGTTTCGGAGGGTGTGCCGAAGACGGCCTTTCGGGCGTATTGTTGAATTTGTTTTAGGAGCTGGTCCCGACGTTTACGCGACTCGAGCTGAGTATCAGGCATTTTCGCTGTCCTTTCTTCGCTGCTTGACTCGAGCGATCGATATGAGATTTTGGCTGATAACGCACCACCCGACGTAACGCTTGAATCCGCGGTCGCCCTTGTAGGTGGCGCGAAGCATAGCGAAGCGGTGCTTGAGGGTGCCGATGCGGGACTCGACGCCCCCGCGCCACTTGAGGGCTCGACGGAACCAGCGCTTTTTTTGAACGTTGGCTCGTTTTTTCGAGGGTCGTCCTCGAGCCGGTAACACCACTTTCTTCACTCCGAGCTCTCTGGCCTTGCGTTCATTGTCCGCTGAAAAGAATCCACGGTCAGCGGTCGCCATCTCAGGTGCCCGAGCGAACTGTTTTTTGTGTTGCTCCAGCGCGGGCATCCACTGATTTTGGTCCGCCGGATTGCCCGCGGCCACCTCGTAGTGGCTAACAATGCCGTTTTCCACCTCATCAATCCGCACGAGTCGTCCAAACTCGGTCGGCTTCCATGTTTTGCCCTTTCGGATCACGGCCGTATGCTCTTCGAACAGGCTGACGATCTTGTCCGGATGGTGACGATGGCCCCCGAAAACACGGGCCTTTGTCTGAGCTAACACCTTTTTGCACAGTGGCAGATAATGTTCGAGTTGGCTCTGATTGCTGATGATGTTCACCAGCGAACCCACGACCGGAAGCTTCCCGCTCTTGAGCGACTGAATAACTTCTTCGGCTTGCCGGGCCACGCTACGAGCCGTGCCCATGAGCTTGCGATAACTTTGCTTGAACTTGGCTTGGCTCGATGCGGTAAACGACTTGCTGGCGCGGTCGATCTCAAGCAGCCGGTGTTTCGTTGACCGGCTATGGTCCACCACCTTGAGCGCACCGCGCGCACAAGCCTCTGCAATACGCTTTAGATTACGGGTGAGCACCCGGATGCCATCGGCAAGCAGTGAGCTATCTGTCGGGTAATGGATATTGCTCTCCACTACCGTCGTATCCGTGCGTAACTTGCGTCCCGTAGCCACCTTTTCGTCTTGAGCCTGAGCCACCACACGTGCATGGATTTTCTCTACGAACTCATCACCCAGCAGCGAGAAGTTGCGACTGAAGGTGGAGTAGTCAGGAATCGAATCGTCGTCGAATCGAGTGAATCGCCGATACACGAGGCTAGAACGGATCTCCCGTTCCAGGACTCGGAAGGACCATCCTTTGATGTGCTTGAGTACACAGCTGCGGAGCAAGCGGTCAGGCGCGATACCCACCCGGCCGGTACGCGGTGAGAGCGGGAAACGACCCGCGAGCGACTCCTTCGTAAGTGCTATCAACTCTGGGTCTTCGAGCAGCGTGTTCACGGGCTCGAGTAGATCATCCTTGATGAGCGACGCCTGCTTGGAGAAGTTGACGTAGAAGAGCGCGGACTGCCTGGTAACGGTTCCTATCACACCTAATCAATATCATCCCTTAGGTTACAAGTCAAGGGAAAAAGGACCAAATACAAAAAAAGTTGCGGGAAGTTCTTACGGATGATCCAGGCACGTTTGGCGCCGACAAAATAACAGATCTGTCAGCTGCCCGATTGGACGCGGATTGCAACCAAAGGAGAAAGGAGTTGCGTTTTGCAACAGCCTCTAGCTAGGATGAGGCTATGCGTGGAGTGGGGCTCTCCTTCTCGTCACTGTTTATGTTTACTGTCGCGGTTCGTTTGTTGGCCGCACAGTATCAAGGCATGGAGCCGGTCC
>SMVB01121997.1_pt1 | contig 10468 bp, 6 predicted proteins | sample 2456461 | NCBI WGS metagenome assembly SMVB01 (sample SAMN11095934, study PRJNA526329) | marine sediment metagenome | biome: Marine sediment; feature: Surficial sediment; material: Deep marine sediment; isolation source: Hadal surficial sediment | place: Pacific Ocean | collected 2014-05 | depth 0-1...
ATTGAGAACGACTTGAATGCGCACACCGGAGCTATGAATCCTCCGCATTTCCATCACGTAGAATGACTGGCCATCCGGCGCCACGTCGAAGCCCTCAGCGAACCCTCCGCCAAAGAGCTTCCGTTCTCGAGTCACCTCGAAGCTCGACCCGAGCACAACTCCAACGGAAATGAAGTCGTGCTGGCCGAAGTAGTCGTGACCCCTGCTGTAAAAAAGCTCCTCGCCCGTTCGTGACCAAACGGGCCAACTTCCGCCTTCCCCGGAAACCTGCGTTCGAGAGCCTGGCCCCGGGAAAGGCTGAACGTAGATCTGGAACCGCCCCGACTCGTTGGAGCTATAAGCAAGCCAACGACCATCTGGCGAGAGCATCGGGTTTCTTTCATCGAAGGCCGAAGCCAGCAGCAGTTCGGGCTCGTGTACCGCCATACGCGTCGACGATGCCAACATCCCAACCCGTGTCGGGGTTCTGCTGCTCGAAGACCAGAACGTTGTTCTCTGGCGACCAAGACCAAAGATGCACGTGATGTGGAGATGCGAAAATCGTCGTCTCGGTGCCGCTTCCATCTGCGGGTTTCCGGAGGACCAATCCTCGCCCCGGGGAGTTCCAGGCAATCTCACCTCCATTGGGGGACCACACCGGTCGCTCGTCCTCTCCGATGTCGGAAGTAAAGCGCGTCAGGATGTCGTGGCCTAGATCGAAGATCCAAACGTCCTGATCGGCGCCTCCTCCAGGATAGCTTCATCCACCGGGATGGGTCCTCGTGCTATTCTCTCCGCCAGCGTCTCGCCCTCGATATATTCCATGACGAGGTAGTCCATGCCGTCTTGCTCGCCCAGATCATGGAGCGTGCAAATTCCTGGATGGTTGAGCAGCGAAATCGCCTTCGCCTCGCGCTCGAAGCGAGCCTTGCGTTCGGAGCTCTCTGCAAGATGGTCGGGAAGGACCTTGACGGCCACGAATCGGTCGAGGCGGGTGTCCTTGGCTTTGTAGACTTCACCCATGCCCCCCTTCCCAATCGGCGCAAGGATCTCGTAGGGACCTAGGCGGGTTCCGGAGGTGAGAGCCATCGGTATCTTTATTCCTAGCGAAGGAGTTTACGTGCCGAGAATGTAGGAATCAAACGAGTGGAGCCACTGCCGTAAACGAATAGCGCCCAGAGCCCAGCTCAAAACGCACCGCATCGGGCGTGGTGGCGGGTAGCTTCCGTATCGAGGAAACCTCGGCAATGAGTCGCCCTCCTTCCCGAACGGACATCGAATCACGGGTCGGAAGCCGCACCAACGCGGTCGTGTTCACTGGGATCTCTACGTCGAAGTGAAGCCGATCGTCTTCGAGTCTGAAGCTGCTTCTGATGGTTCCTCGCACGGACTCGTAGCTCGCATCCACCCACTCTAGGCCCGCCGGCATGTCTGGCTCGATCCGAAAACGATCGAACCCGACCGCACTTTCCTCCACGTTGATTCCACCAAGAGACTTGTAAAACCACTCGCTCACCGAACCGAACATCGGGTGATTTTGTGAATAGACGTCGTCGCTCTCGGCCCAGGTCTCCCAGAGCGTCGTCGCGCCGTTCTCGAGCATGTATCCCCACCCGGGATAAGACGGCTCATCGACCATTCGATAAGCGACATCGGCATGCCCCGTCATAGAGAGGGCGTTCAGCAAATATTTTGTGCCGAATATACCGGTGGCGATGTGGCCGTCATGCGTGACGAGCACCTCGTCTACCATACGCTTCGTAGCCCTTTCGACTTCGCCTTCAGGGACGAGTCCCAGATGCAGGGCGGTAGCTTGTGCGGACTGCGTCGCGATTCCGAATCGCCCGGTACCCGGGTCCAAAAAGCGTTCGACAAACGCCGTCTCAATCTTCAGGGCAAGTTGGCGGTAATGATCTTCCTCTTGCGAGCGCCCAAGAATATTCGCAAACCCGGCGATCAGAGACGCCGCTTGGTAAAAGTGCGCCGTTGCGAGCAGTTCGATGGGTTTCGGATCCAGGCTTTCGTGATCGCCGATGCAGCGATCGATGATATAGCCGTCCGCGTATCTCTCCAGCAGATCCACCCAGGTGCGGGCTGCTTCGAAGTGCTCTTCTACGATTCGCCGGTCGCCGTAATACTGGTACAGCTGAGCCAGCAGCAAGGGATGCGCAAGTCCCCAGCCGATCGGGCCGGCGTCCTCTACATAATTTTCCGCTGAGATGCCGACAAACGGCGCCGTCTCAGTGAACCACCCATCGCCCTGTACCGCGTCCCGATGATCCGACACCGTCTTAGCGTAGAAAGAGGCCATGTCGTAGTTAAAGATGGCCATCTCGCTCGAGGCCACGATATCTCCTCCATACTGGAATTTCTCGCGGGCCGGACAGTCGGACTGCACACTGAACAAGTTGCTGAGAAAAGTCCACTGCACGACGTCGTGAAGGCGATTGAACCGCTCGTTCGAACAGGAAAATGATCCTGCGGACGCAACGTCCGTATTGAGCCGCAGACCTTCAATCGATTCGAGCGTCGGTCTGCCCGGAAATCCGGTGACCTCGACATAGCGAAATCCATGAAAGGTGAACCGAGGCGTGTACTCCTCTGCGCCGCCGCCGCGCAGCGTATACGCGTTCGATTGCCAGGCGACTTCAGGGGATCCCGGCCCTCCACGATGGGTGCCGTCTTCGTTCAGGCCCTTGATCTGCCCGGCGACCGCTGTCATCGGATTCAGCGTGCCATCGGGATAGAGAAGCTCACCCATACGCATCCGGACCGTTGTGCCGCGCGGTCCCTCGACGCGCAGCCTGACCCAACCCGCAAAGTTCTGACCCAGGTCAAAGATGTACACGCCGGGTCCGATTTCGCTCATGCTGACTGGAGTGAGTTTTGCCGTTACTCGGATCGGCGGGATGGGTAAAGCGCGCAGCTCGCCCGGGGCATGGCCAGATCCATTCGAGTTCGCTGAAGAGGCGGCGCTCCAGCCCGAGTCGTCGAAGCCGGGTCGATCCCATCCGGGCCGCTCTAGTCGAGCGTCGTATTCCTCGCCGAGGTAGACACTATTTCGAAGGATCGGGCCATGCGAGACCCGCCACGACTCGTCGCTCGCCACCGTCTGCGTCGACCCGTCTTCGTATTCGATGATCAGTTGGGCCATCAGCTGAGGACGCCCGACCGCGAGATGATCTCGAAGATTGACGCGGCCCCACATCCGCAGCGGGAGCGGATTGTACCAACCGTTTCCAAGCATGGCTCCGAGAACGTTCTCACCGCTCTGAAACTCATCCGTCAGATCGTGGCACGTGTAATAAACCCGGCGGTCGAAACGCGTCCAGGCTGGGTCGAGAACGTGATCCGAAACGGCTCGGCCGTTTATGCGGAGCTCGTAGTAGCCCAACCCGGCAGCGTATAGCCTCGCTCGTTTGACGGGTTTGTCGACGTGGAAACTCCTGCGAAATAGCGGGGCCGGATCATCTTCGTAAGATGCTTCCTCCGTCGCCGGTTGCTCGCTCCCGTCTGAGATCCAGAATCCCGTCCAGTCTTCTGGAGAGAGCAAACCCATTTCCCACCAGGAAATCCGGCTCGGCACTGAAATCCGGCCGTCTGCATCCCATACCTGTACGCGCCAGAAACAGCGCTCGCCGCTCGTGAGTGGTCGCCCGTCATACTCGATGTGAAGCTGTCGAGTAGATAAAACCCGGCTGCTGTCCCACAAATCTGCGACTCCCGTGACCAGGAGAGCCTCCGTACTGGCCACCGTGATCCTATAGGCTGACTGGATCTGATTGCGCGTGCCCGCGGTGGCCTCGAGCTTCCAAGAGAGACGTGGGCGATGCGCATCGATCCCGAGTGGGTGGTGGGTAGATTCGCATCGAAGATCGACTGGCGTTATGAGCGCGTCGTCAGTTTCGGGTCTCTGGGTAGAGGTGGCCTGGGAGTTTGGGTAGACTCCCGTGGCCGCACGCGTGATCCTGGCGGCGCCTACACCCGCGACGAGTGAACCCTTCAGGAAATCGCGTCTTCGCATGAACCGGTCAGAATCTAGAGATCTCGTTTTGCATGTCTGACACCTTCCGTTTCAACTCGTCATATTCTGCCTCCAAATAGACGGACTCCTGTACCGCTTCCAGCAACCACTCTCGCAGCTCCACATTGCTGGGGTTGGTGTTGCCTTCGATCAGGGTTTTCAAGCTCGAAAACGTCATTTCGCTCAACTCCTTTTGCGCCCTTAGCGTGGGTCGGCACTCCCTCGTTCGCGGCGGTATTGTACCCTCTTGCGAGTGTGACTTTTTACCTGTTGGCAGTGGGTCGATGCCCTTTCGAAGAAACCGCCGCACAACTCTCTTGATGCTCGGTTTCCCATCGTGCTGGCAGACGACTCGGTAGATGGTTGCGGATCAGACGCAGGGGTGTCCTGTTGGTGCCGGAGTCGGATCGAAGGTACGATCATGTGTGCAGAAAGCGCAGACGACGCCGCGTCGTAATGTACTTGGTCGTTTTCTTCGTCTCCAAGACGACGAACGCCCCCCTGTCCATTTCGGCCCGCGATATGACTCGGGGCGAACGGAAACGCTATGAAAAATAAGAGCTCGATATCTAAAAGCTACGTCTTACCAGGAAATGGGCGAGCATTGGGACCAGAAAGATCTTGACGAGGTTTGGCACCAGACCGAGCTTGCGGAATTCACCGTAGGTCTCCAATCCGAAGCGAACTATTACCCGATCGATTCCACCCTCTCAGACAGAATTCGCGACTTCGCGAGGCGTCATGGCGTCTCTCCCCAAACTTTGCTTAACCTCTGGGTTCAGGAAAAACTGGAGGAAGAGAATCGCAGCTAGCACGCGTAAGTTATATCGCTTCAGTCCTGAGCGATGGCCCATTCGCTTGAGCCACTTCGCTAGATCGCAGACGAACGACCCGCACCAGGGCGCTCTGTCTTTCGCGAATTCCTCACGAAGGACTGTGTCCAGACACACCTTGGGGACCAATGCTGAACGCTCGACTCGAACGTTTCGATCCCGTAAGTGTTTCCGGCCAATCCGTAGTTTGCTGTGATCAGCGTTGACTGCGAGAAACCCGAGGCGGTGCCACCACTCGTTCAGTTTTCGATCGGAACGAGTCGTTTGAGCTCTTCGGTCCAGTTGAGGACGACGTTAATCTGTGTCGCTCCGTCCGATTGCGACGCGACGGGCGCGAGCATCAGGAACCGCTGGCCGTCGGCGGTTACATCGTAGTTTGGATAGCTGAAGCCAGTGGGCAAATAGGGTCCTTCAAAAAGCATCAGAGGCGTTCCCGCCGTAAAGCCGGATTCCGTGTCGATGGGCACCGCCATCATGCGGCTCCCACTGCGGTAGAATAACTCGCCTCCTTCGGGGTTCCAGACCGGCTCATGGCCTCCATTGGTCGAAATCTGCCACTTCCCGCCGGGGCCGGGATAGGGTCGCACGTAAACCTCTCTCCGGCCCGACTCGTTCGAGGAATATGCTATCCATTCCCCGTCCGGAGAAAACTCCGGTGCGGTTTCTTCGTACCGGGTCGAAAGGAAGAGGTGCGTCTCTCGATCCGCCAGATTCAGGACCCAGATGTCGCGCCCCGTCACCGGGTTGCTTTCGGTAAAGGCCAGCAACTGCCCGTCAGGGGAAAACGACGCCGCGGGAGTTTGATTCTCGTTCGAATTCAACCGTTCCATGCCACCGCTGCCGTTGGCCATTTGCCGGAACATGTTCAACGGGCCGTCTCGATTTGATGTAAACGCGACCCACTGTGCGTCGGGCGACCAGGCAGGAGTAACAGTACGACTTCCCTCAAACGTCAGTCGAGTAAGGCCGTTCCGGGCAACATCATAAACCCAAATATTCGTCTCAACCAAGGCTGTGCGGGCCTTCTCTGCGATTGAGACAGCTACACGCTGGCCGTCAGGAGACAACTCGGGGTAATCGTACTGTCGAGGGGGGGCGGGCAACGGCTCGACCACACCCTGGCGGTCCACCCAGACCAGCGTGCTCGTCAATTGCTCCACAGTGCCGGGAACGTAGGCGAGTGTCCCCGTTCGGGAGACGGCAAACTGTGGACCCCCACGCCGCGTCCCGGAACGAATACCTTGTATGACAGGCACCGGAGAACCAGAGATTTCCAGCCGGTCGAGATCGAAAGGAACGGCCATTAAGGTTCCCGCCTGGGAATAGATCAGATGCCCCGTGGAAAGGTAATGCGGGAACGTGCCCCCCTGCAGGAGCAGCTTGCGCTCACCCGTATCGAGACGCTGAGCCATGATCGCCACGGGCGAGTTGAAGAGCACCGCCTGGCCTTCGGGCAGAATCTCCGGCCAAGAAATAGCGAAGGAGTCTGAACTCGCATCCGAGGACGTGAGGACCTCGGGCGTCCCACCTTCTGCCGAGACCCGAAGGAGGCCCGGACTGGACCTGCCAAAGATGATTCTGTCATCGGACCCCCAGCTTGCCCCCAGGGGACTGTCACCCACCCTGGAGATGGTCACAGCTGCTCCGCCCGTGATCGCCACCTTCTTCATTTCGCCGCCCGCAAAAAAACCAACCCACCGCCCGTCCGGGGAAAAAAATGGGTTGTCACCCCCTTCAGTACCCAACAGGCCCTCGTCTTCGAGGCTATTCATAGAACGTAGGTAGAGTCGCGGCGGGTCGTCTCCCTTTTGCGCCGAGTAGACCATGTGGGAACCATCTCGTGAAAAAGCCAGGGGTGCTGTGGTGGTCCGAGAGATAACTTCGTCAGCTTGCAACGCGACCACAAAGCGCGTCACCGGCAGGGACGGTACGGGCCGCATGTTCGATACGACAAGTGCGGCGGCCAACGCGGCCGTTGCTGCCCAAGGCAACGCCCTTTGCCAGAGAGGGGCAAGAGGCCTGGATTCGAGAGGTGGACTTTCCGTAATTACGCCGCTGAGAGCAATGCGCGCCTCGCCAATATGTTGCAGCCGCAGTTTGGGATCCTTCGTCAAACAACGACAGAGCAGTGCGCGGACATGTCCCGGGCAATTGCTCGGCAAGCTGGACAAGTCGGGATCGTCCTTGATGACCGAAGCCAATGTCTCGGAAACCGTTTCCCCGGAGTACATTTTCTTGCCGGTCAACATCTCGAACAACACCGCACCGAAGGCCCAGATGTCGGTAAGCTTGTGGACGCGCTTGCCCTTCGCCTGCTCGGGGCTCATATACGCGGCGGTGCCGAGAATCACTCCGATCTGCGTTCCGTGCCGTGTGAGAGTGGGCGACTGCGAAAGCTCCGAATCAGCGCCGCCCGGTACATCGCCTTCGAGTGCTTTCGCGAGACCATAGTCGAGCACCTTCACCGTGCCGTCTTCTCTGACCTTCACGTTCGCCGGCTTCACGTCACGGTGGACGACGCCAGCCTCGTGGCCCGCTTCGAGAGCCTCCGTAATCTGCCGCGCTATGGGGAGCGCGTCCTCAACCGGGATAGGACCTTCGGCGATTCGCTCGGCAAGCGTCGGTCCTTCGACCAACTCAAGCACGAGCGCCGTCACGCCGTCCGATTCTTCGAGCCCGTAGATGCTTGCGATGTTCGGATGGTTCAGCGATGCGAGAAGCTTCGCTTCTCGCTCGAATCTGGCGAGGCGTTCCTCGTCTTTCGCGAACGCCTCAGGAAGGACTTTGATCGCGACGTCGCGGTCGAGCTTCGTGTCACGCGCACGGTAGACCTCACCCATGCCACCTTTGCCAATTGGCGAAGTGACCTCATAAGGGCCGAGGCGCGTTCCAGCAGCGAGTGTCACAATGAGAATCTACTGGCACGACGGAGCAATTACAACCACTCCTCAGTTTTCCGTGGGAACGAGCCGCTCGAGCTCTTCGATCCAGTTCTGGATCACGATGATCTCGCTTTGTACGGCGTCCATCTCGCGAATCATGATGAACTTTTGACCGTCCGGCGTCACGTCGTAAGTGTGTCCGCGGTGAATGGCCGGCGGACGGTACGGGCCGGTAAACAGAAGCTGGGGTTCTCCCGAAACAACAAAGCCGGAGCTGGTGTCGATCGTGACCGCAAGCACGGACCGTACATCTCGATAGAAGAGCTCGCGGCCATCGGCAGACCAAAGGGGCTCCGTTCCACCGTCTCGGGAGACGAGCCATTTACCATCGGCGGGGTTGGGAAACGGGCTGATGTAGATCTCCCGTTGGCCCGACTCATCGGAGGCATAAGCCAACCAACGACCGTCGGGCGAAATTTCAGGATTGGTCTCTTGGAAATCGCCTGCGAGCAGCGGCTGCAATATGGGCTCGCCTTGAAGCGCGACACTGGAAAGGTCCCAACCGGTCCCCGGGCTCGAGTCGACATAGGCCAGCGTCCTACCGTCGGGAGTGATGGACCAGAGCCGGGAGTGGGCTACGAACGAAACGAGCTGCTCTGCCTGACCCGTACCGTCGGCGCGTTTCGAGAAAAGCCCGTACGCGCCTCCCCGCTGCGACAAAAACAGAACGTGCTCTCCATCCGGCGTCCAAACCGGGAGGACGTTTTCAGCCTTGTCGAACGTCAACTGACTCGCCCTCTGCCCAAGCACGTCGTACAGCCACAAGTCCTCGAGGCCCGGGCCCAGCACCTCGAGAACGATCCTTGTTCCGTCCGGTGAAATCGAGACCGACTGGTACGCGCGTCGAGGAGCGTTCAGGGGCTCTTCGCGACCCGTGCGATCGACCCACATCAACGCGCGCTCGGCACGATTCAGCCCACCTGCGATATAAACGACCGCGCCATTCTCAGCAAGCGCGAACTGTACGGCGGCAGTCTCGATACGGACATTCTTCAGCACTTGGACCGGGTTCCCGGTCATCTCGAGTCGTTCAGCATCGAAAGAAACGGCCCAAACATCGCCTGCCTGTCCATAGAGCAAGTGACCCGTTGACGCGAAGCGGGGGGAAAACCCGTCCCCAAGAAACCGTCGCTCTCCTGTGGAAAGCGATACGACGGCAAGTCGTTAGTCGATCGGTGAGCTCGACGTCACGCTGAAGAGCACCGCTTCGCCGTTTGGAACGAACGTAGGCCCCGTGTGACCCAGCTCCCCCGCCGCGAGCGTCGTGATGGGCTCGGGAATACCTCCGTCCGACGAGACCCGCATCAGTACCCTCGTTTCGTCCACGAACACAATCGTCCCGTCCGGGCCCCAAGCGTGGAAGTTAGCGGAAGGGCAGTCGCAGATCGTCATCGGCGGCCCTCCGGAAAGAGAAACCCTCTTGAGGCGCCGTTCGCCGGCGTTAAAGGCGACCCACTGACCATCCGGAGAGAAAACCGGCGCACGTGCGTCCTCGGTACCGGGAAGTGCTTTGGCCTCGAGACGGTTCATGGAGCGATGGTAGAGCTGGTCGCCCTCATCGGTGATGGCCGCGTAGACCAGCTCACGCCCATCGGGAGAGAGCGCGACGAGCGTTCCAATCCGCTGAGGCAGTTCACCGTTGACGGAAACCGCGAATCGGGCTGGCACGTGGTTGCGAGACACGGGACCTCGCGTGAAGACAAAAGCGATCGCGATCACCAAGGCACTCCCAGCGACGACCCAAGGCGTCATGGATCGCGAGGGCAGCACATCTCTCGCCTCGGGCTCGAAGGCGCCGTCGAGTGCAAGCCTCACGTCGCCGATGTCGCGTACCCTCTCTTTCGGATCTTTGGCGAGGCAGCGTAGCAGGAACCGCTTCAGCGTCGGCGGCGTCCTCTGCGGCAGTCGCTCCCACGACGGCTCGGACTTGATGACAGCCGCGAGAATCTCCGAAGCATCGTTGCCCTCGAACGCCCGCCGCCCCGTCAACATTTCATAGAGCACGGCGCCGAAAGCCCACACGTCCGCGCGTTTGTCTACCTTTTTACCCCTCGCCTGCCCCGGGCTCATATACGCGGCCGTGCCGAGTATCACGCCGACCTGGGTCCCATGCCGCGTGAGAGTTGGCGACTGCGAAAGCTCCGCGTCGGTGGCGCTCGGCGTGTCGCCTTCGAGTGCTTTCGCGAGACCGTAGTCGAGCACCTTCACCGTGCCGTCTTCCTTGAGCTTGACGTTCGCAGGCTTCACGTCACGATGGATGACACCGGCCTCGTGGCCCGCTTCGAGCGCATCCGCAATCTGCCGCGCTATGGGGAGCGCTTCCTCGAGCGGAATCGGTCCGTCAGCGATGCGCTCGGCAAGCGTTGGACCTTCGACGAGCTCCAGGACGAGCGCCTTCACCCCGTCCGATTCCTCGAGGCCGTAGATGCTCGCGATGTTCGGATGGTTCAGCGACGCGAGAAGCTTGGCTTCCCGCTCGAATCTCGCGAGCCGCTCTTCGTCTTTCGCGAATTCTTCCGGGAGGACTTTGATCGCAACGTCGCGGTCGAGCTTCGTGTCCCGAGCGCGGTAGACCTCGCTTCGAGTAGGCAGGAGTCTCCCGGAGCTACAGGACGATGTTTGTGTTCTCTGTTTGCCGCCTGCTTTCGCGACGGTGCCACAATATCTCGTCCATACTTCAGTTGAACTCC
>SMVB01317556.1_pt1 | contig 10468 bp, 6 predicted proteins | sample 2456461 | NCBI WGS metagenome assembly SMVB01 (sample SAMN11095934, study PRJNA526329) | marine sediment metagenome | biome: Marine sediment; feature: Surficial sediment; material: Deep marine sediment; isolation source: Hadal surficial sediment | place: Pacific Ocean | collected 2014-05 | depth 0-1...
AAGTGCAAGGTTTCGGCGAGGCATCGTCGTTCCTGGCAAGGCGCGCCGACGACGCGTATTCATGGATACTCGGAGGAGGCGCAACGCAGCCAAGGGGCGGCGAGGGCCGGCGAAACATTGCAGTTATTCTCGGACGGGCCCATAGGACCCGGTCAGTCCGTCGGCGCTTCGACAACGTCGGGCACGTCGTCGAGCGGCGGCTGCGAATCGCGGCTGAGCACCGGCCGGAAGCCGACGACCTGGTGGCCGGGGCCGGCCTCGCCGGGCGGGCCGGGGGTGAACCGGCGCGCGTGCGTCCGGCCTTCCTTCTTCGGGTCACCGAAGGATGCGCCGCGCTGGACGACGCCGTCGGCCCTGGCCGGCGGGTCCTGGGCGCCGCTGTTGAGAATTCGATACGTCGCGTTCGACACCGGGTAGCACCACTCGCGGACGTTGCCCGCCATGTCCATGACGCCGTGCCAGGATCGGTCGCACTCGTGGCTTCCGGTCTCGGCCGGCGCCGCTGACCGGAACGCCCGTCTGACGTTGGCCTGGCACTTGCCGCTTCCCCAGGGGTACTGCAGCGAACCGGGTCCGCCGGCGGCGAGTTCCCACTGCGCTTCGGTGGGCAGGTCCAAGCCGATCCGCCGGCACCACGCGACGGTCTGGGCGAACGAGATGCCGGTCACCGGGAACAGATCGTCGGATTCGAGCGTCGCATCGCCACCGTCCGCCGACGCCGCCGATGATGTCGCCCACGCCGCGTTCGTGCATTCCGTCGTTGACAGGTAGAACCCGGTGACGGTGACATGCCGGTGCGGCTGTTCCTGGGGTGCCTTGGATTCGCCGCCGATCCAGAAACTCCCCGTGGGCACGTAGACGAACTCCAGGCCCGTCACGCGGTGGATCAGCAGCGACGGGTAGCTGTTGGCGCTGGGGTCCCTGGTCGTGGACCAGTCACCGATCCGCCGCCGCATGTGCGCGACGATCGGCCCGGCCCACGTGCTCGCGCCGCTGAGCCACGCGATCATCTTCTTCTGTCTCGGGTCCCGGAAACCGTCCAGGCCGTTCAGGAACGCCAGGTCCGCCTGTAACGCGGCAACGGAATCCCACGCGGTCGTGAGGTCGATCCGGTGGATCCAGGCCTGATCGCGGATGACGCCGGCGTCGTGCTGCAGATCGGGGCCTACCCTGGCGAGAAACCGCTCGCATTCGGCGACGACCGAGTCGGCCTGGGTCCACGTGCCCCGTTCCATTGCGCGGAGTTGCTCGATCCAGGCGGCGCCCGCCTCGTGAACCAGCGGACGAACTTCGCGGTGATCGATCCGGGCGAAAACGTCAAGCCGGTCGAACACCGCTTCGTACAACCCGCGCCGCAGCGCATCCTCCGCGTCCAGCACTGCCTGCGACACGATGGTGACGGCAAGCTGGAGTTTCTGGACACCTTCGGGCGTCACGAGCTGAACGCTGTATTGGCGGTCCTCGGCGGGTCGGTCGGGGGTCAGCGAGGTCGGTAGTTCCAGCACCCAGTGGTCGCCCCGGTCCACGAGTTGGTTCACGAGTTCGATGTCGTCGACCTTGACGCTCTCGAAATCCAGTTGCGGCCGGATGACCAGGACGGCGGGTACGCCGGCGACGACGCGCGCACTGCGGAACGTCACGACCGCAGGATTGTCAAGACGGCTGTGCACGACGACGAACGGTCGCGTGGCTTCAACCCCGAAGGCGTCCGACAGCGACAGCGTCACACGCCCGGACTCCAGGAACGGAATGCGGAACACGTTGAACCCATCCCGGAGCGGTTCGAGTTCGATCGGCGGTTCGTCGTCGACCTGCATGCGGACCGCACGTACCTCGTAGGTGGAGCCCAGCGAGAGCTGGCCGGGCGACTGGACGTAGATCGCCTCCGGGAAGCACGCGGCAAGTCGCCGGCGCGCCTCGTCGCGAACCAGCTGCGCGGCATTGGAGAACCGCGGGTCATCAAGCAGCTTGTCCTCGAGGTCCAGCAGTGCCGCGGTGTGCAGGTCACCGATCTGGTCGAGGTCCCGAGCGACTTTCTCGAGCTCCGGCGTACCGGCCAGCGGGACGAGCCGTATGGCCGCGTCGAACGCGCCGGCTTCGATCGACGCGATCACGACGTCGGTCGCCAGTCGCGCGGTCGCCGTGCCGCCGGCATCTGGTCCGAAGACTCGCTCGCCGAGAGCCTGCCGTGTCGGCTCCGGCAGCGTCCCGGCGAGGTCGTCGAGCGATTCCCGGATGCTGAACCGGTCGTCGAGTTCGGCCAACTGGTCGGTCTCGTGCTCCAGATCCCGCAGGAGCCCGGCCAGACGGCGCGCTGTCGCGGCATCGTGGTCCCGGTAGAAGGCGTCCACGGCCTGGGTCTCGACCCGGTCGACAAACGCGCTCCACAGGGCGTCGATCCCATCGCCGCCGCCGAGCCGGCAAAGCGGCGCCACGCTCAGCGGTCCGCCCGTCCAGTGTTCGTGGACCGCACGCAGCCTCCGCTCGCGTTCGCGCAGCGATATCGCGCGATCATCGCCGAGATAGGGCCAGAACTCGCTGATCTCCCGCAGCCGCGCAAGCGATTCCGCGACGGGCTCGCCGCCGGTCTGATAGGCCTCCTCGATCGCCGGGAACAGCTCGGCGTTCCAGTCGGTGACGAGCCGGTCCAGTGTCGCCTTCAGCCGCGTCGGCGGGCTCGGCATGCCGCGATCCATGGCCGCCAGCAGCGCCACGACGTTGAACCGTTCGCCCGGATCGAGCGTCGCCCGTTCGACAAGGTCGTCCACGAGCCGGTCGAACGCTTCGGCGATGTCACGGGCGCCGCCGCCATCGTCGGGGCCGACGCAGATGTGGCCGAGCAGGTCCTTGACCCGACTCGACCGGGGCTCGGCGACCGACCGGATGACGGCGGCGAGCACGCGATTGTTGTGCGCGCGGACCTGGTCGGGGACGGCCTCGGCCCGGCCGAGCCGCGCCATCAGCCGCGTGAGGTTCGAGATCGTTTGGCAGTCGGTTTCCGGTACGCTGATGCGCTCACCCTGCAGCGCGACGAACTCCAGTTCCGGGTCGCCGGCAAGTTCCGTGTCGGCGAACACGTCCAGGTCCAGCGCGCCGTCGTACCACCCGGTGAGGATTCTCTGAAGCGCGTCCTGACGCCGTCCGAACGGCGTCGTGACCTCGCCGGGCTCGCTCAACGCGATGCTCCGGACCAGGTTCCTCGCAACGTTGATGTCATCGTCCGATCCGGACCGGGCCGCGGCCGCGATGTGCGCCAGCACGAACCAGTTGTACGCCGAGACCAGGTCGTCATCCGAATGGCGGACACCGAACAGTTCAACCGGTTCGATGTGCTGCCGCCAGCCGCCGCCGCCGTAGTGCCCGTCGAGCGTGCGGCACGCGGCGGCTCTCGACCTGATGACGACACCCAAGTCACGCGGCCACGTCGGGAGCATGCGCTCGACCACCGGGTCATCGGCCCTGGCCAACGCTTCGGCCGACTCGTCGGCGAGAATCTGGTTGTACTTGTCGGCGCCCAGGAGGTACCCCGCCGCGAGCAGCACGAACGTCACGAGCGTTCCGAACGTTCGCCGGGCCAACCGGCGCCGGCGCCACCATCGCTCGGCGGACTTGAGCCGGTCCAGCAGTGTCGTGATCTCCGCCTGGTCGACGTGCAGATCACTCAGCGCGCCGATCGCGGCGCGGGCCTTGCGTCGCCCGCGACGCGTCAACGCCTCTTCGAACGCGTCCTTGTGATGCAGGACCAGGGCACGGCGGAGCGTCTCGAGGGACTGTTCCGCCTGCGTGATGTTCAGGTCTGCGGCGAGGGCGGGGATCGTGCGGAGCTGCTGCAGCAGCTGTGTCGCAAGCGCGAGGTCGCGTTTGTCGATCGCGGCCTCGAACTGCGTCGCCTTTTCATGAAACTGGTCGTCGAGAATCCTGGACCGGATGCGCTCGACTGCCTCGGAAGCCTCGCGATGTTCCGGATGGAGTTCCAGCAACTGCTTCCAGGCTTGCTCGGAATCGCGGTACTGCCCGTCGGATTCCAGCTTTGCCGCACTGGAGCACAGCGACTCGATCTGGCGCATCATCTCGCGTGCTTCGGTGAGGACGACCTTGGTCTCGTCCCGGTCGGGCTCGTGCCGGGACGCCTCTTCGGCGGCCTTTGCGGCCCGGCGATAGTCATGCCGCGCGGCGTGTGCGCGGGCCTCGTGGAGGTAGGCGTCGGATGCCCGCCGCTTCGGGATGTCGACGCGGCATCCGCGGCAGGTCTTCTCCCCGGCGCGGTTCGCCGCACCGCAACGCGGGCAGGGTTCGTTCAATCCCGCGCCGCACTGGCGGCAGAAGCTCGATCCGGCGGGGTTCGTGACACCGCACACGGTGCACTTGCCCGACGCGGCCGGTTCGCCGCCTGCCGGGGGGTTATCGATGGCCTTGAGGATCTCCTCGGCGTCGAAGTACCGATCGGCCGGGTTCTCCTTCATGCACTTGAGAATCATCGCCTGCCATGCGGGCGGAATGTCGGCGGGCTCGATGACGCCGATGGGCGACTTGCCGGTGAGCGCGTAGTAGAGCGTTGCGCCGAGGCCGTAGATGTCGGCGCGATGGTCCGCCGTCTTGGAGTCGCGGAGTTGTTCGGGCGCCGAAAAGCCGGGCGTGCCGAGCCCGTAGCTCGTGACGCTGAGCCCGGTCGACGGACCGACGCGCGCCAGGCCGAAATCGGCGAGCTTCGGATCGCCGCCCTCGTCGAACAGCACGTTGCCCGGCTTGATGTCCCGGTGCTGGACGGTCTTTCGATGGGCATATCGCAAGGCCTGCGCCAACTGCCGGGCCAGGTCGATGAACGCGTCTTCGGACAGGGGGCCGTCGCGCTCCACGCGCTCATGCAGGGATCCGCCGGTGAGCAGCTCCATCGTGAAGAACGGCCCGTGTTCGTCGTCGCCGCGGTCGTAGACCTTGCAGATGTTCCGGTGGTTGAGGTTGGCGGCGGCGTCGATCTCGAGCTCGAAGCGTTGATGTGCGTGTTCGTTGAGCTGCAGGATCCGCTTCAGCGCAATCAGCCGCCGGCCGACCTTGTGGTCGCGGACCTTGAAGACCGCACCCATGCCGCCTTCGCCGAGCTTGCCGACCAGTTCGTAGCGACCGGCGATCATCCAGCCGGCCAGGTGCTCCGACGTCTTGCCCCCGGCCGGATCGGCCGGACCCTCCGTCGGCAGGTCTGCGAAGTGGCCGCCCTTGTTCGGTGGGGAATCCATTGCGCAGATCTCGCTCGGCGCGCGAACCGGCGACTTATCGGCCGACGGATCGGACGCTGGAAATCATCTTTATCGTCGATCGGTGCGGGCCGCTGAACGTCCGCGTCGCTGCCGGTCGCGGGTACGCGGCCGGGGGCGTTCAAGACGAGTACGCGCGGGTCAAGTTCGCAAGAAAGGTAGGTCGTACAACGGTCGTGACCCCGGCGCTGGACCTTCCCGTTGATGACCAAGCGTCAACGTAAGCTGATTCGTGTGCGAGGTTCGCCCTCGGGGCTCTCTTAGCCGGTAGCCCGACGCTGACGTCGACGTAGCACTCGAGAGTACCCCATGTACAACACAAACATGAGGAACGAGATGGAGACCAAGATGATTTGAAAGACCTGGTCGTCACTGATTATCGCCATCATTGTCAACATGATGAACATCCAGATGACGCCGACCTGGTTCATGAAATCTTCTCTCGTTACGTAGTTTGCCTTCTCTTCAAGTTCCATGGCTTGTTCCTTCCGTTCGTGCTCAGGGGCGAAGTTATCGAGTTTGCCCTTGCATGGAAAGCAGCTGAGCTATATGTTTCGGCTCACGAGGCGTGGTGCGACGTCGCCGTCCGATCAGCAGTGCGAGCATCGCCACGCAGAGGCGGCATGGTGATCTTCCACGACGGACAAAGAGATCCGTGAAGAAGCCGAAAATGCTCGGAATACCCTCTGCGGATGAGAACCAAGAGGCGTCGTGTCGTCGGAAGTTGTTCTCGCGTGCGCCGCGTTCCAATGATGCCGTGACCGAGGCGCCGAGACCGGTCGAGAAGCCGTGAGCCAAGCCGCGACGCGCGATCAGTCTTCGCTGATCCTCGCGATGATCGTGGCGGTCATCGACTTCGTGATCGAACCGACGTGAAACGGATCCTCGGCCTGCACGCGCTCGTCGCCGCCCACCACTCGTACGCCGGCCACCGCGACCTCCCGAATACCGGAGCCCCCGGCGACGGCGACGGCCAGCGCGGGGCAGCCCAGGTCCGACCGGACCTGCTCGACCAGTTCGGCGAGGTCCTTCCACTGGTCATAGCTTGTGGCGACGGCATCGGGATCCGTCGCGGGCCGCACCTCGATCGACTTCAGCTTGTGAGGCGCTTCGGGTTCGAGGTCGAACCGGAGACTCAGCCACATGTCCATCGACCCGGAGCGTGCCAGCAGCTTGAGCCCGCCGGGCGTCTCCTCGATCACGCTGTGGGGGATGAGCGTGCCGAGCATCCCGCGGAGCTGCGGGTACCGGGCGACCCGATTATCCACCGATCGTTTCTTCAACGCCGACTCGGCCCGGTAGGTCTCCTCGAACCGGCGTGTCTGCTGGTCATCGGCGCTGTTGAACTGATCGACCCACGCCCGGGCGATCTCGCCGACTCTCGAATCCGGATAGGTGAACTCGGCGGTATCGCCGGCATACGTCATCGAGACGCAGACGACGACCAAGGCCGCGATCCAGTGAACCGGGCGGTAGCGGGCGCAATGAGACATGGGTCTGCTCCGTGGTCATCGCGGCGGGCGGTCGGGGTATTGTTGGGAACCGCCCCACAGTAATATTGACGACCGATGGGCATTCCAACAGCGATCGCCATCCTTTTTCTGGTGCTGGGGGCCGTGCCCGCGCTGACTGGCGAGGATCGGGCCCGGCTGGCGGGGGCGGCCGACGGCGGCGACCACCGCGACGATGCCTTCGCCGCACTGGTCGGGCACGTCGGGCGGTGGAGTCCCGGCCTCGGCGACACGCCGGTACGGATCGAGCTTGACCCGCAACAATTGTTGGCCGATCCGGCCGCGAACCGCGGCGCCCTGTATCAACTCGCCGGGACGCTGGAGCAGCCGAGGTGGCTGCCGCCGCCGCAAGACGCCATCGCCGAATGGTTTGTCCGTGATGACGCCGGTCGGCCGATGCTTGTCTACGTGTGCGGCCTGCCTTCGGATCACTCGTTCCGCGACGGCCAGTCGGTGACGCTGCCGGCGCGGTTCTACAAACGCGTCGACGCCCGGGCCAGGGACGGGCGCGTTCACGAGTACGCCGCCTTCGTCGGGGCGTATCCGCGGCTTGCCCGGAGCGGCGGGGGGCTGGGGCGACTCTGGATGGTCGGGGGCCCGGTCGCGGTCATGCTGGTCGTCTTCGTGGCGCTGCTGGTGTATGCCCGCCGCGGGGGCAGGCCCGCCCGAAGGGTCCCGCGGTTCGTGCCGCCATTGCCCGGCGGCGAGCCACCGCTGCCGGGTGACACGGTCGAAGCGCTCGGCGAGATGCGGCGACGAGCCGGAGCGGGGGACTCGTGAGCGGTCGCATCATCCACGTTGCGCTCGGCGACGCGGCGTACGATGTCGTCATCGAGCCGGGGCTGCTGGACAGGCTCGGCGAGCTGGTCGCAGCGGTGGCCGATCGCCCGGCGGCGGTGCTGGCCGTCGACGAACGGATCGCCACGACGCACGGCGCGTTGGCCAACCGGTCGTTGCAGGATGCGGGATTCACCACGACGGTCGTCACGCTGGCCGCCGACGAGTCGCGCAAGACGCTCGAGACGGTCCAGGGCATGTACCAGAAGATGCTCGCCGGCGCGGTCCGGCCGACGCGGGGCAGCCCCGTCGTGGCGATGGGCGGTGGCATCATCGGTGACACCGCCGGCTTCGCCGCCGCGACCTACCAGCGCGGGCTCCCGCTGGTCCACGTGCCCACGACGCTGCTGGCGATGGTCGATGCGTCGATCGGCGGCAAGACCGGCGTCAACTTCGAGCTGCCCGGCGGCGGCCTCGGCAAGAACCTCATCGGCGCGTTCTGGCAACCCAAGGCGGTGCTGGTCGATCCTGCGGTTCTCGGCACGCTCGGCAAGCGCGACCTCCGGTGCGGTCTCGCCGAGTGCGTCAAGACGGCGATCATCGCCGACGCGACGCTGCTGGACTACGTGTCCGATCGGGTCTCGGCGATCCTGGCTCTCGATACCGCGACGCTGATCGAGCTCATCGACCGCTGCGTCCGGATCAAGGTTGCCATCGTGTGTGAGGACGAGCGCGAGACCGGGCGGCGGGCGCTTCTGAATCTCGGCCACACGTTCGCCCACGCGATCGAGGCGCACCAGCGGCTTGGGCTGCGTCATGGCGAGGCGGTCTCGATCGGTCTCGCGGCGGCGATGGAGTGCGGCGTGCGCACCGGCCGCATGAACGAAGCGGACCGCGGGCGCGTGACCGCGGTCCTGGAGACCATCGGCCTGCCGTTGACACTGCCCGCCGGGGCCGATGTCAAGGCACTGACGTACGCGATGCAGTTCGACAAGAAAGCAGTAGATGGTCGGGTCCGCCTGGTCGTGCCGGAGGGAATCGGCAAGGCGTCAATCCGGGACGACGTGCCGGAAGAGGTCGTCGCCGCGGCATGGGCGGCGGTGGGGGCGGACTAGCGCAGGGCGGGTTCACCGTTGATTCCGAGCACGCGAGCAATTGGCGCTGGACTTTGCCGTGGCGGTGTTACACTGCGTGCCGGCAATCTCCGCGGTGGAGCGATGGGCGTAAGGAGGTACCGCGATGGGCGTTCCAGTCAGAAACCTTATGACGATCGGGAAGCTGGTTTGCATGGTCGCCCCGGTGCTGGCTTGTGCCGGTAGCGCACTGGCCCAGCCCGGCTCGGTGCTCTCGCACCGGAAGATCAGCGATACCGAGGGCGGCTTCACCGGGATCCTGGACAATGGCGATTGGTTCGGCTTCGCGACGACCCCGCTCGGCGACCTCGACGATGACGGCGTGGGCGACCTGGCCGTCGGGGCGCGACACGATGACGACGGGGGCACGGACCGCGGCGCGGTGTGGATCCTGTTCCTCAACACCGACGGAACGGTCAAGGCCCACCAGAAGATCAGCGACACCGAGGGTGGTTTCACCGGGACACTGGACGACGTCGATGACTTCGGCTTCTCCGTGCTCGGGCTGGGCGATCTCGATGGCGACAACGTGGAAGACCTGGCCGTGGGGGCAGCCAACGATGACGACGGGGGCACGAACCGTGGCGCGTTGTGGATCCTGTTCCTCAACACCGATGGAACGGTCAAAGCACACCAGAAGATCAGCGACACCGAAGGCGGCTTCACCGGTGCCCTGGAAGACTCCGACGGGTTCGGCCAGGCGGTGGCCCGTCTGGGTGATCTCGACGGCGACGGCGTTGGTGACCTGGCAGTGGGAGCGGATGGTGAGGACGGTGCGGGCTCAAACCGCGGCGCTGTCTGGATCCTGTTCCTTGACACCGACGGAACCGTGAAGTCACAGCAGAAGATCAGTGAAAGCGAGGGTGGCTTCGCCGGAACCCTCAGTGATGGCGATTCGTTCGGCAGCACTATCTCCTCGTTGGGCGACTTGGACGGCGACGGCGTGAGCGACGTGGCCGTGGGGGCGATCGGCGATGACGACGGTGGCGGAGTTTTCCGTGGTGCCGTGTGGGTGCTGTTTCTCAACGCCGACGGGACAGTTGACTCCCATCAGAAGATCAGCTCAACCGAGGGCGGCTTCACCGGCATCCTCGATGATCTAGACTTCTTCGGCGCGTCCTCGGATGCGGTGGGCGATCTCGATGGTGACGGCGTCGTCGACCTGGCCGTGGGCGCGATCCTGGATGACGACGGCGGCCCGGACCGCGGCGCGGTCTGGGTGTTGTTTCTCAATACCGACGGAACGGTCAAGGCCCACCAGAAGATCAGCGACAGCACGGGCAGCTTTGACGGGACACTGGATGACGCCGATCGCTTCGGCATCTCGGTGGCCTGGCTGGGCGATCTCACCGGCGACGGCGTCGGCGATATGGCCGTGGGGGCATGGTTTGATGACGACGGCGGAACGAGCCGTGGCGCGGTGTGGCTGCTCGCCCTCGACGGTGGTGCCGCTTGCCCGTGGGATTGTGGTGACGGCGACGGCACCGTGGGCATTGTCGATTTCCTGGCGTTGCTGGCCCAGTGGGGTATCGTGGGCGCGCCGTGCGATCTCGGACTCGGTGCCCCGGGCGTTGGGATCGAGGAGTTCCTCGACCTGCTGGCCAGTTGGGGCGCGTGCCCGTAGGAAACTAGGTCCTGTCTGACGGCCCCGGAATCCACCTGAGCACGACCATTCCCGCCGTGGCCGCGTTGTCGAAGCTCGGAATATCCCGTGAATATGCCATCACTTCGACGCCTTGCCACGACGAGAAGCGTCGCACTCAGCCGAATCCTGGAGCCATCAGACAGGACCTAG
>SMVB01247236.1_pt1 | contig 10465 bp, 11 predicted proteins | sample 2456461 | NCBI WGS metagenome assembly SMVB01 (sample SAMN11095934, study PRJNA526329) | marine sediment metagenome | biome: Marine sediment; feature: Surficial sediment; material: Deep marine sediment; isolation source: Hadal surficial sediment | place: Pacific Ocean | collected 2014-05 | depth...
ACGTCTTCGCGAGCTGATGTAATCAGCGTGGCGATCCAGGATTTTGGGGAGAGTATATCCTTGTTGTGTTGAAAATTACTTCCAACAGCAGGTCTATTGCAATGACAATATAGCTAAACTCAAACCCCACCTTAGGCTACTGTCGGGAGAATACCATCACTGTACAATCAGTTTATATGCATTTTCTTGAGACATTTAAAATCCTCAAATACGTTGTTTGATCGTTTAATTTTTGGTTAATCCTTTGGGTGGCATTATTTTTTTTGCCTCCGCATGGATTCACGCTTTTCCAGATCACTTTCTTGTTTCTGAAGAGCACCTTCAGAAAAAACAATTAACATGCCCCAGATACCTAATAAAATCATTATCAGCTTGAGATCATCGATTCGGAAGCCAGTTAAAATAAATTTTTCGATAGACAGTATGAACAGCATCCAACATTGACCAAACATGAATGGATGACCCAAGTAAATAATTGGAAATGCCAAAAAAACAATAGAAATCTTCGTGGCTTGTCGCACATGAATATTGGATAAACGTGAACTCAAACGCCATGAGATAAATGCAATTACGTATGAACCTACAAATATGAATATATTATTGGCCAATAATTGAAACATAAAATATACCTTTGCTTACTAATAACAGCTACAATCCAAAAGGGCACCCTCTAAGAATGTAGTTTTTTAATAGGAAATGACCTATTTTTTTGCGCTTTTTATTCTCTTAAGAAGTTCTTGACTCATTGGTTTGGTATATTCTGCTTGCCAATTCGGTGCTAAAAATTGTGTGCGTTTTACATCTGCCAATGCTGCTTCCCAATTCTCATCAAGAATATGATATTTAGCTCTATACCAGTAGACATTTGCATCGTTTGGATGGGTTTTTAGTCGTTTATTGACAAAATCAAGCAATTCATCTTTCTTCTGCCGCTCAAAGAAATCGGACGCCTCATCGCCAAAACTAGATTCTTCTTGCTCCATTTCATTTTCAGCCATTTCCATTATACTGATCGCCGAAATAGAAAGTATAAGGGTAGCAATCCCAATCATGAGGAAACCGATAGCCCCCACAGCAACCCACCTCTTGATGCCAGACAACTGTTTCTGAATTGATTCCAAATATTTCTCTTTCACATCCATGTGCATTCGCCACTATTTAAAGGATTTTAGTAAGCGGTTTAACAGTCATTTTACTTATTGACTATTTGGTTGACTGGAATTATCCATATTAAAAGTTTAACGGGGAATTGGCGAAAATGGAATCTATATTGTGAAGTAAATAAAATTTCCATATAGGCAGAAATTTTAATATCAATTTTATTTATGCCCGTTTGCCTTAACCAATTAGTAACTCTTGCGCTCGCCGTTAAAAACAATTAACCTATTGATAACAGATTACTTATCACGGCGACATCGTTTTGCCTGATATTTGGATTTTTGGAACAGGCAAACAGTTGCTGATCTGATTTTTAAATCGGAGGTCCCTGTTATGTCTGATCACTTTATCCATCTGGAGTCACGCGATATTGAAACCACGGAATCGTTTTTCTCCAACCGATTTATCACTGCCCGTATCGACAGTGGCCATGAGTCCAATGAAGGATACGATGAGATTCTGGAAGAGGAACGTGATTCGGCATGGCACGAAACTCACTGGAAAGAAATCAAAGCCAATCAGTTGAAGTACGATGAGGATGTCAATCAGTACATCACCTTGACCTTGTCCGATCTCGCAAAACCGCAATCTGTTGATCTCATCAACCGCTATGTGGTCGATTTGAAATCCGATGCAGGGCAGGTCGCCATCCAAACGCAGGAACCATCGAAAAAATTCATTGTCTACCGGGTCAATGCGGATTACTTGCTATTGATGCTGGGATTATTTCGCTCCGACCTTAATATCAGCGATGATGCTTATATTGATAAAGGAAGCGAATATTATTTTTCCGCCGCAAGCAATTTAAAGGGGATGTTCCAAGGCCGGTGTGCGATGTCGGATGTGATGGAAAAGCTATCTGACGGGTTTGGCAAGTATGTGGAAATTTTGCGGAAGATGCGTGAATCGGATGATAACTATATGAGCTTTCATTTCAAATTCTCCCAACCGGAAATTGAAAGCCTGGAGAGAACATTGACGGTGGAAACGCAAAAAAGAAAAGACGCCGGGCATTGATGAATCTACCAGCGCATGTAATTAGCAATTAGAGACTGGATACCCCAGCTTGTGGCGAAAATAATTCTCTTGTAGTAACTTTTTGTTTTTTGATATTTCTTTATACCAACCTTTGCATGCCTTTTAATCCAAATTTCACAAAAAAATATTAATAATAGTAATGGATATGTAATGAGTGTTGCTCAAAAAGCTAAGAAACGTTCGGGTAAAAATGAGGATACTAAACTCCTGGAGGATTGCGAAAAAAAGGGTGTTGGTTGGCTCCATGATAGCGGGGTTTTATTTTTTAAAAACGAATTTTATCCAGCATTGAAGAGATTGGAGAAAACCGCATCTTCCTTATTAGAAAAAGAAATTATTGCAGATTCATATTATTTGCTTGGAGATATTTACGATTTCAATCATGCGCCATTGGCGGCAATCCGAGCTTATAAAAAGGGGATCACCTTTTTCCCTGACCCGGACTATGCGTCGGGTTTTCATCGAGAAATAGGTGCAATGTATAATAATATTGGGAAGTACACTCTGGCGGATCGATATTTCAAAAAGGCGTTGAAAATAAATCCTGATGACGTGCACGCTAGAAGTGATTCAGAATTTAATCGATGGGATATAGAAAAACCGCGTTGCCCATTGTTTGTTGAAGGAGATTGGAAATGGGAGGTTAACGAACTTTTGGCAAATAATAAACCTGAAGCCGCATTGAAAAAATTTCCTGTGAGAATGTCCGTTCGCTCCTGTTTAATTAAATCACGTTGTTTTAGTTTGTTGGGCGATAAGGATTCTCAAATGAAGGAATGGAGGAATATTCAAAATTTGACAGGTAAATTTGAATTTGATAGTGCAGATTTATTTTTTATGCGTGGTGAAATTTATGAGAGCCTTGAATTCTGGGAAATCATGGATTCAATCAAAAATAGGTTTAAACATACACACGCATCGATTCTCCGAGGGGATATCCTCCGAAAGAAATGGACGAAAAAATATGGAAAACTGGATTGGATAAAACTTGAGGAGGATTATATTTCATTCAATGTGGCCAAGTTTTCGCAGAATGTAAAAAGGCTAAAACTGCTGTCTAAAAAATATCCTAAATGGATAGAACTCATAAGAGAATTGAAGAAGCTGACTCACTAATATGCTTTAGTTTCCAACTTCAACTATTCCGAGTTCTGGTTTTCATGGCCTTATCGATTTCCCGTTTGGCATCGCGTGCTTTAATGGTCTCGCGTTTGTCGTATTGTTTTTTCGCCTTTGCCAGCGCGAGATCCACTTTGGCCCGGCCTTCTTTGAAGTAAAGCTTCAGCGGGATCAAGGAGATGCCTTTCTCCTGAGTTTTGCCGATCAGTTTTAATATCTGTTTTTTATGTAATAAGAGTTTGCGCTTGCGCATGGGGTGTTCGTTGAACTGGCTGGCAGGTGTGTAAGGATCGATATGGCAGTTGTACATCCAGACCTCTCCCCCCTCAACCATCGCGTAAGTATCCACCAGATTGGCTTTCCCCTCCCTTAGGGATTTGACTTCCGAGCCTTTTAGCACCACACCGGTTTCCATGCTGTCTTCGATGAAATAATTGTGGCGTGCCTTTTTATTTTGGCAAATTATTTTGATGCCTTCTGGTTTCGTCATTTTTTTCTCGTGATCTTAATGGTCTTCCCCATAACTGCGCGGGTCTTTTGGCTGGCGTTTCCATCGCGACAAAAAATTTCCAGCTTGTCCCAACTATTGATGATGAGGCCAATCTCGCCAGGCTTGTGACTGGAATAGCTGTCCGATAATCCCTGAATTTTGATCCGGCCCAATTGTAAAACCAAGTCCGCAGGATTGCGAATGAAGCTATACAGCATGGCTCTGGAAATATTGCTGGTCAAATTGCCGAAGCGATCGATGTGGATGATTTCTCCGACGAGCGTTTTGTTTACGATACTCGGCTGTGGCAAATCCAGCAGGACCGGGTCTTTAATGAGTTTGCCTAAACTTGCTAAACGTGTTCCTTTAGCGAGCCACCCTGCGACCGGGGCGAAGATGTCCCGTCCATGAAAACTCGAAGAGACCGGGTGCAGGAAATATTTTTCCTTAGTCAATTCGACTATTTTACTTTTAGCCGTGATCGCCGGGGTCAGGATGCCGTTATCCGGGCCGACAAAATATTGCTTGCCGGTTTGCACCGCAATGGCCCGCCGATTGCCTCCGACGCCTGGATCGACGACTGCCACATGAATGCTTTTGTCTGGAAAATATGGCAGAGCCGATTGCAGGACCCAGGCTCCATGAGCGATATTTTGTGGCGATATATTATGGGAAATATCAACGATCTGGACATTTGGCGCTAAGCCCAGGATCACGCCCTTCATGATACCGACGAAGGGGTCCTCCAGGCCAAAATCCGTGGTCAGGGTTATGGGCATCCGAAAACCTGGTCGTTTTCTACTTGCGTGATGGTGACGGGAATAATTCGGTTGTAAAGGCGATCCCCTCCATCGACCAGGACAGGGATGAATTGTTCCGAATGTCCCTTGAGCAATCCGGTTTTTCGGTCGCGCTGATTTTCTATCAGCACGGATACGGTTTTGCCGATAAACCTTTTGCGAAATACCTGCGATTTTTCGTCAGCCAAATCAGCTAATATTTTACTGCGACCTTTCCGGGTTGCTTTCGGCATAGTCTCCTTGAAACTGTATGCCTCGGTTCCTCGGCGTGGTGAATAGGAAAAGGTATGCAGATATGAAAAGGGCAGGCTTTCGATCAAGGAGCGGGTATTCTCGAATTGTTCGTCCGTTTCCCCTGGAAAGCCGATAATGACATCCGCTCCCAAACCCAGACCGGGAATTTTCTCGACCGCTTTGTGCACGACATCGAGATATTGCCGGGTGTTGTAATTTCTGCGCATCCTGCCTAGAATCGTATCGTCCCCACTTTGCAGGGGAATATGTAAATGCGAGCAAAGTTTATCCGAATCGGCCATCAGCTGGATGAGGCGATCCTCAATTTCCATCGGATTGATGGAGCTGAGGCGAACGCGAAAATCTCCAGATAATGCAAGAATGTCCTCCACCAGAGAGGAAAAAGTTTCCGGTTCCGGGAGGTCCATTCCCCAGGTGCCCAGGTTGATCCCAGTGAGGGTGATTTCTTTGAATCCTCCGGCGACCGCTTCCCGGACATTGTTCAATACGTTTTCTCGCCTATCGCTGATGGATGTGCCCCGTGCCCGCACCACGGTGCAGAAGGAACATCTTTCATCGCATCCGGTTTGAACTTTAATGAAAGCTTTGGTTTTGCCCTGGAATTTGCTCACCGGAATCGTGCGGAACAGGCGCTTTTGGAGAATATCTGACATATGGATTTCCGTTTTGTCAGATTTTGACCAACCCGAATCGCGCAGAAGTCTTTCGCGGATGACTTTTGCCACTTCCAGTTTATTGGCGTTGCCCAGGACGATGTCCAGTCCATCGATTTCTGCGGCTTCCTGTGGGTTCAGCTGAGCGTAACAACCGGTAAAAACCACCATCGCCTTATCATTAATAGCCAGTGATTTCTTTACCGCCAAGCGGGAGCTGTAATCGCTTCTTTGCGTGACCGAGCAGGTATTGATGACGTACACATCGGCATGATCCTTAGCATCGACGATGGAGAATCCTTCCTCTTCCATCAAGCTCTGCATTTCTGCAGTGTCGTGTTGGTTGGTCCGGCAACCTAATGTGGCAAAGGCGACTTTCATGGAGTTGTAATTCAAGTAAAAACGTTTATAAAAAAATTTAGTGGTTTGTTAAACAAGCCTCAATGTAAAAATACCTGGGCGGATAACTGCAGTAAAACATTATTTACTAGAGAGCATTTTCATAGTATCCAACGGCCACTTAAGAATCAATAGCTTTTGCGATTCCTTGGAGAATGGGGACAAGTCTGGCCTTGACCCGCTTGGAGGAGTTTGCTAGACTCCGTCCACTCTGGTTCAACATTCGCGTTCCTCCGTGGTAAAGGTGGAATTTGAGTCATTGTAAATGAGCCCACCTTAAATCCGTAAATCGATGCAAGAAGTTGATTTCAAAACACACTCGTTCCTTGAAAAATGGTTGAACAAAACCGTTAAGGAATACGTAGGCCACATGGATGGCCAAAAGAACGGACATCTTTTTGATTTGATCATCGGCGGTGTTGAAAAACCTCTTGTCGAGATTGTCTTGGACAAGACGAATGGCAATCAGACTCAAGCGGCCAATATTCTTGGCATCAATCGCAATACCCTGCGAAAGAAAATTAAAGAATACGAAATAGCTGTTAAGGGGAACTCTAGTCACTGATATTTTTTCCCGCTGGCCCACGTCCGGTGGAGGAAAGTCCTAGCCAGCCATAGTGATTTGCACCATCAATATTTCAAAAGGGCCGCTCATGGCCAAAACCAATATTTAGAGAGTCCCTTAAATGAACCCTCTCGCGGTTGTGGTATTGGGTGCCGGTCGTGGTACCCGTATGAAATCGTCCCTGGCAAAAGTTTTGCATCCTTTGCTAGACAAACCTTTGTTGGCCTATGTTCTTGATATGGTTCGATCTCTGCACCCGGATCGGTTGATGGTGGTAGTGGGGTTTCAGGCCGATCATGTGCGGCAAAGTTTTCCCGAGGAGGATCTGGAGTATGTTCTTCAGGAGGAACAATTGGGAACGGGGCATGCGGTTCAGCAGACAGAAAAGGCTTTGGCTAATTTTGAGGGCGATTTAATTGTTTTATGCGGCGACATGCCTTTTATGAAAGCTACATCTCTGCAAGCGGTATTAAAGAAGCACGCAGAAACCTCTGCCGCTTGCACCATGCTGACCCTGAAAAACAGTGACATCAAAGATTTTGGCAGAATAGTTCGTGACCAAAGTGATAAGGTTCATCGTATTGTGGAAGCTGGGGACGCCACAGAAGATGAAAAGAAGGTGGACGAATTGAACACGGGAGTGTATTGCTTTAATAAGAATTTACTTTTCAAAGCCTTAAGCATCCTTGATAATAATAAGAACAGCCAAGGTGAATTCTATTTGACTGATATTATCGAATATTTGGTAACGCAAGGTCATTTGGTCGAGGCTGTTCAGACCACGGATGCGATGGAATTTCTTGGTATCAACACTCCTCAGGATCTTGAAAAAGGGGAGCAATATTTAAGTGGGAAATAAATCATCAAAGTTAACTCCAGCTTTGTGAAAAACTCTATCCTACAGGATTTGCATAGATGAAAGCCATCATCCTTGCCGGCGGAGAAGCCGTCAATTTGATTCCCTTTTCCAATACGCGACCGATTCCGATGATCCGGATTGCGGGACACACTCTTTTCGACAAAACCCTCGACCAGTTAAAAACTTCCGGCATAAACGATATATTTGTAGTGGTGGACCACCAGAAAGAAAAATTGATTGAGCGCATTGGCGAGCATATCAATAATGGTCTGAACTTGCATTACGTAGAACAGGGTAAAAAGCAGGGCATTGGAAACGCGTTGATGATGGTTAAGGACAGAATATCTCCAGGAGAATACTTTCTTCTCCTCTACGGTGATACCATTACCGCGAGCAATATCTTCATCAAAGTACAGCAGTCTTTTCATGCACTCAAAAGCCCTTTAGCTTCCATCTGCCTGCCAGCTTCAAACGAGGCTTTTGGCAATGTGTTTTTGAATGCGCAGATGAAAATCACTAAGCTGATCGAAAAACCTAAAGATCATTTGGGGAATTATGTTTTGTCTGGTGTCTTTATATTGCCGGAATCGTTTTTTAAGATTTTGGAAAAATGTAAGGGGTCGATGGAACGAGCGCTTAAAAAAATGGTCGATGAAGGTTTGCACGCTTCCATGTGGGAAGACGAATGGCTCGATATCGTGCACCCTTGGGAAATTCTGGAAGCAAACAAAATCATTATGAATTCCTGGGAAAAGGCCTCGATTGCGAAATCGGCCAAACTGGAATCGAACGTGACCATTTCGGGGATTGTTTCTATTGAGGAGGATGTCGTGATCAAGGCCGGAGCGGTTCTGGAAGGCCCATGCTCCATCGGAAAAGGAAGCTATATTGGAAATAATTCACTGGTGCGCAGTTTCACCTCGATAGGGCAAAACTGCAATGTGGGCTACGGCGTGGAGATGAAAAACTGTGTGGTGCAGGACAATACCAATATCGGCCGCTTGTCGTTTATTGGCGACAGCGTGCTCGGTGAAAATGTAGATATTGGTGCAGGATCGATGACGGTCAACCGGACGGATGACTTACGACCCATTACGGTCCGCATTGGTAACAAATCCATCTCGACGGGACTGACCAAGCTGGGGGCGTTTATTGGAGACAATGTCATCATTGGAGCAGGAAACTCAATTCGGCCCGGGACGATCATTCCACCAGGCAAGGTGTATCCTTCCCGGTTCACGGTGCCGAGCAAAAGGTAAAAAGATTAACGTAGTCAATCAATAAAAAATTGAAAGAAGACGAGCGAATATGTGCGGAATCACAGCGGCGGTAGGGATTAAAAATATTTCTCAATCATTATTTGAAGGCATTCGCAATCTTGAATATCGTGGTTATGATTCATGCGGCGTTGCTTTGATGAATGGAAGTAAAATCGTTACCAAGAAAAATACTGGCGGTGTAGAGGAGTTTTATCGCAAGGAACATGTGCTGTTGCAAAAAAGCAATATTGGAATCGCGCATACCCGCTGGGCCACTCATGGAAAGGTGACGCGAGACAATACGCATCCTTTCAGCTCCTGTGACGGAAAATTTGCTGTGGTTCATAACGGCATCATATCCAACTTTCGTGCGCTTAGAGAAAATTTGCAGAAAGAAGGCCACAAGTTTCGATCGGACACAGATACCGAAGTCATTCCCCACCTGTTGGAAAAATTTTATCGGCTGGGAAAAAATGTCGAAGAAGCCTTGCTGAAAACAATTAGTATGTTGGAGGGTTCCTTCGCCATTGTTTTCATAACCACCCATGAGCGTGGCCAGATTTATTGCGCCAAGATGGAGTCTCCATTGATGCTGGGAATTGGCGATGAAACTAAATTCATCGGTTCCGATTTCAACGCTTTCATCGATTACACAAAAAACGCCGTGATCATTGACGATGGGGAGTATGCCATCATCAGCAAGGACTCTTATGTGGTGAAAAATTGTGTGACCCGCGAGGAAGTGGAGAAGTCCATCACCAAAATCGAATGGGATAGCGAGACCTCCAAAAAGGGCGGATATCCGCACTACATGCTCAAGGAAATTTATGAGCAACCGCAAACCATCACCAACGCTCTCGATTTAGAATCCTCTGGATTGGATGATGTGGTCGAGATGATTTCTGCCAGCGAGATGACCCACCTGGTGGGCGTTGGGTCGACCTATTACGTTGCGCAGTATGCGAAATACGTTTTTGCCAGCCTGGCAAATCGATTTGTTGCGGCTACTAGCTCGGATGAATTTATATCCCTGGCCAGTGTGGGAAAAAAATCGCTGACCTTTGCGATATCCCAATCAGGTGAAACCTACGATACATTGAGTGCTCTTAAATTCGCCGCATCCAAGGGGTCCAAGACCGCCGCTGTGGTCAATGTCATGGGCTCTTCCCTGGCGAGGGTTGTGGATAAGGTGGTATTGCAGGGTTCCGGTCCAGAAATTTGTGTCATCAGTACCAAGGCCGTTCTTACGCAAATGGTTATCATGACCATTGTGGCGTTAAAGCTTGGGCGCAAGAATAAGGTGATCTCCGCCAAAGAATATAAGAATTCCATGGATGCACTGAAAGAGCTTCCCGGTATTATCCAGTCCATTCTTAACGAGCGCTCAGGTTTCATCCATCGTATCGCGCATCATTACTCGAAAACCAAGCATTGGCTCTACCTGGGTAGAGGTGTGTATTATCCCATTGCTCTGGAATCTGCATTGAAAATGAAAGAAGTGGCCTATGTGCATGCCGAAGGAATGCCCGGTGGTTTTCTCAAGCATGGCACTCTTGCATTGATCGATCAGGACATTTTTTCCATCGTGTTCATTCCACCCAAAACCGATAAGGCGCTTTACCATGCCACCATGCACAGTGTCGATGAAATCCGTGCCCGCTCCGGTTTTGTATTGGGAATACATTTTGACCAACGGGGCAAAAATACCGATCAGTTTAGCGAAGAATTGATTCTTCCTCCGGTCCCTCCCATCATCGCTCCAATCGTTCAATTGGTCATCGGACAATTATTTTCCTATTTTACCGCCACCAGCCTGAAGCGGAATGTGGACAAGCCGCGATCACTCGCCAAATCTGTTACCGTAGGCTAA
>SMVB01064141.1_pt1 | contig 10464 bp, 11 predicted proteins | sample 2456461 | NCBI WGS metagenome assembly SMVB01 (sample SAMN11095934, study PRJNA526329) | marine sediment metagenome | biome: Marine sediment; feature: Surficial sediment; material: Deep marine sediment; isolation source: Hadal surficial sediment | place: Pacific Ocean | collected 2014-05 | depth...
ACAGGAATTACTATTCATTTTGTGAATAAAAATTACGATGAAGGTGCTGTTATATTTCAAATAAAAGTTGCTTTAACAAATGAAGATACACCTGAATCTGTAGCAGGAAAAATTCATATTTTAGAACAAGATAATTTTCCAAGGGTTATTGAAGAGGTTATAAGAATGGAAAGTTTATGAAAGTACATATTTTCACGGATGGCGCTTGTAGAGGAAACCCTGGTAAGGGAGGTTATGGAATAATCATGGAATGGGTGGATAGGCCTTCTTCATCAGATGGAAAATCTTACAGAAAGGAATACTCACAAGGATATAGAAAAACTACCAATAACAGAATGGAATTGTTAGCTGTGATAGTAGCTTTGGAGCAATTGAAAAAAGAAAAACTGGATGTTGTTATTTATTCTGATTCAAAATATGTGATTGATTCCGTAGTTAAAGGCTGGGTTTTTGGATGGCTTAAGAAAAAATTTAAAAATAAGAAAAATCCGGATTTATGGATTCGATTTTTAAAGGTTTACTCGAAACAAAATGTTAAGTTTCAATGGGTAAAAGGCCATAATAATCATATTCAAAATGAACGATGTGATGCATTGGCGGTAAAAGCTTCACATAACAAAGAACTATTAGTGGATGAAGGTTATGAAAATCGAAAAGAAGATAATGGAAGATTGAAGATTTAAATTTAGCAATGATCTCTTTCCGGATTTGAAAACGAAAAGAGATTATTATTGGAGTGTAAATTAATCCTCCTTCTCCGCCTCTGGCGGATTCGGCCGACGAGAAGATTTAGTTTAACCTGTCTGGCCGGCAAGGCATGTTCTCCGCCTAAGGTGGATCGGAAAACCAGGTTGTTTGTATGGCAATCTCAATTTAATACCTCGTATGCCTGCCTGCGGTAGGCAGGCATACGTCGAGGTAGTTTATTTAAATATTCGATTTATAAGTAAATTTATCCCAAGTTTTACCCTTGGTATCAATCATTTCAAAAGTGATTTTTTTTCTATGTACTTTAACAGAAAGTACAAAATACATTGCTTCATTAAAACGAATATCCTCTCCTTTAGATGGGTGGAATCTAAATTGATCTGAATTTTCTACCTCACGCCCATAATAGGAATCTCCTGGTATGGAATCATCTTCTCGTATTAATTTATAAATGGATGCTCCGGCCCCAGAAGAAACAATATAATTAACACCATCTCTAAATGTTCTATAATACAAATGATCATGTCCCGAAAATACTGCAGTCACCTTATATTTTGTAAATAATTTGGTTGCAACAGTGCTTTTACCTGCAACATCATCATAACTTTTGCTTCCCACAGTATAATAGGGTCTGTGTTTGAAAATAAAAATGAGTTTACCTTGTGCATCTTTAAGTTCATTTTCAAGCCAATCCAATCTCTCCTTACTTTCCGATATTTTTATCCAATCCAGTGCAATGAATTTAGCATTACCATATGTGAAACTATAGAGAGGATCTTTTAATCCAAAAAAATCGCCAAAATTAGCAACACCTGAAGCATAATTTTCTTTGTATGTCTTTTCTACCGATCCAGAAACTTCATGATTGCCTAAGGTGGGCCATGTTGGATATTTTCTAAAAAACCAACCTGCATCCTTATCCAGATCTTTATATAATTGTTCACCTATTTCTCCTGCTCCTTTATTTACCAGATCGGCAGTAGTTATACAAAATTGTGGATTTAATAGATCAGCTCTCTTTAATACATCTTTAAGATAGTCACTTCCTTTAGAATCGCCAAAAACAAGAAAATGCATTGGCTTTTTCAATTTTATTTTGCCATTTCTCCTCTTTTTTTCGTTTTCATTTTGAAGTTTTAACATTCCGGGCTTCGGGTCGTAAGGTGTTTTGTTTGTTATTGAACTTACTTGCGTAACAACAGGGTCTGAATTTGTGCTGCTAGAAGTTGTTTTTAAGGAGATACAAGAATTTAAGATGATTAAAAAAAATAAAGCAAAATATAATTTATAGTTCATTATATAAAAAAGTTTTTCAAATGGGAATAATAGTATGGCATGTTGTTTAATTTTTATTTCTGACAGTTTTTAAATTTATTAAAGTGTATGTTTTCGATATTTATATCAACCCCTTTCTTCCCTAACTTACTCCAATTAACCTGATTCTAATAAATATTAAAAAGTAAATCAAATTAACAATTCAGTCCATAGTTGAATTCAGAATATCCATAACCACCCTTGAAATAGTTAGCTTCTATTAAACCCGCATTATGCATTAGAAAATCTATTTCATCTTGAAAACACTTCAAAACCTAAGGCTTTATTAATTTAACCATAACGGTGCTATGCTAAAATTAATAAAACACTAGTTTTTATTGTGTTTTCAAGTCTCATCACGAAGTTCTAATGCATAATGCGGGTTAAAGCTAGCCATTCGGTCAAATATACTTATTATTTTATGAAATTGGTTTTAAGGTTTTGATTTTTCTATTATTTCTATCAAAGTGTATTTTAACCCGCATTATGCATTAGTTCAATATAGGCAGGCCCATAATACAATTTAGGATAACTTTAGGTGGAGTTAGTACCTTTGATATAAACCAAAGGGAAAGAGTTTCAAACCTTTAATCGAAAAGAATTCCTCGAGGCTCTGCCTCGGGGTTTCCATTGAAATTGTCATTCCCGTGAAAACGGGAATCCAAATATAGAATTTTGGTTTTTGACCCAAAAGGTCAAAGCTTGTACTCAAATGATTGAGTATGAAACCAGTGAAATACCTCTATGGCTCTGCCTCGAGGATAGTTGGTTTCAAGAAATTTTTTATTTAGATTTCAATTATAGAATTTTATATCAAAGTAACATATTTCTGGCTCTTTTAACAGCTTCTATGAAAATATCAATTTCGTCTTTGGTATTATAAAAGGTAAAGGAAGCCCGAATGGTACCAGGGATATCATAAAAATCCATAATAGGTTGTGCACAATGATGGCCGGTTCGCACGGCAATACCTAATTTATCGATGATTGACCCAATATCATAAGGATGTATGCCTTCAATATTAAATGAAATTACTGCGGTTTTTTTAGAAGAAGTCCCATAAATTTTTAATCCATCGATTTCCAATAATTTTTCTGTGGCATAGCGCAGCAACTCATTTTCATATGTAGCAATATCATTAAAATTAATTTTATTCAAATAGTCAAGAGCAATACCAAAGGCTATCCCTCCGGAAATATTCGGAGTTCCTGCTTCAAATTTATGTGGTAAATCGGCATAAGTAGTTTTTTCAAAAGTTACTTCACTAATCATTTCTCCTCCACCTTGATATGGTGGTAATTTATGCAACCATTCTTCTTTCCCATACAGCATTCCGATACCAGTGGGGCCACAAAGTTTATGAGCAGAACAGACATAAAAATCACAGTCTAGTTTTTGTACATCTGGTTTTATATGTGGTGTAGCTTGTGCACCATCAATTAATACAGCGGCTCCAAATTCATGAGCTTTTGCAATTATTTGTTCAATGGGATTGATTGTCCCTAAAGCATTTGAAACATGGCCAACAAATACAATTTTTGTTTTTTTCGATAATAATTTTTCATATTCGTCAAAAATCAATTCTCCCTTAAGCGAGATTGGAATAACCTTTAGAATAGCTCCTGTTCGTTCGCATAGCATTTGCCAGGGAACAATATTACTATGATGCTCTAATGCAGATACTATTATTTCATCGCCTTTTTTTAAAAACGAAGTAAATCCTGCTGCAACTAAATTGATTCCGTGCGTAGTTCCTGATGTTAAAATTATTTCATGTTTTTTTTCTGCATTAAAATGTTTTTGTATTTTTATTCGTGCTTCTTCATAAGCATCTGTTGCTTCCTGACTCAAAGTATGAACTCCACGGTGAATATTTGCATTGTAATTGCTATAATAATCAACGATAGAGTCGATAACAATTTTAGGTGTTTGCGAAGTTGCGGCATTGTCAAAATAAATTAATGGATTTCCATTTATTTTTCTCTTTAAAATGGGAAAATCTTCGCGAATTTTTTTAATATCAATCATGTTTATTGTTTAGAATGATTCTAAATACAAAAGTACAAAACTAAATTAGAGTAATAGATTATTATTTACATTTGTCATTGAAATAAAATATTTTTCAAGCATCTAAGTTTGTAATTAATTATGAAAAAAACATTCAAATTCATCGCCATAATATTGACACTGGGTTTTGTCTATATCGTATATTCAAATTATCCTCGTTTGGATATAATTACCGGATTTTCATCCAAAAGCACAGCCTCAGGAATATATTTCTGACCCATAGATCACAAGAGTCTGTTGAGCAAGGGGATAATGATTTCTCACCTATAAATTTAGCTGAAAATTGGGTAAACAATTCTAATAGTTCTGTGAGTTCAACCGTTTTTGGCCTTAAAAAAAGAAGAGCAATTTATATAGAAGGATTGGGTGCAATATTGGTGAATGATGATTATGATTTGAATAAAAAATTTGACATTCCGAATAGAAATACAATTGCCAAAAGCATACCTTATCCCTATGGTAATTTAACTCAAAAAGATACCGTTTTTGATAGAATAAATTATGAATCATTGAAAAAATCCATTGATAATTCCTTTGATGATCAAAATGAGAATATTAAAAAAACCCGTTCGGTATTGGTTATTTACAAAGATCAGATTATTGTCGAAAAATATGCTGATGGATTTGATAAAAACACACCCATTTTGGGCTGGTCAATGGCAAAAAGTATCATATAAACAATGTATGAAATTTTACAAAAGCAGGAAAAAATTAATATCAATGATAAGGTAAATATTGATTCTTGGAAAAACGATGAGCGATCAGCAATAACATATTATGATTTATTGCATATGAATAGCGGATTGGAATGCGATGATAATTATAATACCATTTCGGACGTAACAAAAATGTTATTTCTGGCAACAGAAATGGGTTGGTTCAAATGGAAAAACCGTCAGTTGGAAAACCTAACGAAAGCTGGAATTATTCATCAGGTACATCAAATTTATTAGCCAGACATTTATTGAGAAAACATTTTGACGCTCATCAAGAATATCTTGATTTTTGGTATGAGGAATTAATTGATAAAGCAGGAATGCATTCAACTATTATTGAATCTGATTTGGCAGGAAATTATGTGGGTTCATCATATTAGTTGGTCCAATACCAGAGATTGGGCAAAATTTGGTTTATTATACTTGCATCAAGGCAATTGGAATGGGGAACAAATAATCGACTCAACCTGGGTTGATTATGTGTCAACACCTACCCATGGTTCCGACGGAATTTATGGAGGCCATTTTTGGTTAAACGCAGGTGGTGTTTATCCAGATGCACCAAAGGATTTATTTTCAGCAAATGGATTTCAAGGCCAGCGAATATTTATAATTCCCTCTAAAGAAATGGTCATCGTTAGGATGGGATTGGCCGGTTCTGAAAGTTTTGATTTCAATCAATTTTTAAAAGATATTTTGATTTCTATTGAATAATTGCCAATCAATTTAAAAACCTCTTTTGCAGTTTTAACACAAACATTGGGGCTACATAGCAAACTCTAAATCAACTTTTAATTTTTTAGCGATCAATTTGATAATTCTCGATTTTAAAGCCGGAATTTGTATTTTTTCAACCACATCATTTCCAAAAGCGAATAACATTAATGCTCTGGCTTCTTTTAACGGAATTCCACGGGTCCGCAAATAAAATAGAGCACTCTCGTCCAGTTGTCCTATGGTACAACCGTGAGAACATTTAACATCATCGGCAAAAATTTCCAATTGAGGTTTTGCATTTATACTGGCTTTGTCACCAATCAAAACATTATTGTTTTGCTGAAATGCATTTGTTTTTTGAGCTTCTTTATTTACAATTACTTTACCGTTAAAAACACCTGTAGATGCATCGTCATATATTCCTTTATACAATTCATGGCTTTCACCATTTTCAAATTTGTGATTTATCAGCGTATGGTTGTCAACATGTTGTTTGCCTCCAATAATTGTTATTCCGTTAAGGTTAGATGTAATACGTTCACCTTCCTGGTAAAACTCTAAATTATTTCGAGTTAAATTTCCTCCAAATGAAAAAGTATTTACGGTAACAATGCTATTTTCTTTTTGTTGCACGTAAGTGTTGTCAATTAATGATGCTGTTTTTTTATCATTTTGAACTTTATAGTAATCTACAATTGCTCTTTTATGAGCAAATATTTCAGTAACAGAATTTGTCAGAACAACATTATCATTCAAACTTTGATGACGTTCATATATTTGTAAATGTGAATTTTCACCGGCAATAATTAAATTCCTCGGTTGCAGTATAATTTCACTTTCACTACCCGTTGAAAAATAAATAATTTGAATAGGTTTTGGTAAAACTACATGTTTTGGAATATTTATAAATGCGCCTTCTTTAGAAAAAGCAGTATTCAATGAAGTTAAACTATCATTTTTTGAAGCAATGGTTCCAAAATAATGATCGATAATCATTTTGTATTTAGGCCTTTTTAATGCCGCTGAAAGTAAGCAGATATCTGCCCCTTCATGAGTAGTGTCGGATAAAAATGAACTATAAACGCCATCAATAAAAACAATTTTATAGGATTCTATTTCATGCAAAAAATATTTTTTTACATCTTTCAATTCGATGGTGTTTTCAGTTTTTGGGAAAACACTATAATCATATTTAAGAATACTTTTCAAGGAAGTATATTTCCAATCTTCATTTTTCTTTGTAGGAAATCCTAGTTTTTCAAATGTTTCAATAGCTTCTGTACGGATCTCATGAACTTTTGAGTCTAAGTCAATATTTCCTTTATTTTCAAATGCCATAAATGAGGCAACTAATTTATCTTTTAGGTCCATAATGTGTTTCGTGCTCTGTGTTTTTTGTTTCGGGCTATCATTTCAAATTAAAGTATTGTTTTCTCACAAATACATTTTAATTACTGAATTGTTAACCTTTGTAGTCAATAATGCGTAAGTTTTAAACCTCAAATAGTTAATTTTTTACTTCAACCAATCATATCCTTTTTCTTCCAGTTCATGCGCCAATTCTTTTCCGCCAGATTTTACTATTTTGCCATCGTGCAAAACATGTACAAAATCAGGTACGATATAGTCCAAAAGTCTTTGGTAATGTGTAATTAAAATGACGGCATTATCCTTTGTCCTTAACTTATTAACGCCGTTGGCAACAATTTTTAACGCATCAATGTCCAAACCAGAATCCGTTTCGTCCAAAATTGACAATTTAGGTTCTAACATGGCCATTTGAAAAATTTCATTTCGTTTTTTCTCACCTCCTGAAAATCCTTCATTTAATGATCGGGATAAAATTTTACGATCCATTTCTAAAAGTTGCGATTTTTCACGAAGCATTTTCAACATTTCTTTTGCCGGAAGGTCTTCTAAACCCAAGGCTTTTCTTTTTGCATTGATGGCAGTTTTAATAAAGTTTGTTGTTGAAACACCTGGGATTTCAATTGGATATTGAAAAGATATAAAAATTCCTTTGTGTGCTCTTTCTTCAGGAGCTAAATCTAAAATGCTCTCATCATCAAATAAAATATCTCCTTCCAATACTTCATAGGTATCGTTTCCGGCAATGACTGCAGAAAGTGTACTTTTCCCAGATCCATTGGGTCCCATAATGGCATGAACTTCTCCTTTTTTCACCTCCAAACTAATTCCTCTAAGAATTTCTTTACCTTCTATTCCTGCGTATAAATTTTTTATTTTAAGCATTCTTTTTTTTTATATTTAAAATTGAGTTTTGGTTCCTTACAAAAATCTGTTTTCTTAAGATTCAGATTTTTGTAAATTAATCATAAATCATGCACAATGATTTTGCTTAACTCGACCTTTTTACTTTTTAATTGTTTAAAATTCCAATTTTTATCCAACCGATCCTTCTAAGCTAATTTCTAACAATTTTCGAGCTTCTACGGCAAATTCCATAGGCAATTTATTGAGAACATCTTTGCTAAACCCATTTACGATTAGAGCAATGGCTTTTTCGGTATCAATTCCTCTTTGATTACAATAAAACAATTGGTCTTCACCGATTTTACTAGTAGTTGCTTCATGTTCTATTTGAGCCGTTTTGTTTTTGCATTCAATATAAGGAAATGTGTGGGCTCCACATTTATTTCCCATTAATAAAGAGTCACATTGGGAAAAATTTCTGGCATTTTCAGCTCGCGAGTTTATTTGAACCAATCCACGGTAAGAATTTTGGGATTTACCCGCCGATATACCTTTTGAAATAATGGTGCTTTTGGTGTTTTTACCCAAATGAATCATCTTAGTACCGGTATCTGCTTGTTGATAGTTATTCGTAACGGCGATAGAATAAAACTCACCAATCGAATTATCGCCTTTTAAAATACAACTTGGATATTTCCAGGTTATAGCACTTCCTGTTTCTACCTGTGTCCAGGAAATTTTTGAATTTTTATGACAAATACCGCGTTTGGTCACAAAATTGAATACACCACCTTTTCCGTTTTTATCTCCCGGATACCAGTTTTGAACCGTTGAATATTTGATTTCTGCATTGTCCAGGCAAATTAACTCAACAACTGCAGCGTGCAATTGATTTTCATCACGTGCGGGAGCAGTACAGCCCTCCAAATAGCTAACATAGCTACCTTCATCAGCTATTAAAAGTGTACGTTCAAATTGACCTGTTCCCCCTTCGTTTATTCTAAAATAAGTTGATAATTCCATAGGGCATTTAACCCCTTTCGGAATATAACAAAATGAACCATCTGTAAATACTGCAGAATTTAAGGCAGCATAGAAATTGTCTTTTTTAGGCACAATAGTACCCATATACTTTTTAATCAATTCCGGATGTTCCTGAATGGCTTCAGAGATTGGCATGAAAAGGATTCCTTTTTTTGCCAAAGTATCTTTAAAAGTTGTTGCAACGGAAACAGAATCAACTACAATATCCATTGCAACGTTATTCATCTTTTTTTGTTCATCAATGGAAATGCCTAACTTTTTATACATGTCTAAGAGGTCAGGATCCACGTCATCTAAAGTTTTGTTAGGATCAATTTTTTTTGGAGCAGAATAATAACTGATGTTTTGAAAATCTGGTTTTTCATAAGTTACATTCGCCCATTCAGGTTCTTCCATTTTTTCCCAAATTCTAAAGGCTTCCAAACGCCATTCCATCATCCATTCGGGTTCATTTTTCTTTTTCGATATGGCACGTACAACATCCTCGTTTAATCCTTTGGGAAACGTGTCCGACTCAATATCGGTATAAAAACCATACTCATATTCCTGAGTTTCAAGTTCTTTTTTTAAATCGTCTTCTGTATATTTCATAGTGATTCAATGATTAAAAATTCAATTATTAAAATAGTCAATGATAAATTATATAATTTGTGAAATTAATAATTCAATCTATCCCATCTACTGAATTTCACTTCTCTTTAAATATTTTATAAAATTTGCTAATTGCTTTGAAATTTCAATAGCCTTACTTTTTAATTCTTCAAAAGTATTCTTCTCAATTTGATCTAATTTGTTTCCTACAGCCAATAAATTTCTACATTCACCATAGCACCCATTTGAGATACAGAGTGTCTGTTAGATTGTAATTTAAATCCTTCTGCAATATTATTTGATATTGATAACGATACTCTTTCCAATTGATTTACAATATTTCTATTGATTGATGATTTATTTGTTACTTCAAAAATTGAAATAGTAAAATCAAATGATTTCATAGCAAGGCTTAAATCTTTAAATTAGAGCGAGAATGATTCCCCGCACCCACAAGTCCTATTGGCATTCGGATTTTTAAAAACAAATCCGGTTCCATTTAAACCTCCCGAAAAATCCAAGGTTGTACCTATTAAATATAAGAAGCTTTTTTTATCAACTATAATTTTTACATCATTGTGTACAAACACCTTATCATCTTCATTTTTATTTTTATCAAATATCAGATCATATGACAAGCCTGAACAGCCTCCACTTTTAACCCCGACTCTAACAAAATCTGTATCCGCATTGAAGCCGTCTTCCTGCATCAAATTTATTACTTGCTTTTTTGCTTTATCTGTTACTTGTATCATTTGTAAATTAGATTAATTCTAAATAATGCAAAGATAGGATAAAATCCATTAAGGAAAAATTTTAAAAAATAAATGTCTCTTCCACACAATAAAAAACTTTTTCTAAAAATTGAAAAAAGCGCAATATTCAAACCCTATTGCCGTTTCGGATATTAACAATTTTCTCGAGTTATTAACACGTTATTAACAATGACGCCCTTTGGGTATCAATTAATTCTCAAGAGAAATTGTAAGATATTGAAATAGAGAATATTAAATAAAATATATTGATATGATGACCGGACCCTCCCTTGTCGGTAACATTGAAAATCAAGATAAAATATCCCTGTTATCACACC
>SMVB01094802.1_pt1 | contig 10460 bp, 7 predicted proteins | sample 2456461 | NCBI WGS metagenome assembly SMVB01 (sample SAMN11095934, study PRJNA526329) | marine sediment metagenome | biome: Marine sediment; feature: Surficial sediment; material: Deep marine sediment; isolation source: Hadal surficial sediment | place: Pacific Ocean | collected 2014-05 | depth 0-1...
AACTTCTCGCCGTCGTACAGCGGTGAATTGACTTTAACGTGGGCGGACCCTCGTTGCAGCCAATCCAGTCCCCAGAATTCAATTGCAGGATGGATCAGGTATGCAGAAACTGTCACACCGGGGACAAGCCCACCCGTGAATCCAAGGTCTTTCGCTATCATGTCACCGTGTATCTCATTTGCTGAATCCGGCACCTGGTTAAATGCCTCACCTGCCCAATTGGCCACCTTACTGATCCTTCCTGTTTGCCCAAACCGTTGAGACTACCTGACCCGTGGAGCGATTTTCAAGTGCCATGCAAGTGACGTGCAAGTAGTATGGTTTGTTAATTGATCGTCAACCGTATCAGAAAGGGCCGCCGTGGATCAGGGCAGCGACTAATTTCAGGCCTTTTCTTCCATATTGGGGAGGCGAGGCTATAATGCGCCTTTTCCAGAATGCTTCGGCTCTGGCTGGCAAATTGATCGCTTTTTGCCAGTAAAAGTATGGGTCAGTAAAAGAAGGATGAGTTAATTGAATGACAAATTGAATACCAGAGGTGCAAATGCCATCTCCTGGTACTGAGGGTGTTGAAAGGGGATACGTTATCCCGATTGGTGGCGCGGAGTCGAAACTTCACACCCAGTCGATACTGGCCCGTTTTGTAGAATTGTGCGGTGGAGCCGACGCCAGAATTGTCGTTATCCCCACGGCATCGGAACTGGAAGACACGGGTGAGAATTATGTCAGTCTGTTCCGTGGTCTGGGTGCCGGGGAGGTTACTTCACTGCCTATTGCGGAGCGGATAGATGCGCAGTCCAGGGAACATCTGGATGAATTGGAGCAGGCAAGTGGTATTTTCATTACCGGCGGTAACCAGCTCCGGCTGTCAACGATTCTTGGTGGTACGCCTGTTGCCAAAACCATCCGCAGAACGAATGCTCACGGGACACACGTTGCCGGGACATCGGCTGGTGCAGCCATCATGTCTGAACATATGATCGCCGGGGGTGAATCCGGTTCAACCCCGCGCCATGGGTCGGTCAACTTGACCCCGGGTCTGGGTTTGACTAATCGACTGGTCATAGACCAGCACTTTCGTCAGCGAGACAGGCTCGGGCGGTTGATGTCGGCTATTGCCTATAACCCTTTTCTGATAGGCCTGGGCCTTGATGAGGATACTGCCGCTTTTATTGATCCGGAAGGTGTGCTTCATGTGGAGGGTTCCGGTGCTGTTACGATTGTCGATCCCAGTGAACTCAAATATTCGAGCATGCACGATGCCTCCCCGGGTGACACAATCAGCATGATCGGGATGCGTGTCCATGTGCTGGCCAAAGGTTGCAGCTATTCAATCCCCAGCGGGGTTGCATCCTTCACCTAATCGCTGTTGTCGCAATAAGGTAGACACAATGAAAATAATTTCCACTAATGTATATGTCGGCCCCAGTATTTATGCTGGTTTTCCTGTTATCAGGCATGTTGTCGATCTGGGTATATTGGAGGAGTGGCCCTCGGTCCGTTTGGGTGAGGAGTTTGTAGATGGACTGCTGGAAAGATTGCCCGGGCTGTCGGAACATGGCTGCTCGTATGGAACAACAGGTGGGTTCATCCGTCGGTTAAAGGAAGATGAAGGCACCTGGATGGCCCATATCTGGGAACATGTCACACTTGAACTTCAGAATCTGGCAGGTTCGGATGTGAGTTTTGGCCGGACCAGAAGCGCAGGTGATCCTGGTTGTTATAACATGGTGTTTGCCTACAAGCAGCGGGATGTTGGCCTCGAGGCCGCGAGGATTGCGCGGCAACTCTTGCTCGATCTGTTACCTGTTTCGCTGAAGTCCGGGCTTTCGGAATTCATCGATGAAGACTTTGATGTGACCGATAACATCGAGAGTTTCGTACTCTTTGCGCAGCGCAAGGAATTCGGCCCGAGCACTGCGTCCCTGGTGGCGGCTGCAGATGATCGGGGCATACCCTGGATCAGGCTTAACGCATATTCTCTCGTGCAGTTTGGCCATGGTAAATACCAGCAGCGAATTCAAGCCACGATTACCAGTGAAACCCGCCATATTGCGGTGGAGATTGCCTGTGATAAGGAAGACACACACAGTCTGTTGCGCGATCTTGGCCTGCCCGTCCCTGTGCAGTATGTGGTCTACAGTGAACGCGAGGCCCAGCGGGCATCACGCAGGATCGGTTTTCCCGTTGTCCTGAAACCGCTCAATGCTAATCACGGCCGCGGTGTTTCCATTAACCTGGAAACGGAAGAGCAGATAACGATCGCCTTCGAGGACGCAAGAAAGAATGGGACCGGTAGATCTGTATTGGTAGAAAGCTACGTGGTGGGATTTGATCATCGAATGCTGGTGGTCAATGATGAACTCGTGGCGGTTGCCAAACGTATCCCGGGCCATGTACGTGGAGACGGTAAAAAGACGGTTGCCGAATTGGTCGATGAAGTTAACGATGATCCGAGACGTGGCATTGGACATGAAAAAACGTTAACGCGGCTGGAGTTTGATCACCAGGCGGAAAGGCTGCTAGCGGAAGCGGGGTTTAATGCCGATACAGTTCTCCCGGATGGCGAGCTCCTTTATTTACGTTCCACTGCCAACCTGTCAACCGGCGGTACCGCTGTTGATGTGACTGACATTGTACATCCTGATAATCGGCAGATGGCCGTTCGGGCGGTGAAGGCTATCGGTCTTGATGTTGCAGGCGTTGATTTTCTTACCGATGACATTTCCAGTTCTTATAAAGACGTGGGCGGCGCTATTGTGGAAGTTAACGCCGCGCCAGGTTTTAGAATGCACGTGGCGCCGAGCGAAGGTCAGCCGCGGGATGTCGCCGGTAAGGTGATGGATATGCTGTTTGAAGCAGGTAAACCGACCAGAATTCCCATTGCGGCCATCACGGGTACAAATGGCAAAACGACGACATGCCGTATGCTGGCACATGTGATGAAAGCCGCAGGCCACGTTGTCGGCATGACATCAACTGATGGCGTTTATATTGACGGACACCTGTCGGTGAAGGGTGATATGACCGGACCGACTTCGGCGCAGATTGTACTCCGGGATCCTGACGTGGACCTGGCTGTGATGGAGACCGCCCGGGGAGGTATTTTGCGTAGCGGCCTGGGTTACCAGTCGTGCAATGTGGCTGCCTGTCTCAATGTCGCCTCGGATCACCTTGGCTTGCGCGGTGTCGATACCCTGGAACAACTGGCGAGAGTAAAGCGGGTTGTAGTCGAGGCTGCCACAGACACGGTTGTGCTTAATGCAGACGATCGCCTTTGTCTGGAGATGGCAGATTACACCCAGGCGACGCGCCTGTGTTATGTGACGCTTGACCCGACTCATGGGCTTGTTCGTGAACACATTCGTTCCGAAGGCATGGCGATTGTGCTGGAGCAGGGTATCAACGGCGAGATGATTACCATCTATGACAAGGGTGCGCATATTCCACTGCTGTGGACCCATCTCATCCCTGCGACCCTGGAAGGCCGGGCGATTCACAATGTACAGAATGCCATGTTCGCGTCTGCAATGGCCTATGCAATGGGTAAATCACTCGAAGACATCCGCCATGGCTTGCGCACATTTAATACTTCCTTTTTCCAGACCCCTGGCCGCATGAATGTGTTTGATGAACATCCGTTTAAAGTCATTCTTGACTATGCCCACAATCCTGCAGCGGTGACTGTGATGTGCCAGCTGGCAGATCGTATGGATGTAACGGGGCGCCGGGTGTGTGTTATTTCATCTCCCGGAGACAGGCGCGATGAAGATATCAGGGCACTGGCAGATGCAGCAGTAGGGCACTTTGATCACTACATTTGTAAGGCCGATGATAGCAGGCGCGGCAGGGGCGACCGGGAAGTGCCGGAAATGATCGCAGGACAACTGATAGAACAAGGCGTTAAAGAGAGTGCTGTTGAAATTGTCGCGGATGAGCAGGCTGCCGTTACACATGCGCTGGATATTTGTGCAGAGGGCGACCTGCTAATTGTTTTTGGTGACGATATTACGCGCTGCTGGAAACAGATCATTCATCTTGATACTGACCAGAGCGGTACACAAACAGTTAAGTCTCCAGCTACCCGGGTCGAAAAAACAGCGGTACCCTCAGATGAGGGAGAGAAGTTTGAACTGCCGGTCGGCCAGTCCCTCATCAGGGATGAGCGCGGAGTGCGTATTGCAAGGAATGAAGAAGGTGATGATTAGGAGGCCTTAAAGGAATTCGGGAAGCGAGGCATATGATCGAATTTGAAAGCAGAAGGCTAACCGGAGCGAATTTTTTTTGTGATGTGCCTGCCGCCCTAATCGATACGAATATTCCTTTCGACGGCCTTGATGCGGTGCTGGTCAAATGGCGCGATGCTGTTATTGGATTGCACAAACGACTCGGTTTTCCCGTGCCAAGAATAGGATACCGGCTGCATGATACCGGGCAAAGCCTGTTTATCACTGCACCGATTGACGTCCTGTATTCCACCGCAGACTTGAATGAAACAGCCCTGTTGTTAGCGCTGGGTGAAATCGAACTTGAAGATACGGTGCAAGAGTCTGGCCAACAAACCCATTTCGAAAGACTTGCTGAGCTCTTCCACGATGAGATGAATCCGGCACTCCTGGAACTGCAACAACTGGCGAACGCGCATCTTGTGCCATTTCTGTGGGATGATGATTTTGTTTCCCTGGGTTATGGAAAATATTCCCGCACCTGGAAGGTAGATGAGCTTCCCGAACCTGCAGGGCTTGACTGGAAACAATTTCGGAAGATACCTCTGGCCATCATCACCGGTACCAATGGCAAGTCCACGACCACCCGGTTGTGCAGCCAGATATTAAAGGTTGCCGGGGTAACTGCGGGCTTCAGCTCTACTGACGGCATCTGGGCAGGAGACGAGTGCCTGGATGAAGGTGATTGGTCCGGGCCGGGAGGCGCACGGGAAGTTCTCCGAAATCAAGAGGTGGATGCTGCAATTCTGGAGGTGGCGCGCGGTGGTTTGTTGCGGCGGGGCCTTGGCGCAGAAGCTGCTGATGTGGCACTCATTACCAATGTAGCGGAAGACCATCTTGGTGAGTATGGTGTTAACACGCTGGAAGAATTAATAGAAGCCAAGTTCATTGTTCGCAAGGCAGTAAAGACAAGCGGCAAATTGGTCTTAAACGCTGACGATCCGGGCATGGTGAAATTTGCTGAACAACTGGACCAGGATATTGCCTGGTATTCGCTGGATCGGCACAATCCTGTCATTCGAGCCCAAATCGAACAGGGTAGGACTACATTTTATGTGCATGAAGATTGTTTATATGCGATGCAGGATGGTCAGCAAATTAGACTTTGTTATGTAAATGATATCCCCATCAGCTTGAACGGCGCGGCCAGATACAATGTTGCCAATGCACTGGCAGCGAGTGCCGTCTCCTGGCACCTGCTGGTCTTACAAGCAGGGATAAGTATTGGTGCAAGGGCTGAAATTATTCGCCAGGGCCTGGAGACTTTCGATGGTAATCGGGACAACCCGGGTCGAGGTAACCTGAGAAAGATTAATGGTATCTCGATCATGGTGGATTTTGCCCATAATCCGCATGGCCTCAATGCCGTGGTGGATACTCTCTTGAAAATTCCCGCAAAACGCCGTCTCGTCATGTTAGGCCATGCGGGTGATCGCAGCGATGAGGATATCCGTGAATTGACCCGCGTCGCACAAAGGTTAAATCCGGATCAGGTCGTTATCTTTGAACTGGAAGATTATCTGCGCGGTCGGCAACTGGGAGAAATCCCGGATATCATCACTGAAACGTTAACCGGCAGCGGATTTCCGGCTGAACACATTTTACTGGCTACCGACCCGGATGATGGCACATCGAAGGCTCTGGGTTGGGCTGAAGAGGGGGATTTTCTGCTGCTTCTGGTATTGGCGGCCAGGGGTAAGGTTTTCGAAACGCTTGATGCCTATGCCAAAGGGGAGGAAATTAAGTGAAATTTATACTTCTATTTTGTGCGTTGCGATCAGGACCAGGGTAATAATAATGCAACTAACGGATACCACCGCCATTGCGACAGCAATGGTAAAAATGATTTCTCCCACTGTTCACCCTCCAAAAAAGATGGCAATCTGAGATTTTCAATGTATCAAGTGGAATGGAAGAGCAAATTGACCTGGGTCAAAACTATGTTAAACGAGGTTCACATATCTTCCGGGCCGGATCTCATGTATTCGAGCGCTTGATCATGCAGATGTTTATTTGCAGCCGTGACAACGAGTCCACCCTGGTGCGGCAGGTTGCCTTCAATGTCGGTGACGACCCCGCCTGCTGCTTCAATAATAGGGACCAGGGGCAGTATGTCGTAGGGTTGCAGGTCATCTTCTACAATGATATCGACAAATCCCATGGCCAGCAGGCAATAGGCATAACAATCGCCGCCATAGCGCATTAGCTTCACCCGGGACGCGAGGTTCTTGAAATTGGACAACCTCTGTTTGCTTCTGAATATTTCCGGGTGCGTGCAGTACAACACCGAATCAGAAAGACTTTCAGTCGCGCTTGTGGTTAAAGCCCGGGTTTCACCACGTCGGGTCATTGATGCGCCCTCCGGTGTACCAACCCAGGTTTCTTCAAGGTAAGGCTGATGCATAAAACCGATAATCGGTTGACCTTTTTCCATCAGCCCCAGCAGAATTCCCCAGCCTGTCATTCCGCTCATAAAAGTCCGGGTTCCATCTATAGGATCAATGATCCAAACGGTCGGGTTGTCACTATTCACCTTGCCGAATTCTTCCCCGACGATTCCGTGCCCGGGAAATTTCGATGATATTCGTTGCCGAATAAACAGTTCTACCTCCCTGTCTGCCCGGGTGACGGGATCAAAGTTGCCATCTTCCTTCTTGTTTTCGATTTCGACGGTTGTGCGGAAATACTTCAGCGCGATTGCACCAGCTTCATCTACGAGCGAGCGACCAAATGTTATATAGGAATCTAATTCCGCGGTCATGTTTCCTGATACCTTCTTTTTTAGTGTCCCGTCATGCCAGGGCCTGGTCAGGATGGACCAGCTGGTCGTACAAAGCTTGATCAGTTGCCCCTTCGGTCCCGATCACCAGCACCCGGGATGCGGAATCAAGATCCAGGGTTTTTGCCAGGTCTGTGTCCTGCCCTGCAGCAATCAGGGCAGCGAGCCCTGCTACAGCGGATTCACCGGCAACGATTTTCGGGTCGCCCAGAAACCCTGCTGCCAATAGTCTCATGCAGGGTGCCACAGAATCTTCGTCAAGGGTGACAAAATCATCACAACCAATTGACAATATCTGCCACGCCAATAGGGAGACCTCTCCGCAAGCCAGACCTGCCATCAGTGTTTCCAGATCTCCTTTCACGATGACAGGTGATCCCTTTTGTGCACTCTGCTGTAAACAATTTGCGGCTTCCGGTTCCACGACGACCAGTCGTGGCCGTCGATCTTCCCAATACTGCCAGAAATAGGCGCAAACGGCAGAAGCCAGGCTCCCGACACCGCCTTGCAAAAATACGTGGGTCGGAATATTGCCTTGCAGTTGCTCGATAATTTCCTTGAGCATCACTGTATAGCCCAGTGCAACAAATTTTGGAATTGATTGATAGCCTTCGTAACTTGTGTCCGAGATGATGATCCGATCAGCATTCCCGGCATCGATAGCGGCTTGTCTCACCGAGTCATCGTAGTTACCGGCGACCCTGATCACTTCTGCACCTAATGCTTCAATCGCCAGGCGCCGTCCTTCTGACACCTGGCCATGAATATAGATGACACACCCGCAGCCAAAGAGCTGCGCACCCCAGGCCACCGAGCGACCGTGATTCCCGTCAGTTGCGCAGCTGAATGTGATGCCGGAAACAAATTTCTTATAGGATTTGTCAAGTAACCCTGTGATGGTGACCAGGTCTCCTGTTTCTGATTCGATGATTCCTTTCAGTTGCATAAACACCGCATAGGCACCTCCCAGCGCTTTGAAGCTACCGAGGCCGAATCGCCCTGATTCATCCTTGTACCAGATTTTATCGACACCCAGTTCCCCGGCAAGCCCGTTCAGATGGTGCAATGGTGTAACCTCATAGCCTGGCCATTTGGATATTTCTTGATAGGCGAGTTCTGCAGCCTGAAGGTCGAGGATATCTTTCAAGGCATCGGGGTATGCAATATTACTATCCGCCTTCGGGTTGGCGAAATGGCCAAGGCGGCCGAATTGATAAATCATTTTAATTGCACGGGTTACCCGCCAATCCCACACTTGAATTCGGGTACAGTATACTCAATTCATGTCCCATTGGATTCAGTAGACGTTGCCGCGGTTTCTTCAGCTATTGGTATCGCGACCGCTGCCACCAACCGGAAAATATGCCCAGGCAAATCGTTAACGTTAGCAGGTTAAATTTTCTGAAACTTTAAAGTCATACGATCACTCTCGCCGATGTCGAGAAATTTTTTTCGGGCAGATCGATCGAAGGTAGAACCTCGCAGGGTTGGAGGCAGGGAATAGAGGCCATCGGGGTGATCCTTAGTATCCTTCTCGTTGGCATTGATCTCACTCGTGGCGATAAGCTTGAAACCGGCGTTTCTGGCCAGCATCAGTACGTGGCTCTGATTAACATAGCCGCTTTTTCCTTTGGGATCTTGAGGTACCTGTTCATCGCCCCGGTGTTCAACGATACCGAAAATACCGCCAGGTTTTAGCATTTTGTAGAGTGCATTGAAATAATCCTGTGCGGGATAATCGTAGATCATGAAACCATGTGCCCGGAACACCAGTACCAGGTCTGCGCTGTTGGGTTTAACAGGCTCGATCTCTGCCGGAAACGTTTTACTTTCGACCAGGGGGATGTAGTGGCCGGTTTCTTCCAGTAAAGGTGAAAGTATTCGACGATAAAAACCTCCCTGACCACCAGGCCATATTTCAACGACCGTCATGGTGGGTTCTATGCCAAAGAACGTCAGGGTATCGAGAGGATGGCGGTACTGGTCTCTGGCTCGATGCTTGTCGGGACGCGTCCCCATTTCGATGATTTCGAACAGCGCTTGTTGTGTGGATTTTGCAGATACCTCGTGTCGAGGCTCAGCACAGGCGACTGCTATCAGACCCGATAGCAAAACAATAATGGGAAAAGATCGATTCATCATTCAGAAGACCAGACAGACTTGACACATGATTTAGACCCGCTATTCCATTGTAATATTCCCCGTTGTGCCTGGATTTTTCATCGAGTACAGTTTAAGTCAGCTGCCTTATTTTTCCGATGTAGGGCAGATTCCGATTTCGCTGGGCATAGTCGATGCCATATCCGACTACAAACTCATCCGGTATCTCGAAACCAATCCATCGCACATTCACGTCAACTTCCCGTCGTGAAGGTTTGTCGAGCAAGGCACAGACCTCCATTTTTTTGGGACCGCGTGATTGCAGCATATTCTGGACATGATGCATTGTGTAGCCAGTATCAATGATGTCCTCAACCAGCAATACATCGCGATCCTTGATCTCTCCGCGGATATCTTTGAGGATGCGCACTTCCCGGGAGGATTCGGTGGAATTTCCATAGGATGAAACTTCCAGGAAATCGACCTCGACCGGCATTTTCAACTCCCTGACCAGGTCAGCAATAAACACAAACGAACCTCTTAGCAAACCCACGACGACGAGCTTCTCGGTATCGCCATAAAATTCCGTAATTTCGTTTGCCAGGGTCTCGACCCGTGCAGCAATCGATTTTGCAGAAATCAGTTCTTCTGTCTCGTAATTGGAATGGTCCATCGATTCTTCTATATGCTGTTTGCCTGGCTCAATTTTAGACTGTTAGAACTCATCTGCCTATGATGTCATCGCTGATGTCACCTAAGATGTTGCGAATCCTGGCATTTTTAATGCAGAATCCAGCAACCAGATTTTCGATGAGCGGTTGGTCAAAAACAAACGGTCAAAAACAAAATGAACAAAAAAAAGCTTATACAAGCAGAAAGAGACTTTCTGACCCTGTTTCCGGACGGATTTAACGATCCGGAAATGGTTACGATCGGTAAAAAACACCGCGTGGACAAAATGACGGACCTGGCGCAGTCGAGTTTTACAAAACAACACTTTGAAACACCGGAACGGGTTGCGGAGTCCATGATCAGGATAGTGGGCCGATCCTCAATGGTCTCCATGTTCGAAAAACCTAAATTCAGGGATTTTGTGAAGATGTTACCGGGCTACGAACGTGACTTGCTGGTCAGTGGCTTCGAGCATTTACTACACGGTAAACAACAGTTGGGATTTGAAATCATGCTCTCGGTAATGCAAACGGGAAAACTGGCCAAGTGGTCACTGATGACGATCCTCCCTGTCTACTTCAGCCCGCAAAAAGAAGTGTTCGTGAAGCCCACCACGGCGAAAGGGGTGATCAAGTATTTCGAACTGGAATCTCTTGAGTACAAACCGTTACCCAGTTGGAATT
>SMVB01355519.1_pt1 | contig 10460 bp, 6 predicted proteins | sample 2456461 | NCBI WGS metagenome assembly SMVB01 (sample SAMN11095934, study PRJNA526329) | marine sediment metagenome | biome: Marine sediment; feature: Surficial sediment; material: Deep marine sediment; isolation source: Hadal surficial sediment | place: Pacific Ocean | collected 2014-05 | depth 0-1...
GTTAATATCATACATTGTAAAGATCCAGAAGAAAAAATAGGAACTATTGGACAATTTATCTATGATTTGAATTGCATACTAGATTCACGTAAAAGAAACTTTGACATACTATTGCAACTAGGCTACACCAGCAACTCTATCTGGCGAAGACTACTTCCTAAAAAACCCATTATAATTACTAATATGGATGGTTTAGAATGGAAAAGAGCGAAATATAATAAGGGGGTAAGACTTTTTTTAAAATATGCTGAGTCGTTGGCAATTAAAGGCAGTGATTATTTAATCTCTGACTCTATTGGAATTAAAAATTATTTAAAAAATGAATATAACGTGGATTCAAAATACATACCCTATGGAGCTGAGAAGTTTGAATCACCAAACATAAAAAGATTGGATAAGTTCGGTATTGATGCTTTTCAATTCAATTTGCTGATTGCTCGAATGGAACCCGAAAATAATATAGAAATTATTCTAGACGGGGCTACAATGTCTAAAAACAAAACGACATTTATAATTATTGGAAAATATAATAATTCTTTTGGAAAATATTTAAAGAAGAAATATAAGAATAAAAAACACATTAAATTTTTAGGAGGGATATATGATTTGGAGGATCTTAATAACCTAAGATATTATTCGAGGCTTTATTTTCACGGGCATAGTGTGGGTGGAACAAACCCATCATTGCTAGAAGCGATGGCAAGTAACTCATTGGTTATTGCCCACCAAAATGATTTTAATTACACGATTCTTGGTAAGGATGCTTTTTATTTTTCTGGAGTTGATGAAGTGACAAAACATATTGACACCTTGTTACAAAAAAATGATTATTCAATTATTCTGGAAAATAATTTAATTAAAATTGAACAATTATTCTCTTGGCCGAAAGTTAATAATTCATATCTAAGTTTTTTTAAAGAAGTGTATGAAAAAAATTAAAATATTTTTCTTTAAATATCAAATCTTCCGGGCAGCTTATCTATTTCTTTACGCAGCTCTTCTTTTAGTTCCTCTATTTTTTCGGTGTATTTTGGGTCGTTTATTAAGTTATGCATTTCTTCAGGATCGTTTTTTAAATCATAAAATTGGTCTGGGTCTGTAAAATGAGGTATAGTTGTATAAGCTGGATTTTCAGCTAATTCTCCTCCGGGAATCATTACCAATTGACCGAATGGTGCTAGTGGGTCTGTTGATACAATAGGACGACCATAAGATTCTTTGTATTTATTGTATTTTTCTAACATTTTTTTTCGTTGCTCAAAAGTTAAATTCATTGCCCATTTTGGGTAGCGAACCGAAAAATATTTAAAATCGTCTTTCACAATAGCTCTAACATACCCTAATTCGTGATACATATAGTCTCTTCCTATGTAATTTTCATCATCTAGGGCAGCTTTAAAGCTGTATCCGTCAAAGGCGTTTAAATTTTTTGTATCACCGGCAAGATCTAATAACGTAGGTAAAAAGTCTACATTACTAACAGGGATTTTCAGTACGTTACCTACTTTAAAACCTCCTTTTTTCCAGATAAACGCCTCAGAGTTTATACCACCTTCATATAATGTCCCTTTTAATTCTTGACCATGGTCGTTAAAAAATACAATTATGGTGTTATCAATGACACCTTCTTCTTCCAGTTTTTTAAATAAAGCACTCACTGCATCATCTAGCCATAATAAGTTCTCTTTTCCTTTGCCCTCTAAACAATTTTCTTTAATTCTTCTTCTTATAGAAATTAAATTTCTAATGGATGGCTCTAATCCAGAATCTTCAGCTATTTTCGCTTTTTCATTTTTAGGAAACCACTTGTCTTGGTATTGTGGTAAAACCTCTGGAGATTTGTCTAATATCCCTCTTGGAGTTATTCTTCTGTCTGATTTCCAGGAATGATTAGGGTCTGTAGGTCCATGTGGTAAAGTTGAAGCGATATAAAGCATAAAAGGGTGGTCCTTATTTTGGTCAATGAATTCTAACCCCTTTTCTGTGATCCAATCCATATTATGATAGGCAAGCGCTCTAATCCCTAACCAGTTTGGGTTGTTATGATAAAGAGCATCCGCATAATCAAAGCCACATTTTTTTATGTCTTTTTGTAGTTCTTTGTATCTATATTCCAAACCCTCTTTCACTTTTTGATCTCTTGGATCTGCATCTAAATCGGGCTTAGCCTTTTCACCTACTTGAGCTAAGCTCTCAATGATGTGATTTTTCCCTACAAAACCAGTTTTATAGCCTAAACTTTGAAAATAAGTTCCCATTGTTTTTTGCTTTCCGGGAACAATGAAACTATTCCATTGAATAACTGGTTGACCTTCATTTTTTTTAGTGGTGTTAACAAAACTTTTGTTTATAGCCCTACTGGCATAGTTCCCTGTCAAACAATTATATCTACTGGGAGTGCAAACAGGAGAAACCACTTTCATGTTAACTAACCAAACCCCTTCTCTGGCCAAACGATCTAAAGCCGGTGTCAAATTTAATGGAGTACCATCTTCAGTGATACTGTCAATTATGTTGTTAAACATGCTGGGATACATATCATCTGCAATAAAAAAAATGATATTGGGTTGTTTTTTTTTGCAACCTATTATCAAAGCGGTTAAACTTATTATTAATAATATAACTATCGTTTTTTTCATAGCTACGCATTTTATTTTTTCAATCAACAAAATAATATCCTCAATATATAAAAAAAAGAATTATGAAAGATATTAAATTATCTTTTAGCTGTCTACAAAGAAGCAATTAGATTCATTTGTTAATGTTCGTTTATAACTAAGATCTCATTTTGGGAATAAAGTAAAAGACAAACAAGAAACTGAATTTGACTTTTCCATTGAAAATATTCATCTATCTTTGTTTGATGTTTAAACAAAACTTACTTTAATTAAGACAGAATTAAACAATAACCTTGTAAAAGTTAAAGAATACTATTCTTGGGATTATATTAACCAAGCATGTCTCAATTTCCCCCTGGAAATTTATGAATGACATTAAAACATATTTACTTTCAGAAAAAACGTATAGTTTTCTAATATCTGCTTTTTTAATTTCCTTACCACTACTATATGCTTACAGTACTACTTTATTAATTGTTTTGTTAACAGTTTCCTTATTTTCTTCGTTTTATCATAAAATTGAGTTTAAAAAAGTATATCTCATACCCTTTTCTTTTTATTTATTAATTGTAATTTCTTTATTCTGGACTATTGATTTTAGTAAATCATTAAGAGGCCTGGAACGAGAATTATCATTTTTGTTAGTCCCAATAATATTCATATTAATGCCTCCTATTTCAAGAAAGGTACTTTTGCAATCTCTTTACGCATTTGCTGTATCTATGGCAATTCTCGCTACATTTTTTATTGTTAATGCGGTATTTTTATTTACTATAGACGGAACAATTGAAGTGTTTTTTTACCATAATCTAGTTGCCCCTATGGGACTCAATGCTATCTATATATCTACAATGACGTCCTTAAGTTTATTATACTTGATTTTTTATAGTAAAAGAAAACTTTTCAACGGATTAATTATATTGACATTGTCTGCATTTTTGATATTACTTTCTTCCAAGAATCTAATTTTCATAACAATTATATCAATTATAATAGGGTTACTAGTATCAAAAAAAATTAATTTAAAACGATTAGCATTTATTATAATTCTTATCCTTGGAATATTTACAATTCTGTTTTATAGCCCTTTAAAAAAAAGAATGGATAAAGAATTCACATCAAATATTAAAGAAGTAATAACTAGTGAAAAATTTAATAGAGTTTATCCTTGGACTGGTAGTACCATTCGATTATTTCAAGCTAGAATATTCTATGAACTTTTTAAAGAGAATGATATATTCTTTACAGGATTTGGAATAAATGCATCACAAGAAAAAATTATTCAAAAACAAAACCAGTATAATCTTTATTGGGGATATAACAACTATAACTTTCATAACCAATATATACAGGCATTTGCCGAGCTAGGCTTTTTCGGATTGATATTAATCTTGTTATTTTTATTCGTTATTTTTAAAGGGTATCTTAGTAGTGGAGAATTAATGAGTTTGTTCTTTTTTTTAGTGATGATGTCGGTTTTTATGACAGAATCGTATTTATGGAGACAAAGAGGACTACTTCATTTTTTAATTATTTTTAGTATGCTAATTAAAATTCATCAACCAAATATTACGACCAACAGGGGAAAATGAAAATATTAATCGATGCTCATATTTTTGATGGTAAATTTCAAGGTTCCAGAACATATATCAAAGGGATCTACAGTGAAATGATCCAAATAAAAAAAGATTGGGAATTTTATTTTGTTGGGATAGAAGTTGACAATATCAAGAATGTGTTTGGTATTTATGAAAATACGAATTATTTACAATTCAAATTTAAAAGTAAATATATTAGACTGTTAATTGAGTTACCATATCTAATATATAAACATAAAATTGATTACTCACATTTTCAATACATTTCACCAATTTTTAAAAGTGGCAAATATATTGTCACGATTCATGATATTTTATTTGAAGAAAAAAGATTTAGATCCTTTTTTTCGAGTAAATACAGATTATTAAATAGCATCTTATTTAAAAGAACAGCTGTCTTTGCTGATATTCTATTAACTGTTTCAGAATATTCAAGAAGTAAAATAAGTGAGATATATAAAATAAAAAAAGACACTATTTTTATAACTCCAAATGCTATAAATGTTACTAATGAGGATTCAAAAAAAGATGAATATATAATTAGTAAGTATAATTGTAAAAAATTCATTTTATACGTAAGCCGAATAGAACCTAGAAAAAATCACATTTCAATATTAAGGGCTTATCTAAATTTGAAATTGTATAATAAAGAATACCAAATTGTTTTTATTGGAGATCAAGATATTTACGACGAAAAACTAATGTCCTTTATCAAAGAGAATAATACTTTTTTTGATAAAACATTACATTTTTTTTCAAATGTATCAGATTTTGATTTAAAAAAATTCATTGTTAATTCAGATATCGTGGTTTACCCTTCTTTTGCTGAAGGGTTTGGCATCCCTCCTCTAGAAGCTGCTATATATAAAAAAAAGGTCATTTGCTCTTCTTCGACTGCAATGGCTGAATACATTTTTTTTAAATATCTTATAGACCCCTATAATCAGAATGAGATCGAAAAAGCCATATCAAGAGCTATAAATGATGATGATGACGACAATTTAATTGAGATTCAAAAAATAATTTTAGACACTTATAATTGGAGGAATTCAGCTCAAGTTCTTATCGATTTAATTGAAAAGAATTCTTCCATGGTTATTAGTTGAAAGAAGTCAGGTTTAAGAAATTCTTTATAAATTTGATTTTAATTAAAATAAATAGTTAAGTTATTATAAACGTTCAATGAATAAGATTGATAATATATTCTATAAGCTAGATAATAAATACTTTATTTATATTATACTTATAATAGCATTAATTCTAAGGCTTTATAACTTAAATTATGCAGGGCTTTGGAATGATGAATTATTTACAGCGTTTACTGCTAATCCCAATAATTCTATTAAAGCTGTAATACATTTTCTAAAGTATGATATACATCCCCCTTTACATAATATTATTTGTAATCTTTGGAGTAAGGTATTTAGTTTTAATGATACTTCATTGCGTGTACTAAATATATTGATAGGCGTTTGGGGTGTGCTATCGGTTTATCACTTGGCTAAACTTCTTTTTAATAAAAAGGTGGCATTTTACGCAATAGCGTTAGCGGCTTTGAATTATTATTTAATACGCTATAGTCAAGAGGTACGTCCTTACGGGTTATTAATTCTTTTATCCAACTATTCCTTTTTATACTTTGTAAAATTAGTTAAAGAAGAATTTACCTTTAAAAATAGTATTTGGTATGTTGTAGTCACCACTTCACTGTTATATACCCATTATTTTGCGGTTTTTGTTGTAGCAGGACAGTTCGTTACCTTCTTTTTCATAATGGATTGGTCTAAATTTAAACAAGCTATTTTGAAATATAGTGTCACTTTTGCCTTACCGGGATTACTTTTTGCAATCTGGTTACCTACTATACTAGATCATCTCGAAAGAAAAACAGAACCATGGAGAGATGTCGCAGGATTAAATTTAATTTTTAAATATTCCCAGGATTTTTTTAATGACTATATATTATCTTTTATTTCTGTAATTCTTTTTTTCTTTACTGTACTTTATTTATTGATTATAAAATTTTTCAAGAACAAGCGTATTGAGAATTTCTTCTCTGGTATGCGAGTTAGTTTATTAATATTGATCATTTGGATCGCAGTCTATTTTTTGATTCCATTTATAAGATCAATTTTTTCAGACACTATGATGGTGAACAGGTATTTTACGCCATTAGTGACTCCTATCCTTTTAATTTTTGCTTTTTATTTTAGTAAGATTGAAAATATCAAAATAAAAAAAAGTGTTTTTACCACCATTTTGTGCTATAGTGTATTACTGTTATTTTTAAATGAAAGTCCATATTATACAAGGAGTGCTACTTATAGGGAAATAGCCAAAGAAGCTAAAAAAATAAATAGTGATGCCCATGTACTTTGTCTTGCTAAGAATGGCCGTTATTTCGAATATTATTTGTGGCAAAATAATATAAGAAAAACAAGTAGTAGATTTGATATTTTTTCCAAAATGATAAAAGAAAATTATCCAGATGAATATTTTGTATTTTTGAATTTACGTCCAATTCCACAAAAATATAAAGAAGGAATACCAAAAGTTGAGGGTTATAAAATGACCTCCTCTAAAATATTTAAAAACAAAAGTGGTATTCATAGCACCAAACTTTTTCGGTTTTCTAAAATTAAAGATTCATTGCAAGAATGATCTAATAGATATATTATCTTCATTATTTAGAACAAAATATTTGGCAAACAAATTCAATGAAAATAAACACATGTATTGTAATACCTTGTTACAATGAAGCTAAAAAATTGATATCATTGAAGGAGGACTATATTCATTTCTTAAACCAAAATAGAGAAACCCTACTTTGTTTTGTAAACGATGGTTCTAAAGACAAAACGTTCGATATACTTACAGATATTAAAAAGAATCATCCCAACACTATAGAAATTGTTTCCTATAACCATAATAAGGGGAAAGCAGAAGCTGTACGAAGAGGCATTAACCATTGTAACGATATTTTTGATCATGAATATATAGCTTATCTGGATACAGATTTATCAACGACATTATCTGAATGCTTGAGAGTAAGAGATCATTTAATTAAAAATCAAGAAATTTCATTTGTTTTTGGTTCTCGAATAGCTAGAGTGGGGTCTACAATTAAGAGAAGTTTCTTTAGGTTTTTAATAGGAAGGTTTATTGCTACGTTAATTTCGGGAATATTAAAATTAAAGGTGTATGACACCCAATGTGGCTGTAAAGTGTTTAAAAGAGATGTTTCCGAGCAGTTATTTATAGAAGAATTTATATCAAAATGGTTATTTGATGTAGAAATTTTCTTTAGAATGTATCAAATTTATGGAAAAGAAAAAGCAGTCAATAAAATGGAAGAGATTCCATTAATTTCATGGATAGACCATGGAGGCTCAAAAGTAAGCATGCTATATTTTTTTAAACTCTGGTTCGATTTAAATAAAATTAATAATAAATACAAAAAACGTTTTACCTGACATTACAAAAGAATATCGCCCCGAATTATAGAATTTAAAGGTTTTACAGTATTACTCGTATTATTTTTCCATTTGGGCTTTGAATGGATAAAAGGCGGTTTTTTAAGGGGGTGAAGAGTTAAATGATTTTTAAGTGGTATCCAAGGATAATCTAAAGCTCCTGTATTTTGATGCTAATCATTTTACAAAGCAAGGCTCAAAAGAACTTGGGGAAAGAATAAAAGTTCGTTATCCACTAATATTCATTATTGAAAATTACTAATTCTATCAATTACAGAAAATGGTAAGTTTAATTGACTAATAATAAAAGAAAAAGTTTAGTTCCTCAAAAAAATAGGATGTTATACAATTCTTTTTTAAATTTAAAAAATAATTCCGAAAACCAGTGCGTATACTCCTTGCTTCCATATATCCCTATGCATTTTTACTTTTGTATTTAACAATTCCTTTTGACAATTATATAAGGGCATTGCCAAATATTTTATTAGGTGTTTTAGTGGTTGCTTTTCCTATTATAGTAACTAAAAAAGATTTTAAAAAGTTATTGATAAAACCTACCCTGTTATTTTTGTTGTTTTTTGCCTTCCTTTTTCTTAACTCTTTCATTTCTGGAAGAATGGCAGATGATTTTGTAGTAATAAAAAAAATGCTTATCCCATTAGGGTTAGTAATTCTATACATTCCCGTACAAGATTTTAAGAAATTAAATAAAGCTATCATTTTTTCATCATTAGCGGCAATCGTTTTTTCATTAGTAAAATTTTTAATATTTGTAAACAGAACGGGAGATTTTAATATTACTTTATTTCAAGAAACAATAGATGTTCTTTTAATAGATCGTTTATATATAGGATTTTTATGCGTACTAAGTATTTTAGTTTCCTACCAGTCTTTAAAAAATAAGTATAACCCTTATAATAGTTACCATCTGACAAACATTATAATTAACATTTTATATGTTTTTTTAATTATGTCGAAGGTTGCTATAGTTATATTGATAGCGATAGTCTTATTGAGACAGTTTTACGGGAAACAAAAGAAAATAAAAATGTTTATTTCAATAGGTCTTATTGTTTTAATTGGAGGAATAGGCATCAGTAAATATAAATATCAAATTGAAAAAATAATTGATTCAAAAGAAAACATCGCGGAGATAAATTATATTGAAAGTACTATGCCATGGGAATATAGAACCCTTATTTGGAATTGCGCTTATAAAATTTCCCAGAACAGCTCAAATTCTTTTTTTGGAATAGGATTTAAAAAAACAAATAAACAATTGCTTATTTGTTATGAAAATGAAATAAAGGACCTAAAAACAAAACAAAATTTTATTTCAAAAAAGTTTAATACACACAATCAATATTTTGACTTTTACTTGAGTGAAGGTATTCTGGGATTGATATTGTTTTTAGGTGTTTTGATTGCTTTATTTATGCAATACCGGAAACAATTTTTCCCAACTGCCCTGTTAGTTTCCATACTAATATTTGGTCTGACAGAAAATTTCTTTCATCGTCAAATAGGCGCTTATTATTTTGGATTTATATTGGTAATGCTATTAATAAATAACACCTTTTTTAAAGATTCTAAAAAGGAATCTATCTTAAATCAAACAAAAGAAAATCTGCTTCAATAAAATTCAACGTAAAGTAAATTGTATTTTTGTAGATGTATTGAAAAAATAGTAAATGAAAATATCAGTAATAGGCACAGGTTACGTAGGCCTGGTAACAGGTACCTGTTTTGCCGAAACGGGCAACGAAGTTATATGTGTAGACATCGATAAGGATAAAATAGAAAAAATGCGCAGGGGTGTTGTACCTATTTACGAACCCCATCTTGACGTTTTATTTGAAAGAAATATTAAAGCAAACCGATTGAAGTTTACTACTTCTTTAGATGAAGGTTTAAAGCATGGCGAGATTATTTTTTTAGCATTGCCTACCCCTGAAGATGAAGATGGCTCTGCAGATCTTTCATACATTTTAAAAGTATCAGAAGAAATAGGAAGAAAAATAAAAGACTATAAAATTATAGTCGATAAAAGTACCGTACCGGTAGGTACAGCAGACAAGGTATTTGAGGTGATTGCGAAAAACGCTTCTTGTGATTTTGATGTTGTATCTAACCCAGAGTTTCTTAGAGAAGGTTTTGCAGTAGATGATTTCTTAAAACCAGAAAGAATTATCATAGGAGCCCATAGCAAAAAAGCTATAAAAATTATGAAAAAACTCTATGATCCTTTTGTGCGATCTGGAAATCCAATCATAGTAATGGACGAAAAGTCGGCAGAATTAACAAAATATGCAGCCAATTCTTTTCTTGCAACTAAGATTACTTTTATGAATGAGATTGCAAATTACTGCGAGAAAGTTGGTGCAGATGTAGACAAGGTAAGAGCAGGTATAGGAACAGATTCCCGAATAGGCAAGCGTTTCTTATTTCCTGGAATTGGTTATGGCGGGTCATGTTTTCCAAAAGATGTAAAAGCCCTTCTAAAGGATGGAAACGATAATAATTACAATTTTAAAATACTAAAAGCTGTAATTGAAGTAAATGATCACCAAAAAACTATTTTATTACCAAAAATTGAAGCCTATTTTAAAAATGATATATCTGGAAAAAATATTGCTGTTTGGGGGCTTTCTTTTAAACCTGAAACAGACGATATAAGAGAGGCGCCATCAATTTATTTAATGAAAGCATTACTTAATAAAGGGGCAATACTTACTGTTTACGATCCCGAAGCAATACCAAATATTAAAAAA
>SMVB01004963.1_pt1 | contig 10459 bp, 12 predicted proteins | sample 2456461 | NCBI WGS metagenome assembly SMVB01 (sample SAMN11095934, study PRJNA526329) | marine sediment metagenome | biome: Marine sediment; feature: Surficial sediment; material: Deep marine sediment; isolation source: Hadal surficial sediment | place: Pacific Ocean | collected 2014-05 | depth...
CATTGGCATGAATGTGGCCGGCCCCACATATCGTAGCCTTTACGACTGGGAATGGGATCATTGTGCTCATTGATCTATGGCCAGCCCTATAGGTAGTGGGCTAGTGTGTCAACCGGATAAGCATGGATTCAACCTTCATCTACTTGATGTCCTGAATCGAAAGCTGGGGGCAAATTTTGTCAAAGAGCAGTATGTCCAACAGGGACACTACAATCCGAGGACGCATGCAGTTGAGAGCTACATTTACAGTACCCGGGAACAGGTTGTGGTTATTGATGCATTGGGGAAGGAGTTTTCTTTTGGTGCGTGGGAACCGATGCAAACCGAGCATTCCTACAAGTACACCCAATTAGAAATCGAATTGCTGCCTGAGAAAAGTGGCTATCGGATCGTGAAGCACCTGTTTGATCCACACCATCACTTCGTGGATTCAATCTGGGAAGTGAGGTAGATAGTAATGCCCGAGTGCTACTCCTAACCGACGGTAAGCATTGCCAAGGGATTGGGTTTAGTTGAGCCAGCAGTTGCAGTCCTTAGTGGCTTTCCTTGACGAGGTTTTTGTTCCATTCGGGGACCTCAATTATCAGATCTTTTTCGCCGTTGGGGACGCATTGGCAGGCAAGTCTAGATTTCAGGCTCAAGCCAGGGGCTTCATCGAGCTGATCGTTTTCGTCATCTGTCGGTTCGTTACAGGTATCGAGGCCTTCTTTGACGATAATATGGCAAGTCGAACAGGCACAGACGCCACCGCAGGCATGTTCCACATCAATGCCATTTCCTAAGGCTATATCTAAGATGCTCCCAACTAATCCTGTATCTCCAAACGGTAGCTTGGTAGGGTCGACCTGTATTTCAATGGGTGCTTCCGGGGTGATAAAGGTGACTTTGAATGTTTTCTGTGCAACGGCTGTTTCCATTTTTGCAATATACGGATTACTGCCTCCCATTGTTTTCTCCTTTTAAAACAATATATTGTAATTGAATATACTCTAATGACTACAATTCGGCTTTATTGTGCTCACTGAGAATCCGACTAAATGAATCTCCGACCATTTTAGTCTTGACTACTTGTGAGGTCAATGATACATTAACTCCGATCATATGAGTCGGGGTTGCTTAGCCAACAGACGGATGTTTGAGTGTTGAGAGACATGATATCTGGAATGGCATATTCGTTATGGTGAAACTTTCAAAAAAAACAGATTATGCCTTGATGGCTCTTCAGTATATGGCGACGGTCCAACAGGAAGAGATGAATGCCTTCAATATTCATCGAATAGTGAACACCAAGGAAATTGCTGAGGAGCATATGATTCCCCTAGAACTCTTGGCAAAAGTGCTTCAGACTTTGGCCAAGCATGAGATGATTGAAAGTCAAAATGGTCCCAAGGGAGGATATGTCCTAGCGCGTGAGCCACGAAACATTTCTATTTCACAGGTTTTGGAGGCGATAGAAGGCCCGCTGGGGATTGTGGACTGTTATCATGAAAAAGATGATCATGCGGCCTGTGAACAGATGGAACATTGCAATATTCGCACTCCGCTCCTCAAGGTTCAAGAAAGTATCATGCAATTACTCAGTAGCATGTCTATTGAAGATATGATGGCCGAACCTCCCTTAATTATTGTGGAATCTCGAAAACCAGAAGGAGTTCAATTATGAAGTTGCCCATATATTTAGATAATCATTCGACGACGCCCTGCGATCCGAGGGTTGTCGAGGCGATGCTCCCGTTTTTTACGGAAAAATTTGGCAATTCAGCGAGCCGTAACCACAGTTTTGGGTGGGAAGCGGAAGAAGCTGTTGAGCATGCGAGAAAACAAATTGCCCGGTTAATCGGGGCTGATGCGAAAGAAATAATTTTTACCAGTGGGGCGACGGAATCGAATAACCTTGCTTTGCAAGGTATTGTGGCGATGTACAAGGAGAAAGGGGATCATATTATCACCAACGCGACCGAACATCGGGCGGTGATTGATACGGCGAAATATCTTGAAAAAAAAGGTGCCACGGTTACTTTTCTTCCAGTGGACAAAGTTGGAATGGTGAGTCCTGACGATGTGCGTCATGCGATTACTGACAAAACCATCTTAATTTCGGTGATGTTGGCGAACAATGAAATCGGGACGATTAATCCTATTGCCGAAATCGGGAAAATCGCCAAAGAAAATGGCATCATTTTTCATTGTGACGCCACACAAGGTGTTGGGAAAATTCCGGTGAATGTCCAGGAAATGGGCATTGATCTCATGTCGTTTTCTTCCCACAAAATTTATGGCCCCAAGGGTGTGGGCGCATTATATGTTCGGCGGCGGGCACCGCGGGTCCGATTGGAACCGATGATCTATGGTGGCGGACATGAACGAGGTATGCGCTCCGGGACGTTACCCGCGCCGTTAATTGTCGGATTTGGAAAAGCCTGTGAACTGTGTGAGCAGGAAATGGCCGGAGAAGCAATCCGTCTGGCAAAAATGCGAGATCGGCTGCAAGAAGGCATTATGGGAGCGATGGAAGAAGTCTATCTAAACGGACATCCAACGGAACGCTTACCAGGAAATCTCAACATTAGTTTTGCCTATGTGGAAGGCGAAGCGTTGCTGATGGGGGTCAAAGAAATCGCCCTGTCCTCAGGTTCGGCATGTACGTCGGCTACTCTAGAGCCCTCCTACGTGATGCGAGCGTTAGGTGTGGGATCGGACTTAGCCCATTCGTCCATACGGTTTGGCCTTGGGCGGTTTACGACTGATGAGGAAATTGAATATACGATTGATCGGATGCTCAAGGCGGTCAATCATCTTCGAGAGATGTCGCCTCTTTACGAGATGGCCAAAGAGGGCATTGATATAAAAAATGTTCAATGGGCTGCCCATTGAACTGAAAAGGTATTATGGCAGGCGAATATTGAGCGAACTGAATCATTTTATACATTAAGAGGGAGGGTGTACCATGGCCTATAGTGAAAAAGTGATTGATCATTACAACAATCCTCGAAACGTAGGGTCGTTCAACAAGGACGACGATGGTGTCGGGACGGGTATTGTGGGAGCGCCGGAATGCGGAGACGTGATGAAACTCCAGATTAAGGTCGAGAACGACACGATTGTGGATGCGAAATTTAAGACATTTGGTTGTGGATCGGCGATTGCTAGTTCTAGTCTAGCGACTGAATGGTTAAAGGGAAAATCAGTTGAAGAAGCCCAAAAGATCAAGAATACCGATATCGTCGAAGAATTAAATCTTCCTCCTGTGAAGATTCACTGTTCCGTGTTAGCCGAGGATGCCATTAAAGCGGCATTAGGGGATTATCAGAAAAAATCCGATGCAAAAAAAACAAAAGTAGAAGAAATGGCTGTGTCATCGTAAAAGTCTAAATACAGGTTTGATGGGAGAGTCTGAAATGGAAACACAAGAAGCCGGCAACACAGCTGTTGTCACGATGACTGATGCTGCCTTGAAGGAAGTTCAGCGGTTATTGGATCTCCAGGGCATCACTGAAGGAGGGTTGCGATTAGGGGTCAAAGGCGGGGGGTGTTCTGGATTAAGCTATACCGTGAACTTTGATGAGAAAATTGGGGAATTCGATACGGTGACCGAGATCAATGGGGTGAAGGTTATTGTGGATATGAAAAGTGCTATTTATCTGCAAGGGATGACTTTGGATTACCACAAAGACATGGTGAGCGGAGCCTTTAAGTTTAGCAATCCTAATGCCACGAAAACCTGTGGATGTGGGGAGTCGTTCTCAGCATAACGAATATTGTTCATTGAACATGTAAGAAGTTGACCGGGCATGGCGGAGTGCGTCATGCCCGAGTTGTTCGTGGAGTAAACAATGGAGCATTCTCATGACACATCGCTCATATCACGTGAGCTACCCATGGCACGTAGCATGTGCTGGCACTGCCAATCTGAAGTGACCGGAGAATACTTCTGTGGTCAATGTGTCAAAGTGCAGCCTCTTTCCAAAGATCTGGATTACTTCACATGCTTTAAATTGCCTCGGTTACTTACCGTGGATGCGCAACAGTTAGAGCGGACCTATTATGAACTCAGCCGGACGTTTCATCCTGATTTTTATTCCACGAAAGATGAATCGGAAAAGACCATTAGCTTGGGGAACTCGGCCTTTCTTAATACCGCGTATCGAACGTTAAAAGACCCCGTTTATCGAGTGGAATACTTAATTCGTCTAGAGGCAGGAGCTGTGAAAGATATTCGTTCGAATCCGCCTGCTGATCTTTTTGAAGAAATTCTCGAGTTGCAAGAGGATATGGAAACCTTTCGCGGCCTTCCGTCTGATCGAGACTCGTGTGAGCGGGACGAGTTGCGTGAAAAATTGCAACGCGAATGTGAGCATCTTGAGGCTCGCCAAGTTGAAATGGAGAAAGTGCTTCAAGAGACATTCAAGGAATGGGATCAAGTACAAACGGCGAACCCTGATCCTAGTGAGGCTCGTCACGAGAAAAATGTGGTATTGCGGAACATGCAAGAAATTCTTTCCAATCGCACCTATGTGTGTAATATGGTGAATGATTTACTCGAAACAACTGGTACGCATAGAATCTGAATGCGGAAAAGGATCGCGTGTGAGTCGAATTATAGGCATTGATTTAGGTACAACGAATTCATTAATCGCCTATATGGATAAGGGGATGCCACGGATTATCCCCGGTCCTCATGGCGAGAGGATTGTTCCATCCATTGTGGGTATGACGGACAATGGCATTATTGTGGGAGATCCAGCGAAAGCCCATTTGACTCGTGATCCTGCTCGGACCATCTATTCCGTGAAGCGGTTTATGGGAAGGGGTTTAGAGGATGTCAAAGACGAGCTGAAATATTTCCCTTATGTGTTACATGAAAAAAATGGTGTGATTCGAATAGAAGTAGGAGAGAAAAACTATTCGCCTCCGCAGATCTCTGCCATGATCTTAAAAGAATTAAAACGCCGAGCTGAAGAATTTCTGAAAGAAGATATTTCCAAGGCGGTGATCACCGTCCCGGCCTATTTCAATGACAGTCAACGGCAGGCCACGAAAGATGCAGGAATGATTGCCGGACTCGAGGTGTTACGTATTGTCAATGAGCCTACTGCGGCGTCTTTGGCTTACGGGCTTCAGAAAAAAACTCAAGGGGTCATTGCCATCTATGACCTTGGGGGTGGGACATTTGACATCTCTATTCTGAAATTGAAGGATGGAATTTTTGAAGTGCTTGCTACGAATGGGGATACGCATTTAGGTGGGGATGATTTTGATCAACGGCTTATCGATGTCATGGTTCAAGAGATTGCCGAAAGACATGATGTTCATATTCAAGGCAACCTCGATCTGATGCAAGTGGTGCGTTTGAAAGCCGAAGAAGCCAAAGTTCAATTATCCGAAAAAACAGAAACAACGATAGTGATTGAGCTTCCCAATGTGACATATGAAAAAATTGTAACCCGTGAAACATTGGAATCTTTGGTTGTCGGGCTAGTGGAGAAGACGCTTCCTCCCTGTCGATCGGCTTTGAAGGATGCGGGATTACGGGCTGACCAAATTGATGAAGTGGTCTTAGTCGGTGGTAGTACTCGCATGCCGTTGGTCAAAAGGAAGGTTGAGGCGTTGTTTGGTACGCAACCGCATAGTGAGTTAAACCCCGATGAAGTCGTGGCGCTTGGGGCAGCAGTGCAAGCGGATATTCTTGGGGGCCATAACAAAGAAATTTTGCTTTTAGATGTGACTCCGTTGTCCTTGGGCATTGAAATCATGGGTGGAGTCATGAGCGCTCTTATCCGTCGTAATACGACGATTCCCTCTAGTGCCAAGGAAATGTTTACGACCTATGCCGATGCGCAAACTTCCGTCGATATTCATATCCTGCAAGGTGAGCGAGAATTGGTGAAAGATAATCGCAGCTTGGCAAGATTTCAATTGAAGATGCCGCCGCTCCCTGCCGGGGTCCCTCGTGTTGAAGTCACATTTCTCATTGATGCCAATGGTATTTTGCATGTGACAGCGAGAGATATGCGGACGAGTGAAGCGCAGTCAGTCAAAGTCAAGCCTTCACATGGCCTGACGGATGACGAAGTGGAAGAGATGATACGAGAGTCGTTCCAATTTGCCGCAGAGGATATCAAAGCGCGGCAAGTCATCGAAGCCCGAACAGAAGCACATGCCATTATTGTCGCGACGGATAAAGCCCTGGCTCGCGCGTTAGATCTTATTAGTGATAAAGAGAAAGCCGACATTCAACGCGTGATTCGGCAACTCGGGGAAACACAGAAAGCCGATGATCATCGTGTTATTCGAGCCGAAATTGCAGAGGTAGAAAACGTGACCCATCATCTGGCCGAAGTTCTTATGGATGTTTCGTTGAAAGAAGCACTTGAAAGTAAAAAAGTCTCTGAATTTGTCAAATAATGGCGAGCAGATTTTACTCAAACAGGAGCGAAAAACGAAAGGATCCCATGGCACAAGAATTAATGTGGGCAGATGCCGAAGACATTGGCATCCGGTTACAAGAAGAACATCCTGACCTTGACCCGTTGACTGTACGATTCACAGATTTACGTGTGTGGATTATTGCACTCTCTGATTTTAAGGGTGATCCTGATGAGTCGAATGAGAAAAAACTTGAGGCCATTCAAATGGCGTGGTATGAAGAATATCAAGATGCAAAGGGCTAAAAAGTGAGAAGAGAAAACGAAAAACACGTGAGGCGTGAGACGGAAGGCGAAGAAGCCTAGAACGAAGAGCGTTGGCTGGAAGAGCCTGAATTCATCCGATCAAATTCAAAGAAGTCCATCGGGTTGGCTTTTTTCGGGGGTGCTTTCACGGGTTCGGTGCCTTTACGAAATACTTCAGTACTAATATGGCGGCTGGTCTTTGTTGGTAAATATCCGGTTGTCGTATCGACCTGAGCGAATTGAATCCCTTCCGGAATCGTAAACGTCATGACTGGTAAATCGCGAAGGGCTTGTCCCATAAACTGCGTCCAGATTGGAAGCGCAGCGTGGGCTCCGGATTCCCTTCGTCCTAACGTTCTGACAGAATCAAACCCCACCCATACGCCTGTTGCTAAATTTGGTGCATAGCCCACAAACCAGGCATCGTTGAATCCATTCGTCGTTCCGGTTTTTCCAGCCAAGGGGCGTCCGATCTTTTTTGCCCGACGTCCGGTTCCGCTTTGAATGACATCCATTAACATGTGGGTCGTGAGATAGGCATTTTCCTGTTCCATGGCTTGCCGTGGTTCAAAGAGGTGTTGCTCAATGATTTCCCCTTTAAAGTTTTTGACGAGCGTAATTTTATAGGGTTGAAGCCACATGCCTTGATTGGCAAATACCCCATAGGCTGAAGTGATTTCCTGGAGTGTTACACTTGAGGACCCGAGGGCCAAAGACAGATCCCGACTCAGTGGGCTTTGGATTCCTAAGTGGTTTGCCACATTCACGACTTCGGGAACGCCAATTTGTTCAAGGAGTCGAACGGTAGCCGCGTTCCGTGAATGGCGAAGGGCTTCACGTAAGGAAATGATTCCATAGAACCGTTTTTCATAATTTTCTGGTTTCCAGACGCGGTCTAGCTCTTCATCCTTGTAGACGACCGGAGCATCCAAAATCAATGTTGCGGGAGTGAATCCTTGTTGAAGTGCCGTAGCATAAATGAGAGGTTTGAACGCCGAGCCGGGTTGTCGTCTGGCTGATACCGCACGGTTGAATTGACTACGAGTAAAATCATAGCCTCCGGCCATGGCTTGTACTGCACCTGTTCGTGGATCAAGCGCCAACAACGAACCTTCCACCAGCGGCGTCTGTTCCAAGACAAAAATGCCTGATTCGAGATTGCCTTCCTTTGGTAAGACTTCAATGATATCACCAATTTTGAGCATCTGGCGAGGAGTGGCCGATTGACGAACAACAGCCGACCCAACATCTTTCACATTTTTTAGCCGCCGTTGGGCCCATTTCATATCTTCCAGTGCAATCGTCCCTTTATACGTATTGCCAACCAGAATCTGTGCGGACTGTTTCGTCACCTTTGTGACGAGAGCTCGATAGAGGTTCTGTACCATGGCTGCTTGAGGATTGTGTAATTCCGGGTATTCATCTGGAGGCACAAAGTCTTTGTGGTATTTCACATGTCCAATCGGTCCACGCCACCCCTGACGTTTATCTAGCTGACGTAGGCCTTGTTGCAGGCTCTTCTCCGCAAGTTTTTGCATGGCAATATTGACTGTGGTGTAGATCTGGAGCCCACCTTTATAGACGAGCGATTCCCCATATCGTTTGACTAAATGTTGGCGGACTTCTTCGATGAAGTAGGACGCAATGCGTTCGATGGACTGACGCTGGTAATTCAATGTTGTGCCCATAGCCGTTTGCGCCTCTTCTTCCGAGATAAACTCCGCTTCGATCATTCGACCTAAGACAAGTTCCTTTCGTGACTTTGCCAAATCCGGGTTGCGGTACGGGGAATAGGTATTGGGTGCTTTCGGCAATCCCGCTAAAAACGCGGCTTCAGGAAGACTGAGTTCAGTGACACTTTTATCGAAATACGTGAGGGTTGCTGCGGCAATCCCATAGGCTCCATGACCAAAGTAGATTTGGTTGAGGTACATTTCGAGAATCTGATCCTTTGTCAGGACCCATTCCATTTTTACCGCTAAAATGAGTTCTTTAATTTTTCGTTGATAAGTCCGTTCAGGAGAGAGAAAGAGGGCGCGAGCCAATTGTTGTGTGATGGTACTGGCGCCCTGAAAGCGTCCACCTCTTTTGAGATTTGTCCATGCGGCGCGGGCGATTCCTATAATGTCCAGCCCGGGATGTTCCAGGAATCGAATGTCCTCCACGGCGATGACAGCTTGTGTGAGGTCATGAGGGATTTGATCAATAGGGGTATAGAGACGTCGTTCAATAAAGAATTGTCCAATGATTTCCCCGTTATCGGCATACACTCTGGATACCAAGCTTGGCTGATAGTCTTGAAAAGAATCGAAGGTTGGCAGATCACGGGTTGTTACCCAAATAATGCCAATAGCCGTTCCGCTCCCGATACACACAAGGACCAACGAGCCGACGACGAGCATTCGACGCCAAGACCAGGTTTTGAGCCCTGAAATATTCATGAAGAAAAGGTCGCGATGCCCTTGAAAAAATGGTGTGGGACTAGGAGAGGGAATGAATGCATAGCCTTCAATTTACGATACCCTGAGATTGAGTAAAACACAAGGCGACGTAACTATCCTGGTGGCGCACAAAAAACTTTATGAGGAGAATGACAGTGAAGCAAGACATGGTTAATGGTTTGAAGCTTAAATGGGCGATTTCATAGGTCTTTTGTTCGGATTGACAAACTTTTTCACCCCGTGGTACCACCTAACTAAGACTACTCAAGTTTTTCCCCATATTTTACCAACAAGAAGGAGAGAGGATATGTCAGATGTTGCTGCAGAAATTAAGGCCGGAGATGTTGCACCAGATTTTACCTTAAAAGATCAGGATCAAAACGATATTAAACTCAGTGATTACCAAGGTAAAAAAAATGTGGTGTTGGCATTTTATCCCTTGGATTGGAGTCCAGTTTGTACAGGAGAAAACAAATGCCTGACCGATGATTTCCCCAGTTTTGAATCTGCCAACGCAGAGATTTTTGGTATTAGCTGCGATAGTTTCTTTTCCCACAAAGCCTGGGCCGATTCTTTAGAACTCAAACACAAGTTACTGGCCGATATGCACCGGACTGTATCAAAGGCGTATGGATTGTATTTTGAGCCACTGAACTGCTCGAAACGCGCAACGGTCATTGTGGACAAAGGCGGGAAGGTGGCGTATGCCAAAGTTCAAGATATCAAAGTCGCTCGTGACGATAAGGAAATTCTGGAAGCCTTAAAGAAGTTGGGGTAATTTTTTGCATCATGAAAACCCGAAGAAGAGTGGTCTACGCTCCTCTTCGGGTTTTTCTTAATGTGGACCTTGAAAAAGGAGCGAGTATGTCAGGAGTCGTTGAAAATGTGAATGATGAAAACTATGAAGCCTTTACGCAAGCTCCGGCGGCTATTGTGGCCTATGGACTTGCCACATGTGAACCCTGCAAGGCTTATGATCCTATCCTTGAAGCGATGGCAAAAGATCATACGCATGTGCGATTCGGGAAAGCTAAAATGCATGTCCCTGGTCAATGCCGAAGCATCAAAAAGCAGCACACTTTTGAAACCTATCCCACTACCCATTTCTTTGCCAATGGCAAATTACTCCTGACACGCGAAGGCAAGGTTGAGACGGAAGAATTAACCTCACTGATCATTACACATTTTCCTCAGGTAGGTTAGTTCGGTTCCTCGTCATATCAAGTGGAATTGAAGATGAACGGTATCGGTGCTGCAATGAAGTACATCATGGTGCGAAACGTCTGAGTGTTTCGATAGCCTCGGGCTCTGGCACGCGCCGCCTGAAATAACGAATTCAGTCCTTCC
>SMVB01139964.1_pt1 | contig 10457 bp, 12 predicted proteins | sample 2456461 | NCBI WGS metagenome assembly SMVB01 (sample SAMN11095934, study PRJNA526329) | marine sediment metagenome | biome: Marine sediment; feature: Surficial sediment; material: Deep marine sediment; isolation source: Hadal surficial sediment | place: Pacific Ocean | collected 2014-05 | depth...
ACCGGATCATGGGCGACTTCCCAGGTCCCTGGGAAAAGGAACTCCAACCCGATGGAGTTGCAGCCAAGAGCTAGCAACCGGACGAGCATTCAGCCATCAGCAACCAATAAGGGGCGCCCCGATCAATCGAGGCGCCCCTTATTCATGTCCTGAGAACTGATTCCTGACTGCTGTTAGCTGTCAGCTCCTAGTGCGTAACTGCGATGGCCTCAATCTCGATCAGCATGTCCTCGTGGACCAAGGACTTCACCTCCACCATGGTGCTGGCCGGATAATCGCTCTTGAAGAACTCGCTCCGCACCTTATGGATCGCGGCGAAGTGCTGCTCCAAGTGGGTCACAAACACGGTCACTTTAACCACATCGTCCATGGTGGCCCCAGACTCGGCCAACACCGCTTGCATGTTCTGTAGCACCTTGCGGGTCTGGGCGGTGATGTCGCCCACGCCGGCAACACTGCCGTCCAAGTCTCTCGCCACCTGACCCGAGACAAACACCATCTTCCCAGCCGGCACCTCCACTCCCTGGGACATGATGCCGCCGGGCGGGGCTACTTTGGCGCTTTGAAGAATCGTTTTAGCCATTTCGGCCCTCCTGAATGAATCTGATATTCAGATTGGCGGCGATTTGCACAATCGCCGCCTACCGCCACTCCGCGTCGGTGGGCCAAAGATTCTTGCTTCCCCTGGCGGAACCCTGTATCCCATCCACCCGCCATTTATCGGCCGCTTCCTTGAACACGGCGAAGTGAGGCGCCTCTAGATGGGCTTTAAAAGCGTCCTCATCCTTATATACCTCGTAAAGCCAGATACGGTGGTCATCATCGGCGTCTTGGATCGCATCGAACCGCAGGCAGCCCGGCTCGTCATTGTTGGCTCCCTTGGCATCTATCATCAGAGCTTCCAGGAACTCTTCCCGGTGTCCTTCCATGATCTGAATGGGCACGATTATCACGTACATATTTAACACTCCGCCATCTTATTGCCCCGTTTGGGCAGGCGCATGGTACCCCCTTTATGTCCCTGAGGCAACGAAGCAGAGGCATTCAGACTGGGGCGCCTGGGCGGTGGCATGTTAATATCGCACCGCATGGGTTGACCGGCGCCGGTCAACCGGCCAGGACCCGGACCGAAAAGGAGTTGGGACCATGCCAGCCAGGACGGGAGCGGAATATATAAAAAACTTGAAGGAGAATTCTCCCGAGGTCTATCTCAACGGCAAAAAGGTCAAGGACGTCACCACCCATCCCGGCCTTCGCAACGGCGTGCAGACCATAGCCAATCTGCTGGACATGCAGCACGACCCAAAGTTGCGGGACGAGATGACCTACGAATCGCCCACCACCGGCGACCGGGTGGGCCTGTCATTCATCACCCCCCGGAGTATCGAGGACCTGGAACGGCGGAGAGTGATGATGCACCACTGGGCCAAGGCCAACTGCGGGATGATGGGCCGCAGCCCCGACTTCATGAATGTGAACATGATGGCCATGGCCGCCGCAAGCGATTATTTCGCCCAGAACCGGCCCGAGTTCAAGAAGAATATCCAGGACTACTACGAGCACGTCCGCGAGAACGACCTGGTCTTGACCCACACCCTGTTAAACTTGCAGCGCAACCGGGCCCCAGGCACGACACCCTTGGAAGACCGGACGGACGTCGCCCTCAGGGTGGTCAAAGAGACCGATGCCGGCATCATCGTCAACGGCGCGCGGGTGCTGGCCACTCTGGCCCCACTATCCGAAGAGATTGCCCTCTATCCCACCACGTCCCACATGCTGCCGGACAACGCGCCCAGCCCCACGTCCTTCGCCTTCGCCATTCCGTGCAACACCCCGGGATTGAAGTTCCAATGCCGGGAGAGCTTCGACCAAGAGCGCACTCATTTCGACCACCCGTTGGCCTCGCGGTTCGAGGAGATGGACGCCGTGGCCTTCTTCGATAACGTGTTGGTGCCCTGGGAGCGGGTGTTTCTCTTGGGCGATGTCGCGCTTTGCAACAACATGCAATTGGCCACCAACCGTCACCGGCACTCTGGGCACCAGGTGGTGACGAAGAACGTGGCCAAGTGCGAGTTTGTTTTGGGGCTGGCCAATCTCATGACCGAGGCCCTTGGCTCGAGCGGGCAGCCACAAGTCCAAGGAATGATTGCCGAGATCATCGAGAACCTGGAGGTCACCAGATCCTGCCTACGGGCGGCCGAGGTGGACGCCAAGATTGACGAATGGGGTGTCATGAGTCCCGCCGAGTTGCCCCTGCAGGTGGCCCGAAACATGTTCATCCGCATGTATCCGCGCATGGGCGAGATACTGCACCTGCTGGGTTCCAGCAGCCTGATGGCCCTGCCAACCGAGGCCGACATGGAAGGCCCGCTGGCTGAGGACATCAACCGCTATCTGGAGACTGACAATGCCTCAGCCAGGGACCGGGTGAAGCTGTTCCGCTTGGCCTGGGACGCGAGTTGCAGTGCCTTCGGCGCCCGGCAGATACTCTACGAGCGGTTCTTCCAGGCCGACTCGGTCCGCAATGCCATCATTCTCTACAACATGACCGACCGGGAACCCGCCAGCGCCACCGTGCGGGAATTCCTGGCCCAGGAATAAGGAGCCCGTGACGCCTGGGCCGCCCTGAATTGAAAGGAGTTTAATATGCCTGAACCCCGGGTGATAAAAAGAGAAGAAATCGGCAGCATACAACGCGCTCCCGGCGTTTCTGTCGCCAGCAGTGTGAACAAGGAGGTTGGCGCCACTGAGATTTCCAGCGGAATCACCACCTTCCAGGCCGGAACTTCCAACACCACCCACTACCACAATGCCGAAGAATCGATCATCGTCATCGAAGGCGAGGGCATCCTGATGATTAACGGGGAGGAGAACCATGTTCGCCAGTACGACGCCGCCTTCATCACGCCGGGCACGCATCACCGGCTGATCAACACCGGCGACACTCCCTTCAAGATCGCTTGGTCCTACGCCACCGTGGACGTGACCCGGACGCTGGTGGAGAACTAGGGCCGGTCACTAGAAAACTGCTCCCGCCTGTGACCATATGAGGGCGGGTAGAGCGGCTGGCTGACCTTCTCCAGACCGGCGTAATCACCTTTGATCATGCGGTGTCCTGGTCTTCAATACCCCTTGACCTTCCACTTGAATGGAAGGTTTACAATTCACGAAAGTCGCGGCAAGGGAGCGTTTGTTGAAGATTGGAGATTTGGCCAGCGTCACTGGCGCCACCCCCAAGACCATCAGGTTTTACGAAGCGAAAGGTCTGATGCCGGAACCCACAAGAACCACTTCGGGCTACCGATCTTACGGTGGCGAATCTGTGGGCAGACTGGAATTCATCCTCAAAGCCAAGCGTCTGGGTCTGTCCCTGATTGAAATCCGAGGCATCCTGCAGTTGCACGACGCCGAAGAATCAACGTGCGTCCATGTACGTGACCTGCTGGACCAGAAAATCGCTGAGTTAGAGTCGACCATTGATGTGCTTCAAGTCTTCAAAGGCGACCTGGTGGCGCTGAGAAACCGGGTTGTGGGTTTGGTGGATTGTAAGCCCCTGGGAGGGGATATCTGCTCGATAATCGAACAAAGCAACATCAAGGGCCAGCAAGCCGTCCCAATCGCAGCCAGCCTTCGGTAAGAAACTGGCCAGCCTTGCGGGTGATTTAAGAGGAGATACCATGGCACGGGAAATTTTCGTTTACATCCAGCCGGACGGTTGACATTTTTGTGAGATGGCGAAGGAGTATCTTTCGCGGCGGAACGTCCCGTTCGTGGAACGCGACATTATGAATGACCAATCAGCGATGGACGAACTGGTGAAACTTGGCGTGTTGACTACTCCGGTTACCGTCATCGACGGCGAAATTGTGGTGGGGTTCGACCGCGCCCGGTTTGATAAGCTGCTTGCGGAATAGGGAAGGACTGATGAGGATGATTGATGAGGAAGGCCTACAGCTAGGGTCGTGCGGGGAAAACTTTGTGAAAGAGCCGCCCGTGGATTGGGACGGCGCACACAGGCGAAGCTAGAGCCGAGGAGGATTTAATGGCCGCACTGTTGGTTGCCTGTTGTCTGCTAATCCCCGCCGTCATCGGGGTGGCGGCTTGGATTTTTGGGGGACGGGAAAAGCGCCCTTTGGACCCAAAAAGGCAGAGAGAAACCCTGCTGATTGCCATCGAGCATGATCTCCGGGAGTGAATAGACAATACCGCCGTGAAATCCGCTAACGCAAAGGTGTTAACTGCCCTAGTAGTGGCATCAGCCGCCGTCCTAATGGCCTGCGGAGGGGATGCATCTGGCCCGGAGATAGGCGCGACCGCGAACAGCGCGAACCCGCCGGTCGTTTCTCAGTCCGCCAATGAAGTCCGGGCGGTGTCACTGTCAATGGACGACTACCTGGGCAGCACCGTGGTCCTATATTTTTCATTCCCTGGCTGACCCACCTGCGGGCTGGAGGCTCCAGCTCTAGGGCGGGTGCAGCAGGAATTTCGATCTCAAGGTGTTCAGGTGCTGGCCATTAATACTGCCTCATGGATACCGGTGGAGGACTGGCGCGACTACTGGCGTAGCAAGAACGCAAAGGATGTAACCTGGGCCAATGATGTTGACCAACAACTGCTTAAGGAGTTCTCAGTGACCCGCTTGGGCACCACCATCATCATTGACCCACAGGGACGTATCTCCTACCGCGACGCCGGACCTACACCATACGAAGTGTTGCGGGCCGAGATTGAAAAGACGTTATGAGGACGTGGCGCGAGGAAGAACCCCTTTAGAACGCCCGGGTTAAGTCCACCCTCCGGCCGATGGACCGCATCTAACTCGACGATGTAACGGCAACAGGGGAAACGGCGAATCTGGAGTAATTGCCACGTTCGGTTGCTGGCCGAAGAACGATTTGGAGAAATGATGAGATTACTGCATGTGGAAAAGCCCTTCGTAAGCCTGCTCAGTGGACTTCTGCCCCTTCCCTGGTGATGAGTGGTTACGGGCTTGCTCGGTATTCTTGGGGGGACATCAGCCGGGCTGGCCATGGCGCCTGCGTTGCAGGCGCTCACCTGGCCGTTCTTGGCGGTCAACGTGCTTATGCTGGCGCGGGGTTGGTGGCTGGCGCCCTCCCATGGCAGTTTGTGGGGGAGCGGATGGAAGAACCGGGCCATGGCCACTTTGATTCTATCCACGGTTTTGTCGGTCGTCTTATGGACGCTTCGGTTTGCCGGGCTGCTGGGCGCCAACCCGCTATAGACCATAAGCCACCGTTAGCCTTCGGCTTGGGACTCTTCCAATTCAACGGACTTCTCGGGCTCTCCCTCACCGACCCCGCCTTTTTGCAGGAACGAGATGATCATGGCGCAGATGATTAGCCCCGCCATGATTAAGAAGGCGTAACGCAGACCAAGTGTAAAGGCGTGGGCCACGCCTTCGGTGCCAACGCGCACCTCCTCCAGACTGGGCTCGAATCCCATGGAATTCATGGTAGCGGTGATGATGATCGTGGAGACGGCGATGCTGGTGACGCTGGCCGCGTTACGCACCAGGTTCAAGAACCCCGACACGACGCCGTACTTGGCTTTGCCGACGGCGTTCATCACCGAGGCGGAGTTGGGGGAATAGAAGATTCCCATGCCGCTGGCCATCAGCATCATTGCCGGCACCACCATCCATAGAGAAGAGGTTTCCGTTATTCGGGACATGATGAGAAGTCCTGTTGCCGAGCACGCTAGGCCGCCAACGGTGAAAGGGCGCCTGCCGAACCGGTCGGAGAGCACCCCGCTGACCGCCCCCAGCACCGCCATGCAGAGCGCGCCGGGCACCACCACGAATCCCGCCGTCTTGGCGCTGTAGCCCAAGACGTTCTGCAAGTAAAAGGGCATCAGGAACATGGACGATGTCGCGCCCAAAAAGGTCAGAAAGGCTGCGGATACCCCCAAAGAAAAGGTCTTGCCTTTGAACAGACGCAGGTCCAACATGGGTGCGCTGCACCGCAATTCCCACCAGATAAAAACTGCTAGCATCCCGGCGGCCCCACTGAAGGCGGCAATGATTATCGGCGACAACCATCCCGCCCGGTTGCCGGTGGTCATGGCCAGCAGCAACGTCACCATCACCCCGGTTGACAGCGCCGCGCCCAGCCAATCGAACCGGGAGCCCCGAGTTTCGCGGACCTCCGGCATGCCTCGCATCACCCAGGCCGCGGCAGCCATGCCGATAAGGACCAACGGCAAGGTCAGGAAGAACACCACCCGCCAGCCAAAGGCATCGACTGCCATGCCTCCGACCGCAGGACCGGCGATAGCGCCCACTCCTACCATGGTCATATACAGACCAATGGCACGGCCCTTTTCGTTGGCGGGAAAGGCCGAGAGGATGATTGCCATGCCGGTGCCCTGAGTCATCGCGGCACCGACTCCCTGCAGGATGCGGGCTGGGAACAGCATCTCCAATGACGGTGATAAACCGGACAACACCGCCCCGAGGGCCAGCACCACCATCCCGGCGACGTAGATGCGCTTGCGCCCGATGAGGTCCGAGAGCCGCCCCATGGGCAAGAGCAGGGCGGCGATGGTCAGCGCGTAGATGATGACCACCCACTGGATGGTGGGCAGGTCGGTCTGGAATCTGGAGGCGATGGTGGGCAGCGCCACGTTAACGCTGCCATGGTCGACCACCGAGGCAAAGATTCCGATGGCCAAAGCCCCGAAGACCCAGTATTTGTAGTGGCGGCTGCGGGTTAAGGAAGGCACGCCGTCTGGCTCGGCGTTAGGGTTGGCGCTAGGGTTGCCTGAGTTAGTGCTAGGGTTGATTGAAGACATATCGGTCAAGGTTACTTTAGTTATGGGTGCCTTGTCACATCCGCTGCCTCACACCCTCGCCTGGCGGCTGTTGTATCATGTGATGCCCGCGGGGCCTCGACGAAAAACAATCCGCAGTTAACAGGAGTTAAGATGGCGCGAATACCCACAGCCAGCAGAGAGAGCGTACCCCAAGACCAACTGGCGGCCTTCGACGAATTGGTCAGTCAGCGAGGCAGTGTTCCGGACACCGGCCCCATAGCAATCATGATCAACGTCCCCGAGCTCACCAAACGGGGCGAGCACCTGAGGGCCTATATCCGGGGGGACGAGTCCAGCCTGTCGGCCAACGTCCGCGAGTTGGCGATGATACTAACTGCCCGGGAGTTGGATTGTCAGTTCATCTGGAACGCCCATGCCGCCTTTGGACGTCAGGCGGGGCTGAGCGACGAATTGGTGAACAACCTGCGGGACAAGAAAGACCTGCCTGATTTGTCGCCCGAAGAGTCGGCGGTGGTCCACTACGGGCGGGAGTTTTTCCGCACCCACAAAGTCAGCCAAGCTACATTCGATGCCGCCCAGTCCCAGTTTGGCGTCAGGGGCTTGGTGGAACTGACGAACCTGATGGGTTATTACTCGTGCCTGGCCTTCAACATAAATGCCTTTGACGTCGGCCTTCCTGCAGATATCACGGAGTCGCCGTTGCCGGTGTAATCGGAAATTCCCCTAGCCCCTTTGCGAAAGGGGGTTTATCGATTGTCATGGGAGACATTGTGGTCCGACCCCGTTTCCGGCCCTGGGCAAAGGGCTCCGGTGGAAATTAGCTTACCCCTGTATGGAGCCGGAGCTGCGATGAGTGGCGCGGATCGATGTTTGTCTAGACTTTGATACGGCCCCTGTATTACTATTTAAGGTACTGTGGTAGCAAAGGATAAGGTAGCTACAGAAGGCGCTAAGACCCTTATCGAGAGGGTCGGTGTCTACCTGCCCGAAGAAAGCACCGACCTGGTGAGGCAGGCCTACCGCTACGCCGACGAGTGCCACGAAGGCCAGATGCGCAAATCGGGCGAACCGTACATCGCCCACCCCTTGGAAACCGCCCTCTTCCTCGCCGGCCTCCACTTGGATTCCCACACGATTATCGCCGCACTGCTCCATGACGTGGTCGAAGACTGCGGCGTCTCATTGGACGAGATTACCCAGCGGTTTGGGCCCGAAGTGTCCAAACTGGTGGACGGGGTCACCAAGCTGACCCGCATGGACGACAAGCTTCAACTGCCCACTGAAGATGTCGCTACCCTGATGGACGATGCGGAGCACCTGCACGCCGAAAGCCTGCGCAAGATGCTGGTTTCAATGGCGGAAGACATTCGAGTGGTCTTGATTAAACTGGCCGACCGCTTGCACAACATGCAGACCCTGGATGCCCTGCCACCGGAGAAGCGGAAGCGCATCGCCCAAGAGACTCTGGACATCTACTCTCCACTGGCCCACCGCCTGGGCATCTGGGAGATCAAATGGCGGTTGGATGACCTGGCCTTCCGGCACCTTAACGAGGAGAAGTACCGGGAGATCTCCAAGATACTGGCCGCCAAACGCACCGAGCGCGAGGATTACATCGAGAAAGTTACTTCCGCGTTGCGGGACGAGTTGGCCGCGTACGGCATCACCGCCGAAGTGATTGGCCGCCCCAAGGGCATCTACAGCACCTACCTCAAGATGCAGAAGTACCAGACCCAGGGAAAGGACTTCGGAGACATCTACGACCTGTTCGCTCTGCGGGTGCTGGTCGAAGAGATCGCCGACTGTTACAAGTCACTGGGAGTGGTGCACCAGTTGTGGCATCCCATCCCCGGACAGTTTGATGACTACATCGGCAACCCCAAAGAGAACATGTACCAGGCGCTTCACACCACCGTCATCTGCGACGGCGGGACGCCCCTTGAAGTCCAGATCAAGACCTACGAGTTGCACCGGATCGCCGAATACGGAGTAGCGGCCCATTGGGCCTACAAAGAAGGCAGCGCGGGCGACCAACGGTTCGAAGAGAAGATGACCTGGCTCCGGCAGTTGCTGGAATGGCAGCGGGAGGTCGCCGGGACCGCCGAGTTTATCGAGTCGGTCAAGCAGGACTTCTTCCACGACCAAGTTTTCGTTTATACGCCCAAAGGGCGGATCGTTGAACTAACCTCCGGCTCTACCCCCATCGACTTCGCCTATAAGATTCACACCGAGATGGGCCACCGTTGTGTCGGCGCCAAGGTAAACGGGAAACTCACCGCATTGGACACTCCCTTGGCGAATGGCGACACGGTCGAGATTTTCACTACCAAGTCGGACCGCGGCCCCAGCCTCGACTGGCTGAATCCCAACCGCGGCTATGTAATGTCGGCAGGCGCCCGGCAAAGCGTCCGCCAATGGTTCCGGAAGCAAGAGCGCGGCACCAATATCCAGCGGGGAAAGGAAGTCTTGCGGCGGGAATTGCGACGGCTGAACCAGAAAGTGGATGACGAGACCCTGATGGGCCTGTTCAAAGTCGATACCAAGGACGATCTGCTGGCCAACCTGGGATCCGGCAACATCGCCGAGAGTCTGCTGTCCTACCGCCTAGCCCAGATCGGCCAAGAGACCGAACCGCCGCTGACTAAGCGGACCACTGACCCGCCGCTTTCCGGCCCCAGTTCCGGTATCACCGTGTTGGGCGTCGGCAATCTGCTGATGCGCATGGGACGGTGTTGCCACCCGATTCCGGGGGAGCCAATCATCGGTTTCATCACCCGCGCCCGCGGCGTCACCGTCCACAAGCAGGACTGCGCCAGCGTCCGCCATGAGGACGAACCGGAGCGCTTGGTAGACGTTCAATGGGGGGAGGAGAAGCAGCTCTACCCGGTGCGGGTCACGATGAAGGCTTACGACCGAGTTGGGTTGCTGCGAGACGTAACTTCTTTGGTTTCCAGCGAAGGAGTGAACATCGCCTCCGTGGTCACCGGGGATTACGCCGATGGTACGGTCACCATAGCCCTCACCTGCCATACCACCGGTCTGGACCAATTGAACAAGCTTTTCTCCAAGCTGGAGGGCGTGCGTGGCTGCATCTCAGTGACCAGAGACCGTTCCAACCTGCCCGCCCCGTCCCGTAGCTAGCCTACCTCCACCCGGCCCCCCTGTAATCTCCCGCCCCGGCATGCCCAGCAAACCTCTCACGGCGATATCTCCCCTGGTCTGCATCTCTGTATGTATAATGTGGGCTGCCGCCCGCGCGGTGGTTCTACACGATAATTATCTGGAGGTAACATCATGCCCGAGAGAAAGCCCATTATTCCCCCGGGAGCCACCCCCAACCCAGCCCTGTCGCCCGGAGTCGTGGTTGGAGATTTACTGTTCGTCTCAGGCCACGTGGCGACGGATCAGAGCGGCAACGTGGTCGGTGTGGGCGACGCCGAAGCTCAGTCCCGTCAAGTGATGGCCAACATCCGGGAGGTCGTCGCCGCCGCCGGAGGCAAGATGGAGGACGTGGCCAAGATTACCTGCTTTCTAACCGACATCGCCAACTATCCCGCTTACAGCAAGGTGCGGGCCGAAACCTGGCCCAATGACCCGCCCGCCAGTTCCACGGTTGTTGTGGCCGGGCTGGTGCGGCCGGAGTTGCTGGTGGAAGTTGAAGCGAT
>SMVB01223104.1_pt1 | contig 10457 bp, 9 predicted proteins | sample 2456461 | NCBI WGS metagenome assembly SMVB01 (sample SAMN11095934, study PRJNA526329) | marine sediment metagenome | biome: Marine sediment; feature: Surficial sediment; material: Deep marine sediment; isolation source: Hadal surficial sediment | place: Pacific Ocean | collected 2014-05 | depth 0-1...
ATTGAATATAACTTTGAATCTAAAAAATTATTCATCCGAGTTTAAGTACAATATGAAACTAGCCTATCCGATTATGATAGGTCATTTGGGCCATGCCTTGGTTGGATTAGCTGATAACATTATGGTAGGCAGGTTAGGAGCAGCACCTCTGGCTGCTGTGTCATTGGGGAATAGTTTTGTTTTTATAGCATTTTCTTTGGGGATAGGGTTTTCTTTGGCAATAACACCCTTAATTGCTCAGGCAGATGGTGAAAATGATATTGAAAAAGGAAGAAAGCATTTTCAACATGGTTTGATATTGTGTACCGTTTTAGGATTGACCATGTTTTTAATGTTGGTAATATCAACACCTATTCTTCAATATATGAATCAGCCTCCCGAAGTGGTTGAATTGGCGATCCCATATTTAAAGATTGTTGCATTATCAATGATTCCATTGATGATATTTCAAGCATTTAAACAATTTACAGATGGATTGTCGCAAACAAAATATGGTATGTATGCGACCATAATAGCCAATGTTATCAATGTAATATTGAATTTTGTATTGATTTATGGTTTTTGGATTTTCCCACGATTGGAATTGAGAGGTGCGGCAATAGGTACGCTAATTTCGCGATTTGTAATGGTTATTTTTATCATATGGATTTTAAACTCAAAAGATAAATTTCAACCTTATTTCAAACGGATAAAGAGGGGCTTTATTCAAAAAACTGAGTTTTATAAAATCATTAGATTAGGCTTTCCTACGGCCATGCAAATGTTATTTGAAGTGGGTATTTTTACCTCTGCGATTTGGTTGTCAGGAACATTGGGAACCATTGATCAAGCGGCGAACCAAATTGCATTATATTTATCGTCTATGACTTTTATGATAGCCGTTGGATTGGGTGTTACAGCAACGATTAGGGTTGGTAATCAAAAGGGATTGAAGAATTTTATGGAATTAAAGAGAATTAGCTATTCAATTTTTTTACAGGTATTTATCATCGAATTTTGTTTTGCTATTGGTTTTTTTGTACTGAAGGATGTGCTTCCTTTGGCGTTCATTGATGATTTGTCGGTGATTAAAACTGCAGCGTCATTATTGTTAATTGCCGGATTATTTCAACTTTCTGACGGATTTCAAGTTGTTGTTCTAGGTGCATTGAGAGGCTTGCAAGATGTTAAAATACCTACATTTTTAACTTTTGTAGCTTATTGGCTGATTGGTTTCCCTATTAGTTATGTATTGGGTATAGTATTAGGCTTTGGCTCACAAGGTATTTGGATTGGTTTGTTGGCAGGATTAACAGCTTCGGCCATCATGCTCTTCTTCCGATTTAATTATATGTCGAATAAATTAATTGAAAATAATAATGGGACTCGTATTTAATCAATCTTTTAAAAATATTGTAATCATTTTTTTGGGTTTTGCCATTGGAGGAATCAATGTATTGTTTTTATATACCCATTTTTTGGAGGCTGAATATTATGGTTTGATAACCTTTTTATTATCATCTTCAAATATTTTGACGCCATTATTGATTTTTGGAGTGCAGCATTCAATTATAAAATTCTATTCTTCATATAAGAATAAAATTGATAGAGATAATTTTTTGATAACGGCTATTGTATTACCTCTATTGGTTATTATTCCTCTGGCATTTATAGGTACCTTATGCTATGAATATATTTCTGATTTATTATCTAAGGAAAATGTAATTATTAAAAAATACACTTATTTTATTTTTTTTATAGCCGTTTTGACAGGATATTTTGAAGTGTTTTTTGCATGGAGTAAGGTGCAATTAAAATCGGTTTTTGGAGGTTTTATTCGTGAAATATTTACAAGGATTTGTGTAACAATTTTGTTGTTTGCAGTATATTTTAAGTGGCTTGATAATGATCAATTTATACAGGCCTTAGTGCTGGTTTATTTTTTGAGAATGATACTGATCATGATGTATGCGTTTACATTGTATTTTCCAAAAGTAAAGTCATTTAAATTGCCTCAAAACATAAGAGAAATATTATCTTTTTCTTTCTATATCATATTGGCAGGATCGGCCGGAACGATCTTATTAGAAATTGATAAGTTTATGATTCCGCAAATGGAAAAAATAGAGCAGGTGGCCTATTATTCAGTTGGAGTTTTTATCGCTACAGTTATTGCCATTCCTTCTCGTGCCATGCAGCAAATAATAAATCCTATTACAGCGAAAGAATTGAATGAGGGTAATTTAAAAGAGGTAGAATCTTTGTATAAAAAGAGTTCCATTAACTTATTAATAGTTGGCGGATTACTGTTTTTATTGATAAATATTAATATCAATGAATTGTATTTACTTATCAATAAACCCGAATATTCGGTTGGGGTTTATATCGTTTTAATGATATCAATATCAGAATTATTTAAATTATCCTTAGGAACAAACGGTGCAATTTTAACAAATTCAAAATATTATAAAGTGTTTTTCTATTTTTCAATTACCATGGCATTTAGTGTTATCGTATTGAATAGAATTCTGATTGAAATGTTAGGTATTGACGGGGCGGCACTGGCAACCTTGGCCGTTGTAATCCTCTTTAGTTTTGTAAAAGTTATTTATCTAAATAAAAAACTACGAATGCACCCGTATTCAAAAAACACAATGATAATTTTTGGTATCATTCTTGTTTTATTTTTTGCTTTTTACTTCTTATCTTTCGACATACACCCGTTTCTAAATATACTTTTAAAAAGTGTTTTAGTAAGCTCAATTTTTATTTTCCTGATTATAAAACTTAAGCTCTCTAAGGATATTAATAAATTGCTGCCAAAATGGTTGATTAAATAATTTTATTAAAAAGAAGATGGCTACATTTGTTTAGAATCATCTTTTATATGCAGTATGTATTACATTTATTTTTAGGTTTTTTTATGGCTTTTATTAGCTTAATGCCACCGGGAATGCTAAATATGACCGCTGTAAGAACTAAAATAGAAAAAGACAAAAAATCAGCTTTATTATTTTCCCTGGGAGCTGCAATTATTGTAATTCCCCAAGCGTATATTGCTTTGGCATTTGCAAATTATTTCGTTAAACACCCTGAGGTTATTGATCAATTAATGATAGCAGGTATTGTTGTTTTATTTGTATTGTCGTTATATTTCTTTTTTCAAGCGCGTAAAAAATTTAAAGGAGAAGGGAAAACAAAAAAAGGTAATTTTATTTTAATTGGGATGTTCATGTCAACTATGAATATGCTGGCAATTCCATTTTATTTGGTTTTAAGTTCAGTTCTGGAAAAGAAAGGGCTTTTAATAATGAGCCAACCTTTTATAAGTTTATTTGTTGCAGGTGTTTTTTTTGGTGCGCTGTCACTATTCGCCCTATATGTTATTTTTGCTACCTTTATTGAGAGAAAAGCGCAGTTTATTGCAAGCAATATCAATTATATACTCAGTATTTTATTTTTTGTTTTAGGAATTTTGACATTAATTAAAATTTTAAAGTAATTATTTTATTAAATTAGCGATATATAAAACAGAATATTTAATGATTTCAGCAATTACTAATAATCTTCAAAGAGGTGTTAAACTTCTAAACGCGATTAGTGAAAATCAATATATTGACAAATCTGTGGCTCCATATTATTCTAGTATAGGTATTCATATGCGTCATATACTAGATGTTTTTGATTGTATTTTGTCAGGTTTAGAATCAAAACAAATTGATTTATCGTCTAGAAAAAGAAATGAATTGGTTGAAATAAAATTGAATATGGGCTTGGCTTATTTTGACGAAATCATAGTACAATTAGAAGACTTAAAAGAAGAAAATTTTGATATCTTGGTTCAAGTAAAAGATGATCTAGGTTTGGGGTTTATTACTGCAAACTATACATTAGCATCTATACTGATACAGGCACATAGCCACGCAATTCATCATTTTGCAAGTATAGGTTATATAATCGCTCAATTGAATATTAATTTACCGGACATCGATTTTGGGTACAACCCAACTACGCCTAGAAATATAAAGATAGAAAATTAAACTTTATTCAATCTTTTTAAAACTTTGGCATGCCTGTGAAGAATCACCATGTTTTTCATAAAAGGTAAGAATTTGGGGTATTCGATATCATTTTCTTTGTGATTTTTAAGGGCTATTTTGGATAAAATTTTCCAATGATTTTTTATAGATGTTAGCGCATCAAAATAGGTGGCTCCTTTGGATGCATCATAGATATGAGTCGGTTCTGAAATAATTCCATTAATTTCAATAATTTTAAAATTATTTCCTTTGCAAAGGCTTTTAAAAGATTGGTATTTTAAATCAACTCTGCCATAAAACCAACCCTCTATTTGATGATTTAGCCTGTCAAATAAACTTTCTAATTCGCTATTGATTAAATTATTACCATCTACAAATTGGGTTCCCTTCGAATGATTTCCAATCACGCTCAAAGTAATTTTAGTATCATCTCCAACAATTTTCTGCATGCTTTCTCTATGAATATTCTTCAATAAATCATAATAGAGAAAAGCCCTGTCATCGGCAAGAATTAATTCGGATAAAGTACTCATGCCATTACCCTTTAATGTCAAATACTTTTTAATTGTAATAGAAGTGATTTTTCCTTTTAGATCCCCTGGAATTCTATGGTAAAAAACGCCGATTTCATTTTTATAATCAATAAATTCCTGGATGATTATAGGAATATTTATTTTCAAAAAATAATTTTTAAGCGCTTGTTTAGTATCAATTTTTTTTACCAGATATCCCCTGAATCCCATATCAGGTTTTACAATTAATGGAAATGAAATATTTGTATTATTTAATTGATTGATTAGGTCTTTAAAATTTGTGTTTTTTGCTACTAAGATACTCTCGGGCTGATATTGCTTTGGAATCAATGATAACGTTTTATATTTTGATTCAGTTCCGCATCCCGAATATAAAATAAACGGATTAGCAGCTAAATAATAAATAGGGTTTCTTGCCAGAATAATTTTATAAAGAAAAAAAGGAATCATTGGAAAATAAAACATAAAAGTTGGCCAATGCTCCCAGTTTGTAAGACGTGTTAAAAACGACTTTATTTTCATTGGTTTAATTTTATTTGAAAAAGAATAATTTACAAAAAAAATCAGCTGAACCTGAAACCCTTTCTCTCTCACATAAATTTATTTTAATCATACTGGTTTGATTACTGATTAAAAAATTAAATGTCGGTTTCATTTAGCAAAAAGTGCTTTTAGAATAGTACGAAAGCCTTGAATTACCAATACGATGGTAAAAATAGTCAACAAACAACCTAAAATTAACACCCAATAATTATGGCTTTTATTTAAAGCTTTAAAACCAATGGTGATTAACACAGGAGAGAAAAAAAGAAGAGGCAGTGACAGAGCAATATATTTTAAACCTTTATTAAATAATGATTTGGATGTATCATTTTTAAATATTTTTTGATTTATATTATCATTTTCCGGATTTGCCATTTGTAAAACCTTATCTTTATTCAAAGGTAAGCATAAGAATTGATATGGAAAAAATAAATAAAAGCTTCTCTGAAATAAAATTTTGTTCTATTTGGTGACTGGTCGAAAACACATCAAAATTAAAATGTTTTTTATTGCAATCTTTCACAATGCTAATCTAAAGGCGGTAGACAGGTCGTCTGATGCTTTGGCATCATCGCATAAAAAGAAATCAAAAATCTCAGTAACAAAAATTCATTTTATAAAAATAGCCTGTTACCGACCAAACTCTATTTATGTAGTCAATATGATATAAAACTAAAACTCCAATAAATACTAATAATTCATTAGTTTTATTGGAGTTGTTTTTTTTAAAGGAAATTAAGCCAAGGCTTTGTCTAAATTTTCTTTCAAGGCATCTAAAAATTCCTGTGTATTTAAATAATGTTCTCTTGACAAGTTTTTTTTGTGAATTAATAGGGCTAAATCTTTGGTCATTTTTCCACTTTCAACAGTGTCAACACAAATTTTTTCTAAAGTATGGCAAAAATCTATCAATTCTTGATTGTTGTCTAATTTACCTCTGTGTTCCAATCCTCTGGTCCATGCAAATATAGAAGCTATTGGATTTGTAGAAGTTTCTTTGCCTAGTTGATGTTGACGATAATGACGCGTAACTGTTCCGTGTGCCGCTTCAGCCTCCATGGTCTTTCCATCAGGTGTAACTAAAACAGAGGTCATAAGGCCTAATGAGCCAAATCCTTGCGCTACAGTATCCGATTGCACATCGCCATCGTAATTTTTACAAGCCCAAACAAATCCACCATTCCATTTCATAACAGCCGCAACCATGTCATCAATCAAACGATGTTCATAGGTGATACCTGCTTCCTTAAATTTTTCTTTAAAATCATTCTCATAAACTTCCTGGAAAATATCTTTAAACCTCCCGTCATAAGCTTTTAAGATGGTATTTTTTGTGCTTAAATATAAATTCCATCCTTTTATTAAGGCTTGATTAAAACTTGAACGGGCAAATCCATAAATTGAAGAATCAATATTATACATGGCCATGGCTACTCCATCTTCCTTAAAATTATATATTTCAAAAGATTGCACTTCACTGCCATCCTCGGGAGTAAAAGTCATGGTAAGTTTACCTTTTCCTTTGGTAACGATATCTGTAGCCTTGTATTGATCTCCAAATGCATGACGCCCAATACAAATTGGTTTGGTCCAGCCTTGAACATACCGAGGTACATTTTTCATGATAATCGGCTCTCTAAAAATGGTTCCGCCAACTATATTTCTGATTGTGCCATTGGGAGAGCGCCACATACTTTTTAAATTAAATTCTTTAACCCGATCTTCATCAGGAGTAATTGTTGCACATTTTATACCAACATGATACTTTTTTATAGCTTCAGCTGCGTCAATAGTAATTTGATCGTTGGTTTTATCGCGGTATTCCACACCCAAATCATAGTATTTGATGTCTAAATCGATATAAGGAAGAATAAGCTGGTCTTTGATAAATTTCCAAATTATTCTTGTCATTTCATCTCCATCAATCTCTACAATTGGGTTGGCAACTTTAATTTTTGTCATTTCTGTATTGATTTTTAATAAATTCCTGCAAATATAGTAAACGTACAGAAAGTAGACGCTGTTTAAAATTATAAAATGAATATTTTTTTCAATATAAAAGAGGCATATGTTGAAATGCAAAAAGCCATAAAAAAGATTGGACTTAATTATGGCTTTTAAAGCTTACACAAATTTAATATAAATTAAAATTGCTAAAGGCTTGATACTTTAAAATAGATAAATAAATGATAGTAAATCATTTAGTTCACTATTTTAAAGTCTGTTTTTTAAATTTAGTTATTTCAAATAGAGTATGCTATAAATACTTTGGCTTGAAATAAATTTAAAAAACCAATATGGATTTTTATTTCCATACGATCTGTAATTGTTTACGAAACTATTTTTCATAACGGTTAGGGGGCGTTTCAATAAGCAACCAGACACATACAAATTTATGCGTTGCAGTGAAAAAGTGGTAAAAAATTGAGACTTATTTGTTAACAGTATATGAACATCACTTATTAACAATTGTTTATAAGCATTTGAGTTAAATTTAGCCCGGTAATAGTAAAGTCGAATAGTTGTTTTTGGGTTTAAATAAGTAAAGGTTATAAAGATAAAAAAAATCCCATTTCTTATGAAATGGGATTCAATATTTTAAGCATAAAGAAAATTATACTCTTTTCTCTTTAATTTGAGCTTTCTTACCTGTAAGATTTCTAAAATAGAAGATTCTGGCTCTTCTAACCTTACCTTTTTTATTGATTTCAATTTTTTGAATTGCTGGTAAGTTAATTGGAAATATACGTTCCACACCAACTGTGCCCGACATTTTTCTAATAGTAAAAGTTTCTGAACTTCCACTTCCTCTACGTTGAATTACGACTCCTTTAAAAAATTGAGTTCTTGTTTTTTTGCCCTCTCTAATTTCAAAGTAAACCGTAATCGTATCACCTGCGACAAAATTTGGTAGGTCATTTTTTGCTACAAACTCATCTTGAACGTATTTTACTAAATTTCCCATTGTTTTTATTTAAAATGGTTGATCATAAATCAACATGCACGATTTTCGTCAGAGGTTAATTTTGAGTTTGCAAATTTATAAAAAACTTTTAAATTAAAAACACCTTTTTAAAATTATTTAAAACAATTTTCAGATGTTAAATTCCTTTAAAATTGTAAGTTAGCATAGAGTCCAAATTTATTATCCATAATCGTTGGAAATATTATAGCATTCATTTTTTTATTTTTAAAAGGATTCCAATTTTTTAAAGGTTCGAATCGATACACCAAATCCACGATAAGAATACCAATTCCCGCACCCACCAATACATCTGAAACCCAATGATGGTTATTTAAAACTCGAAGTGCGCCTGTTGTTGCAGCAAAAACAAATCCACTATAGGCCAATACAGGACTTGAATCTTTAAATTCATGGAATAAAACAGTGGCCATAACAAATGCGTTTGAAGTATGTCCGGAGGGAAAACTATTGGGTTCGCCATTAGGGCGTTCTTCATCTGTTATTTTTTTTAATCCAAAAGTGATGATATTGTTTGCTATACCTGCAATGAGTAAATATTTTGTTTGTGTAAAAGCGTCATTCTTGCTGGACACTTTTAATAGGTCTGCTGTATACATTGTAATTGCAGGGACAAAAAGCAAAAAATCATCCAAATCATTGTTGAAATTTGGAAATTTGTTTTGAATATTTTCTTGCAAATTTTTCTTACCAAAAACACCGGTTGAATAGTTTACAATCAATCCGGAAGCGATTAATGATAAAGGTACTATGGACTGTTTTAAAAATGATTTCTGAGATTTATTTGAAATTAATCGAGTGCTGTCAATTTGTGAAAAACAGGGTAGGCAAAGAGAGAAAATAAAAAGAAAAAATACAATTCTCATTCCTGCATATCTTTTTGATTTAGTAAATCAGGGCGAATATTTTCGGTTCTTTCAACGGCTTTATCATGTCTCCATTTATCAATTTTTGGAAAATTGCCGGATAATAATATTTCCGGAACTTCCATATCACCATATTTTGCCGGCCTGGTATAAACCGGGGGGGCTAATAGATTGTCCTGAAAGGAATCGGTTAAAGCTGACGTTTCATCTCCCAATACACCTGGAATCAACCTGATAATTGAATCACATAATACTGCGGCTGCCAATTCTCCACCGGATAATACATAATCTCCTATGGATATTTCCAGGGTAACAAATTTATCACGTACCCGTTGATCCACACCTTTATAATGACCTGTTAAAATAATGATATTTTCTGTTGAAGATAATTTATTGGCCATTTGCTGATTGAGCGTTTTGGCATCGGGTGTCATATAAATTATTTCGTCATAAGTTCGTTGGGCAAGCAGCTCTGAAATACATTTGTCAATGGGTTCAATCATCAAAACCATTCCGGCACCACCTCCAAATTGATAATCATCTATTTTACCATATTTGTTGATCGCATATTTTCTCAAATCATGAAAATGAATATCTGCTAATCCTTTATCAATTGCCCGTTTGATGATAGAATACTCAAATGGGCTTTTAATTAATTCCGGAGAAACAGTAATGATATCAATTCGCATGAAACAAAACTAAGCCTTTTTTTAGAATTTGTTGTTTTTGAATGGTTCTAATCGTTTTTCCCTATTTTTATTAAACCCGCATTATGCGTTAGAATTTCGTTATGAAGGTTTCAAGCACAATAAAATATGGTATTTTATAAGTTTTAGCATAGCACAGCTACGGTTAAACTTAAAAATACAGCGAAGTGTCATATTTTGAAGTGGTTGGAAGCTGTAATAGATTTTCTAGTGCATAATGCGGGTTAAATTCCGGCATATTTGATTCCGGTAAGCTTATGAATTTCGTAATCTAATGTAGACAAATCCTCAAAGTTGAATTTTGCGATATCATCATGCCCACAAGCACGGGCAATGACTTTAAGCAAATCGTTTGAAGCATCAAAATAATTGAACAGTTGTTTTGCAGATGATCCGATGTTTATTCTACTTCTTAAACTTTCTTTTTGAGTTGCAATTCCAACCGGACAGTTATTTGTATTACAAGCTCGCATACCCAAACAGCCAATAGCTTGAATTGCCGAGTTGGCAACCGCAATTGCATCTGCCCCCAGCATCATTGCCTTAGCAAAGTCTTCGGGTACACGTAAACCGCCAGTGATAACAAGTGTAACGTTTTTTGCACCAACTTTATCCAAATGTTTTCTTGCCCTAGCCAATGCAGGAATTGTAGGAACATTAATATTATCTCTCAATATGGTTGGTGCAGATCCTGTTCCGCCACCACGTCCGTCAAGAATAATGTAGTCGATACCTACTTTCAAAGCAAAATCAATATCTGCTTCTATATGACTAGCTGCAATTTTAAAACCAATTGGAATACCGCC
>SMVB01027337.1_pt1 | contig 10456 bp, 6 predicted proteins | sample 2456461 | NCBI WGS metagenome assembly SMVB01 (sample SAMN11095934, study PRJNA526329) | marine sediment metagenome | biome: Marine sediment; feature: Surficial sediment; material: Deep marine sediment; isolation source: Hadal surficial sediment | place: Pacific Ocean | collected 2014-05 | depth 0-1...
AATTTTTTCATTCGTACTATATGATAATAAATCGAATTCCTATCTTATTGCAAGAGACCACATTGGCATAGTCCCATTGTATACCGGTTACGATGAGCACGGCAATTTTTATGTTGCATCTGAAATGAAAGCAATAATCAACGTATGTAAAACCATCAAGGAATTTCCACCGGGGCATTATCTATGGAGTAAAGAAGGAAAATTAAAACGTTATTATAAACGCAGCTGGGATGATTTTTCGAATGTGAAGGACAATCAAACAGACAGAAAACTGTTGAAGCGTGGATTAGAGGAAGCTGTACATCGTCAATTGATGTCAGATGTTCCGTATGGTTTGCTTCTCTCCGGCGGTTTAGACTCATCCATTATTGCCGCTATCGTGAAGAAATTTGCTCAACGAAGAATTGAATCAAATGATCTTCGCGATGCATGGTGGCCTAAACTGCACACCTTTTCTATTGGATTAGAGGGTTCACCTGATAATGCTGCCGCACGAGTAGTTGCCGAGCATATCGATTCGGTGCATCACGAATTTACATTTACTATTCAGGAAGGATTGGATGCCTTGAACGATGTTATATATCATATAGAAACCTACGATGTAACATCAATCAGAGCTTCTACACCTATGTATTTAATTGCTCGCAAGATAAAATCAATGGGGGTGAAAATGATTTTATCCGGCGAAGGTGCGGATGAAATTTTTGGTGGATATCTATACTTCCATAAAGCACCTAATGCAGAAGCGCTGCATATAGAAACGGTACGTAAGCTGCAACAGCTGCATTGGTTCGATTGTTTAAGAGCAAATAAATCAATGGCATCCTGGGGGGTAGAAGCCAGGGTTCCGTTTTTAGATAAAGAATTTATTGATATTGCAATGAATATAAATCCGGCAGATAAATTAGTGACAAACGGTAAAATGGAAAAACAATTACTGCGGGAAGTATTTTCTGATTACTTGCCGGAGAGTATATTGTGGAGACAAAAAGAACAATTTTCAGACGGAGTTGGATATAACTGGATTGATACATTAAAAAAAGTATCTGAAGAGGAGATAACAGACAACCAGATGGAAAATGCGCATTTTAAATTTCCTATTAACACCCCGCAATCAAAGGAAGCGTATTACTTCAGGCAAATATTCGTTGAACACTTCCCTACTGATTCTGCTGCTTCTTGTGTCCCGGGAGGACCTTCAGTGGCTTGCAGCACTCCTGAGGCACTGGCCTGGGATAAATCATTAAATAATGTGATCGATCCCTCCGGCAGGGCTGTGCAGAATGTTCATAAAGAAAGCTATTAACCAGTTTAATTTTTAACAAATATTAAAGTGCTTTTTCAATGCCAACTATAATTAGATCCTCATCAATAATTAAAGCTGCGGGAAACCCGTCAGGGCCGGATCTTGACGGCAAACCCAAAGTAATTGAAGAATTAATAGGCAGAGTAAATTCTAAAACGGAAGATATTAGTATTGCAAAAATGAAAAGCCCCGCTGGATGGGCTGAACCTGGGCAAATTCCAGAATTCGATGAATACACAATAGTTTTAAAAGGAACATTGCGGGTTGAATCAAAAGGGGAAACAATTGATGTAAAACAGGGTGAAGCAATAATTGCACATAAAGGAGAATGGATAAGATACAGTTCACCTTTACCCGAAGGTGCTGAATATATTGCTGTATGCATTCCTGCATTCTCTCCTGAAATTGTACATGGGGATAAAGATTAAAATACAACAATAGATATTCCAATTTAAAAATAAATTCGGGGATAATATTTTAAAGGAAATAGTTTAAAAATTATGTGAATGCAATAACATTATTAAAACCAATTAAATCCTGTGGATTTTAACCGTTTCATTTTTAGTGAAATTGTTTTAATCCTTCCAGTACCAGAAATATTACTTGATAAATTCTTACCTTTAATTCTTTTACGCTTTGTATAATATTTGGAGTGTAAAAATTGTGGATGTATGAACAACCCCTCCAATTATCTGGTCACACTTTGTCTTGTGCAAAAGCCTCCTAACGTGATCAGATTTGACGATCGGGTGATATTAGTTTTTATTGAGAAGTCCTCCTCACTTTATTCTAATTACTAATTAATCCCGGTCGTCTGTTTTTATAAACCGGGAACATTACTTTAACCAGCATCATTTTTTACTATCCATTTCAGTACTCTCGAATAACTCATCTGACAGATTCTGATTCACTTTATAATTCGAATAAGTAATATAAACTTTACCTTCTCTTGGTCCGGATTTTTCTGAGTCAGCCTCTTCCTCCACATCCAACTGTCCGTTCATCCCTCTGGGGATTCTCATTCTGTCAATTGTAAATGTAAATATCATGGTTGAAGGCATTTCATATTCATCATTGTATTTTTCGTAAGTAAAATCGATAGAAAAAGTCCCTAGTGGTTTTCGGGACGACTCAATTTTGATAATAAGATCCCTCGATTGATCAATCCACAAAGTACTAAGAATCACATCGCTGGTGTTTCCTATTGGGATAACTTTTATTACGCAAGTTTGAACACTCCTAATGATTTCTTCTCCTTCATACAATGCAGTGTACTTCTCATTTAAAAGTGCCAATGGCGAAAAATTCAAACCCTGCTTCGGCAGTAAAACAAATTTTTCCGATTCGATATAAATCTTATCCGGCTGTTTAAAATACAGTTTGGCATTTGAATCAGGTACTTTTAAAAAATTTACATCTACTTTAATATGAATATCAACCTCATAGTCATTAACTATCTTAAATGCTTCTTTTACTTTGGTTAAAATTTCATCGGGGTCTTTTGTTTGAGATTGAACTTCATCTCCAGAATAAAAAATTATTAGGAATAAAAATATTAATTTTAACAAGTGAATATTTCCTTTCATATGATTACCGTTCAAGATAAAATATCTTTCCTTTTGAATATAATTGCTGTGATGCTGAACAAGAAAATGATATGACCGAATAAAATCAATACAGCTTCCAGCACTTTCGAAATATCGACAGGATCGCTAAAAAACAGCCTCCAGGAAAGCATGTAATTCGTGAAAAGATAAGGGCGAATTGATTTGAAAAGATCAATATTTATTGCCGATACAATAATAAACACAATTATTACTGCCATAGTGGAAACTATTGGGCCGATTGCATTTTCTACAAGTGATGAGAAAAAAAGTGCAAGGCTGCAAACAACAGACATGCCGAGTGCTGCAAATCCATAAGCCAGCAGAAATCTCCAAAGCACATCTGCACGATCTAATATTAGCACACTGCCGGTTCGAATCACAATTAATTCACCAAATCCAAATAGTATCGCCCCTACACCCAGGCTCACAATTGCGAGCCATAGAATAAGTGAAAAAGTATAAATATTGCCTGCAATAAACTTTGATGAAACAACCTTAAACCTTGAAACCGGTCTTGTTAAAAGAATTCTATATGTTCCGGCAGTTGCTTCTCCGGCTAATAAATCACCAGCCACAAGTGCTATCAGAAAAGGGATATGCACCGTCAGCATATTCAGGATCAGGTATGAAACAAGAAATCCGTTTAACAAGTTGCCCACAAACACGAAGGAATCTCTGAGGTTCTGTGTCATAAAATCTAGTGATTTTTGTCCCTCGTATAGCATGGCAATCTGTATAATTACACCTAAAACCCCAATGGCAATAAAACCGATATAGGATCTCCATTTTCTAAATATTTTATATAATTCAATTTGTACAAGTTGTAACATCAATTTGATTCATTTGTGATTTTCAAAAAATATTCTTCGAGCGACCTTGTAGGAACAATGGAACTCACAGAAATGTTATTACTTACCAGGTACTTATTGAGAAGAGCAATTTCATCTGTCTTAACATCAAAAACCATTTTATTATTATTTATAGATAATAATTTCCCAGCCCATCCCGAATCTTTAATTAACTGCCCGGCAGCTTCAACATCATCAACCTCTATCGTAACTTTCATTTCAGCAGAATCCAGTAATTCCTGTACTTTACCCTCCACAACGGTTTTACCTTTGTTAATAATTATCATTCTATTTGCAACCTGTTCAACTTCAGATAGAATGTGTGAAGAGAGAAATATAGTTTTATTTTTTTCTTTGGAAAGATAATTGATCAGATCTCGTATTTCCTTCATTCCTTGCGGGTCTAAGCCTGTTGTAGGTTCATCAAGAATTATCAATTCCGGATCGTGCAGCAATGCTTGTGCTATACCAAGTCTTTGCTTCATTCCATGCGAATACGTTTTTACCTTGCTTGCACTTCGTTCCTTAAGACCAACGGTTTCCAGAGTTTCCATAATTTTATTTGATGAGATTTCCCTGCCCGACATCCGGCTTAAGATTTCAAGATTTTTGTATGCCGATAAATAATTATAAAAAGCCGGATTTTCTATTATTGCTCCAATATCTTTTAATATATCATTTCGATCTTCCATTAACGATTTACCAAATATTTTTATACTGCCTTCTTTGGGTCTAATAAGGGTTAGCAGCATTCTAATCGTAGTACTTTTACCTGCACCGTTAGGACCCAGAAACCCAAAAACATCACCCCTGTATACATTTACAGAGAGTGAATCAACTGCTCTGATTTCCTTAAAATCTTTGGTAAGTCCTCGAACCTCAATTACTTTGTCTTCTATTATCATCCTGGATTAAATAATTATCGGTACATTAAAAATAAAGTATAATTTCGCTTTTTGCGAATTAAATCAGACCGGAAAAATTTCCTAAAAGTCAATAGTCTGTGAAAATAAAGTTGAGCATTTTTCAAAAAAATATTTATTGTGATTTTCTATTAAAATTAGGTCTTATAAATTTTCTGGTGGGATAAATTTGATTATTAAAAAAATTATGATAATGTTAGCGTTACTCATGCCGGTGTACAAAAATATTTCTTATCGCATGTTATCTTAAACAAATATTTTTTTTCCTTCATTTATACTCCGGTAATGTTAATTATATAATTTTAATACTTTTAGTCGATACGTGAGAACAACAACACTTCAACCAATAGCAGATTTCCAATTTTTAATTAACCATACCTTCTTAAATAATTATTCCAAACTCGGGAGAGCCGGTGCAAATTAAGCGACTATTTACAAAAGCGGGGGAAAATCCATTAGCATCCATTAATTTTATTAATCGTACTTCGGAAATAAAAAATCCGGATGGTTCCATTGTCTTCAAAATGGAAGATATAATGGTACCAGATCAATACTCTCAGGTTGCAGTTGATATTATTGCACAAAAGTATTTTCGAAAAGCAGGGGTTCCGAAATTGCTGACCAATATGTATGAAGAAGGTGTACCGGAATGGCTTCAGCCGTCCATCCCGGATGTTGAAAAACTCGATCAACTGCCCGAAGAAGATCGTTTTACATCTGAAAAAGATTCGCGTCAGGTTTACCATCGTTTAGCAGGGAACTGGACTTACTGGGGTTGGAAAGCACAGTACTTCGATTCTGAAGAAGATGCAAAAGCATTTTATGATGAGCTTATGTACACACTTGCTTTCCAGATAGCAGCTCCCAACAGTCCTCAGTGGTTTAACACAGGATTAAACTGGGCATACGGAATATCCGGTCCATCACAAGGTCATTATTACGTTGATCATCAAACCGGAGAATTGACCCGTTCAACAGATGCGTACACTCACCCTCAACCACACGCTTGCTTCATCCAATCTCTAAATGATGATTTAGTTAACGAAGGAGGGATAATGGATCTTTGGGTAAGAGAAGCTAGATTATTTAAATATGGATCAGGAACAGGTTCTAACTTTTCGAATATTAGAGGTGCAGACGAACCATTAAGCGGAGGAGGAAAATCCTCAGGCTTAATGTCATTTTTGAAGATTGGCGATCGTTCTGCCGGTGCTATTAAATCCGGTGGAACAACAAGAAGAGCTGCTAAAATGGTAACCCTGGATTTGGACCATCCTGATATAGAGGAATATATTAACTGGAAAGTTGTTGAAGAACAAAAAGTTGCCGCACTCGTAACTGGCTCTCAACTATCAAACTATCACTTAAACGCAATCATGAAAGCTTGTTATGACGAACACCCGGAGAATGATAGGTTTAATAAAAATGAGAATAAAAAATTAAAACGTGCAATCCGTGAAGCGCGTAAAGCAATGATTCAAAACAATTATATAGATCGTGCTATTCAATTAGCAAAACTGGGCTTTAAATCAATTGAGATTCCAGTTTACAACACTGATTGGAATTCAGATGCTTATGCTACAGTATCAGGACAAAATTCAAATAATTCTATAAGAGTAACGAACGAGTATATGAATGCCGTTATAGAAGATGGTGATTGGAATTTGTATTGGAGAGTTGAAAAGAAGAAAGCCAAAGAGGAAGGCAGAGAACCTAAGCCCTGCAAAACATTTCCAGCAAGAGATCTTTGGGATCAGATTTCATATTCCACCTGGTCCTGCGCCGATCCCGGAATTCAATTCCATAGCACAATCAACGAATGGCATACATGTCCGGAAAACGGTGAAATCAGAGCTTCTAACCCCTGCAGCGAATATATGTTTCTTGATGATACTGCATGTAATCTCGCATCAATAAACCTTGTAAAATTTTACGATACGAAGAAGAAGAAATTAAATATAGATGAATACAGACACACTACAAGATTATGGACAATTGTTCTTGAAATAAGTGTATTGATGGCTCAGTTTCCAAGTAAAGAACTCGCTTTGAAGAGTTATGATTTTAGAACTCTTGGATTGGGTTATGCTAATCTTGGTTCCTTATTAATGCGTCAGGGAATACCTTATGACAGCGAAGAGGCATTTGCAATCTGTAGCGCATTAACGGCTATAATGCATATGACAGCTTACGCAACATCTTCAGAAATGGCGGGCGAACTTGGAACATTTCCAAAATATGAGAACAATAAAAAACATATGCTGAGGGTTATCAGAAATCACCGCCGGGCTGCGTATAATGTACCAAATGAAGAGTACGAAGGATTAACCATATTTCCTATTGGGATTAATCCACAACACTGTCCATCGGAATTGCTTACAGCAGCCAGAGAAGACTCTGATAGGACGTTGGAATTGGGTGAGAAATACGGTTATAGAAATGCACAGGTAACAGTTATTGCACCAACCGGTACAATTGGTTTATTAATGGATTGCGATACAACCGGGGTTGAACCTGATTTTTCATTAGTAAAATTTAAAAAACTTGCGGGTGGCGGATACTTTAAAATTATAAATCAGTCCATTCCTCCCTCGCTTGAAAGATTAGGTTACAACAAAGATCAGATAAATGAAATTGTAAAATATGCAAAAGGTAATGGCTCTTTGAAAGGCTGCCCTAATATTAATCCTGAATCACTTAAAGCAAAAGGCTTTTCCGATGAAGCAATTGCCAAAGTTGAAAAAGTACTCCCGGGTTCATTTGAAATAGGATTTGCCTTTAACAAGTTTACTTTAGGAGAAGATTTTCTTGTAAAGAAAATTGGAATTTCAAAAGAGAAAATTAATTCTTTTAATTTCAATATGTTATCTGAATTAGGATTTTCAAAACAGGAAATTTCGCAGGCTAACGACTACGTTTGTGGAACAATGACAATTGAAGGCGCGCCTTTTCTTAAGCACGAACATTATCCCGTGTTCGATTGTGCAAGTAAATGCGGTAAAAAGGGCGTGAGATATATACGTTCACTTGCACACATTAAAATGATGGCATCTGCCCAGCCCTTTGTATCTGGAGCCATATCAAAGACAATCAATTTACCAAATTCGGCTACAATTGATAATGTAAAAGATGCCTTTATGCAATCCTGGAAGATGGGTATTAAAGCAAACGCTTTGTACCGCGACGGTTCAAAACTTTCCCAACCATTAAATTCAGTAAGTGATTACGATCTGGAATTTTTGATGGAAGAGAAAGAAAAAAATGATATTGTAAAAGTTGCTGAAAAAATTATTCACCGGTATATTGCTAAAAGAAGAAGATTACCAGACCGGAGAACGGGTTACACACAAAAAGCAAAGATCAACGGTCAGTCAGTTTACATAAGAACCGGAGAATATGACAACGGACAGATTGGTGAGATCTTTATTGATATGCATCGCGAAGGTGCAGCGTTTAGAAGTTTGCTTAACTGTTTTGCCATTTCAATTTCATTGGGTTTACAGCATGGTGTTCCACTTGATGAATTTGTTGATGCATTTGTTTTTACAAGATTTGAACCCAGTGGTATTGTTACCGGTAATGAAAAGATAAAAATGGCAACTTCTGTTATCGATTACATATTTAGAGAGTTGGCAGTAAACTATATGGGAAGATATGATTTGGCGCATGTTGAACCGGAAGAAATAAAGGGAAAAGCATCAGCGGGTATTGTAAAAAGTCTTGATGCTGTAGTACCGGATTTTGTTGATGAAGAAATTGTTAGTGAGAGAGTGGTTGAATTAGATAAAGGAAATATTAATAATTATAATTATAATCTTGCTACTATTAATACTTCAAACCAACAAAGTATTGTTGAAAGTGAAAAAGTAATTATGGGTATTGAAATTAAAAAAGCACGGCAGAAAGGTTATACCGGTGATATTTGTATCGAATGCCAAAGTATGACAATGGTTAGGAACGGTACCTGCCTTAAATGTGTAACTTGCGGCTCCACTTCTGGCTGCAGTTGATTTTTAAATACGGGTGAGAACTGAGGAAAGAAAACCCGATACTCTTTTTAGTATCAGTTCTTTGAAAATATTATTGGATTTGACTTTAGGTTCACTCATGAACCTATCGTCAGGATTGCCCTAGAACATCTTTTGGCAATATGTGTCCACACGACTTTTGTCTTTGGGCTGTATTTAACCTTAACTTGTTCTGTATCTAAATTGTAAAGAGCTGTCATACGGACAACTTGTCTTCCAAAAGGCCTTTGCAACGCAAGAATTTATGAAAAATACTCTCTTATATAAAATATCTTCTCAAGAAAATTTACTGTCAGCTTGGGGAAAAGTCAATAAAGCTAATAAATCTTCACATGGACTTGACGATGTGTCTATCCAAGAATTTGCAGATAATTTGGAAGATAAGATTTCTTCGATATCCAACCGATTAAGAAATGAAAGTTATAAGTTCTCACCAACTAGAGCTGTACTGATTCCCAAATCCAATGGTAAGTTAAGACCATTGCAAGTTCCAATAATTTCGGATAGACTAGTTTTAAAGGCCATAGCTATTGAATTGGAAGAACAGTTCGAAAAGACAATAGCTAAAAGTGAAGGAGTAAGTTTTGCATATCAGAAAAAATTAGGCGTCAAGGATGCCATTGGAAAGATAAAAGAACACTATGATAAAGATAATACAAATGTTCTCGAAGCAGACTTAATTAATTTCTTTGGCGAGGTTGATAAAGAACAACTTTTGGCCAAACAAATATTTCCTAATCTTTCAGATGAAAGTTTAAACGATTTAATCAGTTCAGCTTTAAATCAGCAAATTGGTGGATTGGATAAAATAAAACAGCATCAAAAAAAATACTTTGAAGGATTAAATAGTGGAATACCACAAGGGAATCCTCTTTCTCCTCTCCTTTCAAATATTTACTTATCTCCTTTTGATATTCATTTAAAAAATAAGGGGTACAACTTAGTAAGATATGCTGACGACTTTGTTATTCTATGCAAGAATAAAAAGGAGTGTCAAAGCGCATTTAAAGAATGTGAAATAATCCTGACGAAGCTTGAACTTAATATACATCCATTAGAAGAGGGCGATAAAACTAAAATTATAGACTTAAAGAACTCAACATTTGATTTCCTATCTATAACTTTTAATGGTAAATCATTTTATCCATCAAAGGATAGTGTCAACCGCTTTAAAAGCAAAGTAAGAGACATTTGTAATGGTAAAGTGGATTACAACGTTTTGACCTTATTAAAAAAAGTGTCAAACGTATTTGATGGTTGGGTTTCTGCATTTTATTATACAGAAGTTGAAAGGTTTTCGGACGAAATTGATTATTATTTAAATCGTCAACTATTTTTAGCAATGAGAAAATTCGACTGGAAATTTACCGCAGTCTCAAAAGGAACTCTTCCGTCAAAATTTAGACATCAAGGTGAGAGTCCTGACTGTTTATCGAAAAAACAAAGAGAGAAATCTGGAATTCCGTCTTGTCTCGAATTACTAAAACAAAAACGAAATAAAAACGCTCTCTAACAAAAGCTATACCTAATAGGGGTTTCAGTGAATTTTGAAGCGAAATTCAAGTGTCGAAATTTAGTAATAATTTGAACAGAAGTGCTTCGAAATCCCTTACTGGGCATAGCCCTAAACGATACCAACCATTAATCCATTTTGCAAGCAGCTTTTTTTTGTTACTTAATAGTCTACATATACTGTTAAAATCTTTTTGGGATAAAGAAGTACTTTAATTATTTTAGCAAAGTG
>SMVB01017049.1_pt1 | contig 10455 bp, 7 predicted proteins | sample 2456461 | NCBI WGS metagenome assembly SMVB01 (sample SAMN11095934, study PRJNA526329) | marine sediment metagenome | biome: Marine sediment; feature: Surficial sediment; material: Deep marine sediment; isolation source: Hadal surficial sediment | place: Pacific Ocean | collected 2014-05 | depth 0-1...
AGAGGAATCTAGTTGTGCATACTGTGGTTTATCTTTACTAATATATAAAAATAAGAGCGCAAATTTCTTACCATTATTGTGGCTTAACAAATGTTTATGAAGTCTGTATGCTTCTCGCATCTGCCTCTTGATACGATTTCTGGAAACCGCGAGCTTGAAATTTCTCTTAGGAACAGCGAAAGCAGCTCGGTGATTTTCCTCCTCCACCAATGGTAGATAGAATAGCTTTAGAGGGAAATTAGAAATCGTTTTACCTTCCACGAACAACCGCTCAATTAGCTTACGGCTCTTTAGTTTTTCATTTTTTGAAAAAGTAAAACTCATCGAGTAAATGTAGGGTATTTGGACGTTTCCGCCAAGCTATGCATGGCGGCCGGGCTATCGCTTCTCGCTTACGCCTTCGGCGGAGAGCTCAAACAAACCGCTCAATCCCTAACGCAAAAAAGCCCCCTCGATTTTTAAGGGAGGCTTGATGCGATCTAAATTCAGAATAATAAATTATTCTATGATGTAGGAGTTGTTCTCAAGCTCGATATCTGCCATCAATTGAGACGGGTCAATCATCAATTTTTTCACTTTTTTACCGCCCGGAATTTCAAAGGAATAAGTAGGATACGCCCAGGCCCAATCATTTAAAACAGTACGTTTTATGTTTAGACCCGAAATTTCCTTTTCTCCTCTCATCATTTGAAGCGGAATGTAGAACAGCTCCTCACTACTGTCTTCATAGACCGCCAACAGGTCTATAGGCATCGGCATTAATCCGATGCGTTCAAGAGACACGGTTGTTACATCATTGGTTTCGACAACATTTGTGATCCCATAATCAATGGTATTAGTTGTTTGCGTCCAATCCATTAAATACCAATCAAGTTCTAAATCCGAAACTTTTTCAGCTATTCTAATAAAATCATTTGGCGTAGGGTGTTTAAAAGCCCATTCCTTAAAATATTGCCTGATCGTTTTCTTTAGATCATCCTCCCCAATCACATAGCCCAATTGCGCCAAAAAAACACACCCTTTGTGATATGCTGTTAATCCGGAAATACGATTCGTAGCAAATCGATCGGCATGAGTTCCCTGAGAAGCTTCTTGTCCACTTGTTGCTAAAAAACGGTATCCACGATATTGTCCGCTAAAAGGGTTGGCTCTCTTTTTCTTCGTCACCTCATCCATCGCCAATTCACTGATGTATTCGGCAAATCCTTCATCCATCCAGGCGTGTTTACCCTCATTGGTGGCCAAGAGGAATTGAAACCATGTGTGCGCTAACTCATGAGCGGTGACGCCAACTAAGCTTTCAAGTTTACGCCCGCCGGTGATCAAGGTACACATAGCATATTCCATCCCACCATCACCTCCTTGAATTACGGAATATTGTTTATATGGATACGCTCCAATATTATCATTATAGAATCGCATCAGGTCCGCTGTAATAGGCTGTAGCTTTTTCCAATTGTCGATGATGTCGGGATCGTTTTTATAATAAAAGTTCAGTATTACGCCATCAGGACCGGGGTAGGTGTCATGGATATATTCTGTATCCGCCGCCCAGGTAAAATCATGCACCCTGGGAGCAACGAAATGCCAGGTCCTTTTGCCGCGCATCTTTTTTGGTTTGCCTTGCAAATTACCCGACCCTCCGATCGTATAATTCTTATCAATGGAGATCTTAACATCAAAATCGCCCCAAACTCCGTGAAATTCACGATAAATGTATGGATCCGCATGCCAGCCCTGAAAGTCGTATTCAGCTAATTTCGGATACCATTGTGACATAGAAAGCGCGACACCCTCGGCATTGTTACGGCCACTTCTACGAACTTGTATGGGCACTTGCGCGTCCCATACCATATAAAAAACCGAGCTTTCTCCAGAAGGAATAGGCTTGGCCAATTCAACTTCGAGCACAGTTCCAACTACCTCATAATTCAATACCGCCCCATCCTGCGTCAAAGAAATGAGTTTAATATAACCCATTTCCGGTGGGGTTAATTTTGAAATTCGATCTCCCACTCGCGGATCCGGGTCGGCAACTGTACGGGACCTGACGTCCATTTCACTCCCCGGTTGAAAGGCGTTGAAATACAAATGATAGAACACACGATTCAAAACATCCGGTGAATTATTAGTGTAGGTAAGCACCTGCTCGCCCTTGTATTGCCAATTTGCAACGTCCATATCGATTTCCATTTTGTAATCGACTTTTTGCTGCCAATATGTTGTGTTGTTTTGGGCGGCTACACTTCCGAAGAAGAAGACCACAAGAATACTTTTTATAAATAGCCCCATCTTATCTCGACATTTTGTCCGCCATGATCAAGGCGTTGAACATATTGACCATTTTTCCGGATCTTGAAATATTTTCGAAGTTGTCGGTATTCGATTCGTCACCGGCTAAGATAACCGAGGTTTTGGAAGTCAAGCCACTGGACATTAAAATTTGCTTCACCTGTTTCGCCGAAAGACGTGGATATTGTGAACGAATTACCGCCGCAACACCTGCGACAGCAGGAGCCGCCATAGAAGTCCCCTGCAGGTATTCGTAGGTGTTTAAGGGGGTGGTTGACCAAATTTTAACACCAGGAGCAAAGACATCTACGTTCGATTTTCCAAAGTTTGAAAAACTGGCTACCATCTCACTTCCATAGTCATAATTAAGAGCTCCAATAGTGATAAAAGTATTACTTATCTCTGCGTTAGTCCCTTTTTGGTCGTTTGGATATACTTGAATTCCGTCTAGATCAAAGCCTTCGTTACCTGCGGCATTTACGATCAATACATCATGGTCTGATGCATATTTAATGGCATCCCAAACCCATTGCGGATGCGGAGAGTAGTATTTCCCAAAACTAGTGTTGATCACCTTGGCCCCGTTGTCCACGGCATAACGAATTGCCAGAGCGATATCTTTGTCATACTCGTCACCATCCGGTACAGCTCGAATTACCATGATCTTAACATTATTGGCAACACCATTCATCCCCACGCCATTATTTCTTTTGGCGCCGATAATTCCGGCCACATGAGTACCGTGTTTCACATCTTCTTTTTTAAGACTCGGACCATCAACGTCACCATTTCCGTAGTATTTTGTGTTGAAGTCATCAGGATCATCTCCTAATTTCTCTCTGAAATTTTCATTCATATTAAAATGAGATCCCAATCTGCCCTTATAATAATCGATGCCCCCATTTAATTGTTCGATCACTTCCGGAACCGTATCGGCATAACCCAACATTTGTGACAATCTGGAGATCTGTTGTTTTTCGGTAGTATTTGGATATTCAATACTTCCCAGGTCTTTTTGCGAGTAATCCTCTTTGCCTAATTTTTTGGAAATTGCCTCATGTGCCGGCGCTAGTTGACTCAAAATTTGCTGGTATCTTTCTACTGTACTTTCGGCCTCCGCCACTTCTTTATCATATTCGGCTGTAGCTTTTTGATACAGTTCATAATCGGCTCGATCTGTCGCACTGATGGAAGACTCATTTTTCCCTTTAAACCTGGGCCCTAGATTTTTCATATATCGAACATACTCCAAATTTTCTTCCACGATATCCCCTAAAAAGTTCCATCCATGAACATCGTCAACATAACCGTTCTTATCGTCGTCTTTTCCATTTCCGGGAGTTTCACCTTTATTAGTCCAGATAACATCTTTCAGATCTTCGTGCTCTATGTCCACCCCGCTGTCGATAACGGCAACAATAACTGTTTTACCTTTCCGCCCTTTTAAGAGTTCATTATAGGCCTTATCAACACTCATCCCCGGTATAGTGTCTGACAATAGATCTGTGGCCCCCCAGGTTTTTAATTGAGCATCACTCAAAGGGGCGGCCTTAAGAGGAAGGGAATCAATATTTTCTATGGGAGTCGAAACAATGGAAGCGACTCCGCCACCACAACCGGTTAAGACAGCCATAGCTGAAAGAGCTAAAAGAGAAGATTTCAAAATTTTCATCATTATAATTTTAATTAAAAAGTTCATTAAAGGTAAAGCTTTCATCCAGGCGAATCCCTTTTTCAGTGCGCTTTACGGTAATAATTTGGTTGTGAGCATCGTGCTCCAAAAATAAGTAATATTTATGGTCTGCTGCGGCGAGAAGAAATTTCTCTTTTTCGGACAGGGTCAATAAAGGCCTTGTGTCATATCCCATCACAAAAGGAACGGGTATATGCCCTACGGTGGGGACTAAATCGGCCATAAAAACCAAGGTCTTGTCCTGGAATTTAATATGGGGAATCATCTGTTTTTCGGTATGGCCATCTACAAATAGAATGCCAAGATTTAATTCATTGAATTCAGAAAAGTCCGAATCCGGATCCTCGACGAATTTTAATTGCCCGCTTTCTTCCAAAGGAATTATGTTCTCTGTCAAGAACGACGCCTTTTCTCTTCGGTTAGGATTGGTTGCCCAATTCCAATGTCTTTCGTTACTCCAAAAGCTGGCGTTTTTAAAAGCCGGTTCGTAGCCCGTGCGGTCTTTGTTCCATTGCACACTTCCACCACAGTGGTCAAAGTGAAGATGGGTCATAAAAACATCGGTGATGTCATCGCGATGAAACCCGTATTTTTTTAAAGAATCGTCAAGAGTGTAATCTCCCCACCGAAAGTAATACCCAAAAAATTTATCGCTTTGTTTGCTACCCATACCGGTATCGATCAAAGTGAGCCTATCGCCATCTTCAATAAGCAAACAACGAGCAGCAATATCGATCATATTATTGCTGTCAGTAGGATTGGTTTGTGACCAAAGGGATTTGGGCACTACGCCAAACATAGCGCCTCCGTCTAATTTAAAGTTTCCCGCTTCAATAGGATATAACTTCATAAGCGTGCAAAGTAATGAAATGAAGAGAAACCCACCAAAAACCTTAAGAATTAATTAAGACTCCAGTTTAAAGCGAACATTTTCTACACTTTCTTTTGTTCCAACCAGAGTTACGATGTCACCGAGACGCAGCCTTGTATATCCATGAGATATAATAATTGACCCTTTACGCTGAACAGATAGCACAATAACATCTGTTGGGAACCGTAAATCACGCAAGGTCATGCCGTGAATGTCCTTATTCCTAATTTCAACATCTATTGAATCTTGAGCCGTGTCTAAACCAAGCAATATGGAAGTTGCATTGGGTGATCGCACAAAATGGTCGAGTAGATTGATCATTGCCATCGAAGGGTCAATTACCCGGACTCCCAATTCGTTAAATTTTTCTAAGAACGATCTAGTACCATTATAACGAACAATGATGTCTTTTGTCCCTATGTGTTCATAAACGAGTTCAGATATCTTGTGGTTTTCTTCATCTGACACTAAGCAAACGATAACATCTGCGTTTTCCAAATGTATATCTTTAAATGAGTTTAATGAAATATCGCTTATCGACACTACTTCAAAGTCATTATTATTTATCTGAACTTCGTTCGAAATAGAAACGATCTTCGGAGTCCATCCATGTTGTTTCAATGACCGCGCAAGTGCGATAGACTGACTTTCTAAACCGAAAATAACAGCATCTCTAACGCCATCATATTCCGGTGTTTTGTGCTTTAAATGACTTTCTCCCACATAATTGATCGCCATTTTAAACAAAGGTGGCCCTATTAATTGGTTGATTATTATTATAGCAATTATTATAGTTTGAAATTCGTAACCCCAAGAAGGGAATTCGGCGGCAACGAGTGTGGTTAAACCCAAAGCAACTCCTGCCTGGGTAACATAGGGCATCCACGAAATAAAAATATATTTTTTATTGTCGTTGGCGGCTACCGCTCCAAAAATACCCCCGAGGACCAGTGTAAAGATCCGTAGACCAAAAAGTGCAATTGCTATCCAAAATACTTGAACCAGAGTTTGTAAAGACAAAGAAGCACCAGTCAAGGTAAAGAAAATGATATAGATCGTTGGACTTATATCATTTAAGAGCTCGACAAATTCTATTCTATTTTTGCTGTAATTGGTGATAAAAAAACTTCCAATTATACAAATAAGTAAAGGCTCTAACACCACCTCGTGATTAAAGATAATTTCTGTATTTACTTTAATAAAGGAGGAAAACAAATAGACACCATAGCCTAATAAGATAATAACCACGCCTTTTATATGCCTGTTTATTTTTAAAGTTAATGGTATCTGAAGAATTTTACCCAGCAATAATCCAAGTCCAAACGATAAGACTAATTCGATAAGTAAAATAAGCAGAAAAGAGAACCCTGATTCTTCACCATTAATTACGGCTTTTGCAACTGAAAGACATATTGCAAAAAGAATAATTACCAAAACATCTATCAATACGGTAACCCCTAAAGTAGTTTTAGTAAATGGACCATTGGCTCGTAATTCATTGATAAGAGCTATAGCAGACGAAGGAGAACGCGCAACAAAAATAACTCCAAATAACGCTGCAATTATAATTTTAACACCAGAAGACAACTCTGCCATAAAAGGAATATATGAGGTCATATAATAAATTACAACCGAGCTCAAGACAAAGGTAATCACCAGCTGTCCTATAGTCATCCACTTAATGCTGTTAAGCCGGCTTCTCAACTCCTTAAGGTATAATTCTGAACCGGCAGAAAAAGCAATAATCGCCAAGGCAATGTCATTCAAGAAATTGAGTTTCGGAATTGAATCTGACTGAATAAAATTTAAGACCGAAGATCCCGCAATGATCCCGGTGATGATCAATCCTGTTATCAGTGGGAACTTGATCTTTTGAAACACTTTGGCTATTTCATGACCGGCAATGGCCACCAATGCAAAACCTAACAAAACAATAATAAATTGGACGTCCATTTAGGGTTAGTTGTCTTTTAATTCTCTTTAAATATATAAAACCATTTTAGGCAGAACAACATTAATTAAAATAATGAGCAAAATTACATTCAAAATCTCGGCTATTAATGGGTATTTTAACGTAAAATTTAAGAGATGCTCGAGTTAGGCGGAATCATCATTCTAGGAATATTGGCGCAATGGGTAGCATGGCGACTTAAAATTCCGGCTATTTTACCTTTGATACTGATCGGGCTCTTAGTGGGGCCAATAGCCGCCGAATTCTTAAGCGCAGACGGTTCCAAATGAATCGAGCCCACCTGGAATGGTGAAAAAGGACTTTTGGCAGGTGATGTTTTGTTTTACTTTGTTTCACTCGTTATTAGTATCATCCTTATTTGAAGGCGGTCTAACACTCAAAATCACGGAAATAAAAAACGCAGGCCCTGTAATTACCAAACTGATAACTATTGGCTCCGCGGTTACATTTTTTTGGAGCCGCCATGTTGTGCTTATCGACAGCGATGAAAATAATATTAAAAGGGCAAAAGAATTAGGAATTGAGGCGTTTATGGCGAATATATATTCAGATGCCTTGGCTGATAATATTGAGCTGAATGATGTGGGATATTTGATGTAGCTTACGCAAAATCGGGAAATTAATAAGTGCGCGATCGATAAATTTAAAAAGCAGTTCGGAGAAAATGGAGCCTTCAGGCTAATTACTTCCGAAGAAATGAAAGACCCAAACAATAATCCCGGGCAAGGACTGTTTTCACATATAGATGATTTTGCTTCAGTGAATATGGTGGTGACTAAATTTCCGGCAATACGGGAACTGAAACTTAAAAATAAGGAGCATTATAACACCATATATTGATCGAACCAATAAGGACATAGACAACACCCCGTTGTTTTTGAAAGACACTGATGGAAATTTACAGATCATTTCGTCTTATAACAAAGAAGTGGCTCATGTGGAAGATGGCTTTAAATAGGTATACCTTGGCAGACCCCTGGAGGCAGAGGCCTTGCGAACTGATAATTGATATTGAAATAACAACAAATATAAATAGATGAAACCTACTTATTTGGCCCTTTGTTTACTATGCTTAGCCGGTCTTTTTTCCTGCAAAAAAGAGGACTCCAGAACCTGTACCAACTGTAGCAGCGACCAAACACCAACTTTTGAATTATGTCACGAAAGTAATGGAAATGCTTCGGTCAATGGCCAGGATACAGGAACAGATTACGATCTATATTTAGCCGATCTGGAAGCTTCCGGAACTAATTGCGGGATTTAGTCGTCTAACTTCAATACCGCCATAAAAGCTTCCTGCGGAATTTCAACATTTCCCACCTGGCGCATCCGTTTCTTTCCTTTCTTTTGTTTTTCCAACAATTTACGTTTACGGGATATATCTCCTCCATAACATTTGGCCGTCACGTCTTTACGCAAGGCTTTGACCGTTTCACGGGAAATGATCTTCGCACCAATAGCGGCCTGAATAGGGATGTCGAATTGTTGCCGTGGGATTAATTTTCGAAGTTTTTCACACATCTTCTTGCCGATTTCGTAAGCATTGTCCTTATGCAATAATGCAGAGAGCGCATCGACGATCTTTCCATTTAATAATACGTCCACCTTGACCAATTTTGATTCACGCATTCCAATGGGTGAATAATCAAAGGAGGCATAACCTTTGGAAACCGTTTTTAAGCGATCGTAAAAACCGAATACAATTTCAGCCAAGGGCATATCGAACGTAAGCTCAACACGCTCAGGTGTTAAATAGGTCTGGTTGGTAATCTGCCCTCGTCTATCAATACACAAAGACATAATTGACCCAATGAAGTCGGACTTGGTTATGATCGTAGCTTTAATATAGGGCTCTTCCATTCTATTCAGTCTGGAAGGGTCTGGCAGATCGGTTGGGTTGTTTACTAAAATTAATTTATCGGGCTCCGCATTGGTATAGGCATGATACGAAACGTTTGGAACCGTGGTAATGACTGTCATGTTGAACTCACGCTCCAGACGTTCTTGAATGATCTCCAAATGCAACATTCCTAAAAATCCACAACGGAAGCCGAAGCCTAGAGCTGCGGAGCTTTCGGGGACGAACACCAGGGACGCATCGTTTAATTGTAGTTTTTCCATAGACGAACGAAGTTCTTCATAATCATCGTTGTCAATAGGATAAATTCCCGCGAACACCATAGGCTTAACGTCTTCAAAACCTTCGATCATATTGGTAGTAGGGGTTTTGTTGTCGGTAATGGTGTCGCCCACTTTTACATCCTTCGCCTCCTTAATCCCGGTGATCAGGTAACCAACGTCTCCCGTTCTTATTGTTTTTTTAGGAACCTGTTGGAGTTTAAGCGTTCCCACTTCATCGGCGAAATAAGATTTACCGGTCGCCATAAACTTGATATTTTGGCCTTTGCTGATCGACCCATGCAATACCCTGAAATATGTTTCTACACCTCGAAAAGGATTGTATACCGAATCGAAAATCAGAGCCTGCAGCGGAGCATTCGGCTCTCCCTTTGGTGCGGGAATTCGATCGATAATTGCAGTGATTATCTCTTTTATCCCCGTGCCTGTTTTTGCACTCGCGGGAATAACTTCTTCGGCGTCACAGCCCAATAGATCAACGATATCATCTGTCACTTCTTCGGGATTGGCAGAAGGAAGATCCACTTTGTTCAATACGGGAATAATCGTTAGATCGTTTTCAAGCGCTAAATATAGGTTAGAAATGGTCTGTGCTTGAATACTTTGTGCTGCATCAACTACGAGTAACGCTCCTTCGCATGCCAGGATAGACCGTGAAACTTCATATGAGAAATCTACGTGACCCGGTGTGTCGATCAAATTCAGAATGTAATTTTCACCTTTATAAGAGTACTCCATTTGGATGGCATGGCTTTTTATAGTAATTCCACGTTCACGTTCCAAATCCATATTGTCGAGCAATTGTGCTTGCGCCTCCCTCGCGGTCACAGTGCCTGTAATGTCTAAAAGACGATCTGCCAGAGTACTCTTTCCGTGATCTATATGAGCGATAATGCAAAAATTACGAATGTTCTTCATAGCGTTTCTCCCGTCGTTTCCACCATAGATTTATTAACAGCGGAAACAATTAGAGTGCAAAGATACTTTAAAAAGACAGTTTTTAGAGGACAAATAGTACAATCATCGTTTTATCATTATTTTTGTACCATATGGCAAAGATAGGAGATATAGATGTTGGAAGCTTCCCGTTATTACTCGCCCCAATGGAGGATGTGAGCGACCCGCCTTTTCGTGCGCTTTGTAAGGAACAAGGCGCAGACGTAGTATACACTGAATTCATTTCCAGCGAAGGCTTGATCCGCGATGCCGCCAAGAGTGTTATGAAACTGGATATCTACGAAAAAGAGCGGCCCGTGGGGATTCAAATATTTGGAGCTGTTTTGGAATCAATGCTTAAAAGCGTCGAAATTGTAGAGGCAAGTGGCCCGGATATTATCGATATTAATTTTGGCTGTCCTGTTAAAAAAGTTGTGAGTAAAGGTGCCGGCCCGGAATTTTAAAGGATATCGATTTGATGGTTTCATTGACCGAAGCGATGGTAAAACACACCAAACTGCCTATCACCGTTAAAACCCGATTGGGTTGGGA
>SMVB01220270.1_pt1 | contig 10452 bp, 10 predicted proteins | sample 2456461 | NCBI WGS metagenome assembly SMVB01 (sample SAMN11095934, study PRJNA526329) | marine sediment metagenome | biome: Marine sediment; feature: Surficial sediment; material: Deep marine sediment; isolation source: Hadal surficial sediment | place: Pacific Ocean | collected 2014-05 | depth...
AACGCGAACTTACGCCCGGGGGAGCGATACACGGTATACCCGACCGATAAATCACCCCCAAGCGTTTCGAACCGTAGGTCCGCGGTAAACGGATCGCCATTCGGCAACGTTGAGGCCCCGCCGTCTCCCAGTTCGATGTTGGCCAAGGAGAACCTGAACATCCACGTGCCATTGGTGGCGAACGTGGCGAAGCCAAAAGCAGTCTTCACGAGATCCAAGACTTCATCCGGGTCCAGGTCGAAGTCGGCCTCGACCGGCCCGAAGAGGCTCGTGTTAACTCCCTGAGTTCCTTTCGTAGTCATAAGGTTGAATCCGGTACCGAATCCAAAAACCCAGGGAGGAGTTTGCGCCTCGAGCTTTGACACGCCTCCGAGGCACAGAGCGAGCGCAACGATCACGGTTCTGGCGTTTTTCACGGTTCCGTTCCTCTTCCTTAGAGATCGTATGAGGGCCACACGCTTCCAGTTTCTAGGTATCTCGAGAGTTCCCTGGTCTGCGGATCGGTACTACAGTATGCGACCCCACGCGGCCGCGCCATTGGACTTTGGTCGTATTTGGAGCTACGAGGGCGGGCTCACCAGCTATATTGACGTACCGGACCTGCAATTCTCGCTCTTCGGGTCGCGGCTGAAGGCCAGGGAGGCGCTCCAGCGGCACCACTCGTCCATCGGCCAACTCTCCAGGGCGCTGGGAGGGGGGTGGTCCGTGAAAGAGAGGAGAGGCGAATGAAGGTCGTCGAAGATCGTGGGTACTGGGGCAAGGGCGGAATCTACCACGCCCTGCTGGCGTCGTTCCTCCTGCTCATGGCCTTACAGCCCTTCGCCGAGGTCGCCGGGGGGTTTCTTGTCCGGCTCGGATGGGCCAGCTTGCTGGTGGCGTGCATCGCGGCGGTGGCATCGAGGCGCCGTCTCTTGATTTTCGGTCTCATCCTGGCGGTTCCCGCGGTTGGCCTCCTGTTCGTGCCCGGCCGAGTCCCGACGGTCACGGGTGGATTCTTCGCGATGGCGACGCTCGCCTTCATCTGCCTCGTGATCGTGTACCGGATCTTCGAGCATCCGGTCGTGACGTCCGCGACCGTGAGCGCATCCTTGGTGGTCTACCTCACCTTCGGCGTCGTGTGGGCGAAGGCGTATTGGCTCGTGGAGCAGTTTAACCCGGGCTCGTTTACGGGCCTCTCAGGGACCGGGGTCGTCGACGTGCAGCGGGACCTGTTCTACTACAGCTACGTGACGCTGTCGGCCCTGGGATACGGCGACATCACTCCGGTTAGCCCCGAGGCGCGCTCGCTGGCGATCACCGAGTCGGTCGTGGGCCAGCTCTATCTGGTGGTTCTGGTTGCCGGTCTCCTGGGGATGCACCTCACGCGGCAGCGGACTGGGCCCGACGCGTAGCGCCCCGACGGTGGCGCCTGTTCTGCAGGGATAAGATTTTCAAAGGCCCTTTCCGAGTCCGGTACTCCGGTTGAGCGAGCGGAGACACCCGGAGACATCACGATCGAACGCAGGCGGGGGCGCGGATGTGCCCCCACCCCCACCCCCACCACGCGGCGAATAGCCCAACTACGAGCGTGCCGAAGAGTTTTTTCCCAGAGCTTACGTCAAACATTTGGACACTCGCATTCTCGTTGGGCGGGGGAACAGCACGAACGTTGACACCGGTCCGGCATCCCCGGACTTTGGTCCCATGGAATGTGGGCTGATTGGCGTTTATGATATTTGGGCCCCAGCTGGCTAGGGGGCGCAACTCTCTTCCTTTTGGCGAAAGTGATCGAACAATGAAAGTCTTGCGACGAGTGTTCTTGTGCTTATTTGCTCTTGGCGCCGTACAGCATGCGGATGCCCAAGAAAACCTCATGTCACTGGTCCGGTCGGACGTGCGGGCCGAGGCGCAGCGGATCATGACGTTTGCCATGCAGCTCTCGAACGATGACGCAGCGAAGTTCTGGCCGATCTACCGGGAGTATGAACTCGAGCGGGCCAACTGGGGTGATCGGCGGATCGCGCTGATTCGCACGTTTGCCGAGCAGTATGAGACGCTGTCTGATGACGTGGCGGAGGACCTGGCTGAAGAGATGTTCGAGCTGCTTGAGGATCGGCTCGACCTCTACAAGGAGTTCTTTGAGAGGTTTGCCGACGACGTGAGTCCGAGCGTTGGGGCTCGGTTCGTCCAGGTAGAGCGGCAGCTCAATTTGATCATGGACATACAAATCGCACAGGAAATACCGTTGGTGTTCACGGTGGAACCCAGGTGAGGGATAAGGATTTGGGCTCAGCTCGGGATCGGAGCTCGCCCCTCAACACGGAGCGCAATGCGATGCCGGCCGGTCACAGATCGGGGACGATCCTTGCAGGGCCACGGGGAGGCCCAAGGCCAAGGTCCGGGGCTCACCTGCGTCTGCCGCCGCCCGCCCGCCCGGCGCTGCTCCGCTGGAATGTCTCCGTTCGGCTGGTGCCCCGCTGCCGCGTTTGTCGGCTCCGATCCGTCCCGCGTGAAACGTTGCCGTTCCGGTCCGCGAACATGTCGTTGTTCCGCCCGGTCGCCACGCTTGGGCCCCGGCCTGGGGTAGCCGCAGGACGATTCGCGACTCGACCCGCGTTTCCTGGGCGCTGGTACATGTTCCGGCGGTTTCCGGCACGGTAGCCGGCTCTATAGCCGGCGCGCGCTCCGGCACGCGCTCCGGCACGGTAACCGGCGTGCCAGCCTCGGTGGTAACCGTAGCGGTACCCGTGGTACCTGCCCGGCCCCCACCATCCACCCGGGTACCCGACGAATCCGATGCTGAACGTGAACGGGCCGTTGCTGTAGCTGAAGCCGTACCCCCAGCCATACCAGGGGTTGTAGCGCATGTGAAACCCCCAGGTGGCGGGCCGCGGGTAGTAATAGGTGCCGTACCACGGCGTGTAGTAATAGCCCGTGCCGTAGACGATCGTGCCGCCATAGACGTAGCTGTACGTATACCCGGGGTAGTAACCCACGTAGACGACCTCGGGCGTGGTGTCGTAGATGTAAACGTATTTCACGTTGTAGACCGGTGACGAAGGGGACATGCTGTAGACCTCCTCCGGCACCGAATCGGCTACCACCCACGCTCCGGTGGGCGAGTCCGAAGTGAACCACACGGCTTCGTGGCAAGCATAGTAGCGGCCGTCGACTTCGAGGACGGAATACTCGGTGTTGGTGGCATACCGCATGTCGGTGTCCTCGATATCGGCGAACTGAGGCTCCCCGTCGTACGTCACGTCCAGATGGGCCTCACTTCGCTGGATCGCCGCCGTTTGCGGAATCTGGCTCTCGATGACCGCCTCGTTCGCCGCCTCGGTGCCGGGTACGGACATCAACAGGTGACCCATCTCGGAAGAGACCGGGATTTGGGCGAACGTCACGGGCAGATCGTCGGGATGCACCGACGTCCAGGGACCGGTCAACGCATCCGCGGCAAACCAGCGACCCGACAGGATCAGGTAGAAGCGCTGGCTGCTGATCTCCAGGAGCACGTCGCTCTCGGTGTTGGTGATGTACAGAAGATCGGTGCCATCGATGGGCGCATACTCCGGCTCCCCGAGCGTGACGATGAGCTCGGTGGGCTCCGTGGCGACCATGATCTTGGGCGGCGGGCCCGGCTCCGGAGGTTCGGCGGCGTCGGGATCGGCGACGGGCTCCTCGGGAGCGAGCACCGCCACCGCGATCGGAACGTCGGTTGTCTCTTGCCAGTCCGCTTCCAATTCCGGCGCCGTGTACCACGTCACCCCGCCGGCGTATAGATAGTACGGCCCATCGTCAGCTGCCTGAATGATCGTGAACGGCGTGTTGACGACGCGCAGGACGTCCGACCCCTCAACCGGAACCATTCTGGGGTCCCCGTCGATCGACACCAGCACGGTGGGCTCGGTGGCCATGATGATCACCGGAGGCGTCGACAAAAGGTTCTCGTCCGACCGCCGCTCCAGCTCCGCGTCCTCGAGGCTCGTGAGCAATCGGTCGAGCGATAGCTCCAGCTCCCACTGAGGGATCTCCCCCTGTAGAAACTCGGCCAAAGCATCTTGTTGCTCTTCGGTGGCGTTCGCGAAATACACCCTGTCGACGTTGATGTCGAGCACGCTCACACTGCGTGCATCGAGGTCGGTGTCGATGCGCGCAGTGATCCACACCACGCCGAACGAGGGTGCGGAGCTTCCCGTCGGGGTCACCGAAACCGCGGCGCGGCCGGAGAGGGCGTTCCCGTCCAGGCTCTCGGGCTGGGGTTGATAGATCACGATCGAGCCCTCGGCCACCGTAATCTCCCGTGGCCAGGCGGGGTCCGCCGGCTCCTGAGCGAAAGCCGGGGTCAGGAAAAGCATTTGGGCGAGTGCCGGCACGAAAACAGTAAGCCGACGGACGCGGGTCCCGATCATGGCATTCCATATCGCGGTATCAACCGCGTCCCGTGAGTAAGAATGGGGGACCGAATCATTATGCTCTATTGATCTTATCCTCTTCTTGAATGACCATCGTCCAATATCGACCGCGGATGACGGCGAAGCGATGCCGATTTGCGCGTCTGGGATGGTCGTTCTGATATGATCGAGCTCAACTCTCGTCAAACGGTCATCGTCGAGCGATCGAATTCGCTTCTAGAACGTGAACACTTGTCGAAACGGGACCCGAGTGAGGTGGCCATGGCGGAGCTGGTCCGCATGGCCGAGAGGGCCGGCGTCCTGGCCGCGGAGCCACACGATTCTGCCGGCCTCTAGTTCAACACCTCCTCGTCGCCCCCGTCCGGGCTTCCCACCACCTCGTAGAACGTCGACCCGTTCTCCTGGTCCACCTCCTCGAAGAAGACCGAGTCGAACTGGTAGTACGTGACCCCATCTTCTTCCAGCGTGGTCACCTCATCGGGGAGTGACCCCACCTGGGCGCCGACTTCCGGCTCTCCGTTGACGTAGCCGGTCTTGCCGTTCTCTTCGTATTCCACGTAGAAGTTGTGGTCCACGTAGTAGTAGGTCTCACCGTCTGCCTCGAACGAGGGCGAGCCGGCCGGGATATCATCGATTTCCTCTTCAGGTGGGCTCGGTTCCACCCGATAGATGGTTTGCCCGGCATCGTTCGTATCCCGCGTCAGGTACAACTCGTCGAACAGATACAGGTCCTCATCGTCTTCGTTGGCAAGCACGGCCTCCTCCGGGATGGTGCTCACCTCCGCACCAACTGGCGGCGCGACCACGATGTAACCGCCCGCCGATGCCTGCCAGAAGGACCATTCGGCGTAGTAATAGGTCTGTCCGTCGAACTCGATTGTCTCCGCACCCTCAGGCAGGTCGGCGACCTCGTGGCCAACCGGAGCCGCAGTGAGGACGTACGCCTCCTCACCGTCGTAGAGCACCTTCTTGTACCATGGGTTGTAGTGGTAGTACGTCACCGTGGTGTACGTGTAGGTGGTCGATTGGCTGCTGATGACAACGAAAGCGGTGGCCGAGATGAACACGAGCCCCACCCAGTGACGCCGGTAAAAACCCCAAGGGTGAAAGAAGCGACGGTGTGCCCATCTGCCTCTGCGAAAACTGCGCGAGCGGTTCATCCGACGGGTTCGGGTGCGACTCCGGCTGCGCGTGGACCGGCGGCCCGTGTTGCGCGATACCGAGCGCCGACCGCTCGAGTTCCTCGCTGACGGGCTCGCCGTGCCGGTCCGACTCGGCGTGGCCGTACGACCGGGGCTGGACGATCGAGACGAGGGACGGCTGGTCGACCCCGACCGCGAACGACCCGATCGGTTCACGCTCGAGCCCTGCTGGCCGGAACGTCCTCCAGCCTGCGCCTCGCGCCGCTGGGCAGCATAGAGCGTGTCCTGGATGGCGGGCATCACCATCGAGGTTACCTGGAGCATGAACAGCATGAACACCATCAGCAGAAACGCGCGTCTGTATCTCATGGAACGCTACCTTTGGATTACGTCAATCATTCACCGCGAGGACTTCGAGCTCATTCACCCGGACGATTTCGAGCTCCTCGGAGTCCGGGGGTGGTACGAAAGCGGGCACGGCGCCCTCCGGTAGCGCAGTCACCCATTCCCGAAAGCGCGCGGAGTAGCTCGGCAGACCCTCTTCCTCGGTGTAGGTGATATTCATGCGCATGGGGAACGGCTCTTCGCCGTGGCGGATCCAGAGCTCGATGTCGGCGCCGGGTTTACGAAGGGCCACGTGATCCGTCCAGTACCCCTCGACCCATGCCTCGCCCACGTACTCCACCGAGGTGACCTCCTCGCCGAGCCATAGCTCACCTCCCGGCGTCGTCAGGATGTCTGCAAAAGGCACGTCGAGGTCGTACTCGTAGACCAGTTCGTCCACCCCTTCCGGGATGCTGGGAGACACGTCCACCTGCCCCCAAACGTTGGCCGGCTGTCTGACCAACGTGAAGTCGCCACGGTCGAACCAGGCGGAGTCCGACGAGGCGTCATCGTACAGCGTCACCCAGAACATCCGGTCGGGCTTACGGAGCGCCATGCGCTGCAGGAGGTCGAAGTTGAGCTTCTGGCCAGATTCCTGGACGGCTTGATACGTGACCAACGCCTCGAACCCCAACTCGCCATGCGTGTCCATGAACTCGGTCATCCGACTGATGATGGCGCGAGGGTCGGGCTGCTCCATGCCGTCCCCAGTCAGCGCAGCGGGCTGCCAGATCGCTTCCTCTGGTGCGCCGACCGCTGGTGATGGGGCGTCCGCCGGTTGACACGCTCCGGCCACGAACAAGACTGCCACCGCGTAGGCTCGGATTCTTGCCATGATGGGCTCCTCGGTATCTGCGGCCGGCGGGTTGACGCTTGATGACGAATGAACATAAGCGTCCAAGATACGAATCGTTATTGGACCTTGGTCCTACGGTGTATCGACGGCTCGCCCCCTGCCTAGCCTCTGAGCCGCACCGCGGGGGGGACGCCACGGCCATAGGACCTTGGTCCAATATCCGTTTGGTCCTGTACTCCACATCTTTCCGACGGATTGAGGAGCCGTCGTCGTGCAGCGTCACCCAGAACATGCGGTCGGGCTTACTGAGCGCCATGCGCTGCAGGAGGTCGAAGTTGAGCTTCTGGCCAGATTCCTGGACGGCTTGATACGTGACCAACGCCTCGAACCCCAAAGCTGCGGCCGCGACCGTCTGCTAGAAGGCGCCGACCCGCGAGTCGGCAATCGCTCCGGCGAGCCCCCTGATGGCAGCACCTGCGACGCGACGCCGGGTATCGAACGGTCTCAGCCTCAGCCGACCGTCCTCCTCTACACCAAGTGTCGTCTGCTGCATCCGACCGTCCAAATCGAAGCGAACGAGTTGAAAGATCGCGCCCTTTGAATCACCGTCGAGGACGATCTCCGTGCTCTGTGTCCAGCTGTGTTTCTGCAAGGCGGCGCCGTTGGCCGCCCGGGCATCCGCAGTCCGTTGCAAAAAAGCGGCCACCTCAGGAGTAGCCTGCGACCAGCCGGGAGTCGCCGCGGAGAAGCCCGATGAGTACTTGTCCGTGGGCTCGTGCAGGCGCTAGGGCGAGAGACAAGGCGCACACGGCGACGGCCGCCCCCCGTATGCTGGCTTTACAACGTCGTTTGGTGTCCATGTAATCTTCCCGGTTTCAAGTACCGTCCAATAGCGAGGCAGCGATCTGGGCGAACGCGTCGACACCCTGGGTATACTCCATCGTGACGTGCGGTCGTCCATCACCCGGCTATACGAAACTCACTACATCCAGTCCTGAAAGACGCGAAGGCGCACGTAGAAGTCATCGGTGGGAGCGCCGGAGAACAACGCGCCCCCCTTCTGCCACGTCAAATCCAGCCGCGTGCGCCAGGCGGCGCCGAACGCCCGTTCGAGGCCCGCGCCAATACGCACCTTTCTGTCAAATTGACCAGGGTCTCCCGCAAACGTAAGAAATCCCTCTACGTGAAGAAGCACTTGCCATGAGGCGTTTTCTAGAAGACCTGAAAAGCTGTATCTGCTTTGTAAGCGATACCGGAACCTGAGCGAGATGTCCGAAGTCCAGGTGTCCGTTTCCCACTCGAAACGTTCCTCGAGCCGAGCATAGTGTTCGAGATGGAAGATGCGGTGTCGGGGCCACGTGGTGGCGATCCCCTGAAAAGGCCGAATCTCGAACCGGTTCGCCTCGGTTTCATTTCCGGTGAAAAAACCGCCGATACCACCCGACCACCGAAACGATCCCACCGGCCCTCGTATGCTCGGACGGACGATCACCCGGCCCCACCCCTGCTCCCTGAGCTCCGTCCGAACACCGATGTCTCCGTTCAACTCGAGACCGTTGGGGAGGGTCCAGACAGGATTGTAGTCCAGCCAAATCTGTTCGCTAACGTCGTCGTCCTGGGCGTTAACAGACTCCGGGACGCTGATCAGCATCACGAACGCGACGGCACGCAACGCCTTGACCCTGCGTCGCCGCGCCGGAAATGGCTTCAGCATCTTCGAGGGACTCAGGTGGCGCGAAGCGGGTTGCCTCCGTGCCCGTCGTCGAGCGATCGAATTCGCTTCTAGAACGTGAACATCGCATTCAGTCCGAAGGTTATGGTCTCGGCGTCGTACAGATACCAATCCACGTCACCCTTCGTCCCATTTTCGTAATCTTCGGACGTGAAGCTCATGTTGGGGCTGAGCGAAAGGCGCCTCCAGGCCCGCCATGCCAGCGCGGTTGAGACCTTATACGTGCCGTTCGAACCGCCGAAACCTGCATCAAAGACGGTACTCCACCCCAATCTTGGCACCAGAGATATATCGACGGTGGTGCCGACCAGGAAGTCGGTCCAACTCTCTTCCACCAGTGGATTCGCAGTTGTAGTCCCAGTCGCACTCGTCACCGTCATATCAAGCCCCAATTCCTGGCTCGTATACCGAACGCCGACGTGCGGGCGCAACGCGAACTTACGCCCGGGGGAGCGATACACGGTATACCCGACCGTTAAATCACTCCCAAGGATTTCGAACCGTGCGTCCGCGGTAAACGGATCGCCATTCTCCAACGTTGAGGCCCCGCCGTCTCCCAGTTGGATGTTGAACAAGGAGAACTTGAACATCCACGTGCCATTGGTGGCGAACGTGGCGAAGCCAAAAGCAGTCTCCACGAGATCCAAGATTTCATCCGGGTCCAGGTCGAAGTCGACCTCGATCGGCCCGAAGAGGCTCGTGTTAAATCCCTGAGTTCCATCAATAGTCATCAAGTTGAATCCGGTACCGAATCCAAAAACCCAGGGAGGAGTTTGCGCCTCGAGCTTTGACACGCCTCCGAGGCACAGAGCGAGCGCAACAATTACGGTTCTGGCGTTCTTCACGGTTCCGTTCCTTTTCCTTAAGGATCGCATGAGGGCCACACGCTTCCAGTTTCTAGGTGTCTCGAGAGTTCCCTGGTCTGCGGATCGGCCCTACAGTATGCGACCCCACGCGGCCGCGCCAGTGGACTTAGGTCGTATCAGGTATTGGATTTTCGTCCAATATCGTCTCTGGTTGATTGCCCATAGCTTATGCTCGGTCGTGTCGCCCTGCATGCATGGGGCAATGGCCGAAACATCGATAGAACCCGAGGAGGAGACCGTGAGATCTGCCCGGAATTGCTTAGCCGTCACTTTGGTTGTTCCCTTTTTGGCCGCCTCGGCTTTGGCGGAACCGGGAGTCGCTTCCACCATCCTCGCCGCCCAGGACCGTCCCAATATCGTCCTCATCCTTGCCGACGACATGGGATTCGCCGACATGGGAGCCTTCGGCGGGGAGATCCGCACGCCTAACCTCCACGCGCTGGCTGCCGAGGGCGTGCGGTTCACATTAGAGGCACGCGGCCCATCCCGCCCAGCTGCGGGCGGCGAGTGACAGAAGGTGGATGAGACTAAGGTCCTATGGTGCCCCACTTGGACGCCCACTAACATCATCGAAGCCGGCCCGGGGGTTCCGCCAGGGGCCAATCCAAACACAGGAGGGTAGTTGTGAAAATCTCGCGTCCGCTCGCGGTGTCGTCGTCGCAGACGTTCACCCTCGGAGGCGCGTTCGCGCCGGGGAGCTAACGGTCATGACTCGCGCCCTCATCCTCACCGTAGCGATGCTGTGGTTGCCTTCCGCCCTCAACTCGGACGCCATCATCATAACGAGGGCGATGCTGGCCTCGACGGTGAGCGAGATCTTCGTCCACGAGGACTCCGTCGTCGTGGAGTTGGAGATCGGACTCAAAGACGTTTCGGCGTTCGCGAACCTACTGCCCGATGACCTTTACGAGCGCTTGGGATTCGATCCTGAGCCGTGGGCCGAACGGCTCGTCCGGTTCGTTCAGGAAGACTTCGTGATCCGTGAGGAGGGTGATCGACCGCTCTTTGGCTACCTCCGATCTCTGGAATCGCGCCCGCGCATCCGGCGGGACGAGATTACCGGCGAGCCGCTCCCCAGCGATCCCGACAGCGTGGAGACGATCATCTCAGCCCGGCTGACCTATCCGACGTCGGGCAG
>SMVB01258053.1_pt1 | contig 10452 bp, 8 predicted proteins | sample 2456461 | NCBI WGS metagenome assembly SMVB01 (sample SAMN11095934, study PRJNA526329) | marine sediment metagenome | biome: Marine sediment; feature: Surficial sediment; material: Deep marine sediment; isolation source: Hadal surficial sediment | place: Pacific Ocean | collected 2014-05 | depth 0-1...
ACACCCGTCCGGCGTTCCGTCAAGAAGCGCCGACCAGCCGCTACAGGAAGGTAAATCTCTCGGCGACGCATGACCCTCCGCTCGTGACCCGAACGAGTTTGCGCCACTGAGCGCCGATCAGCCACACGCCGTCGCGGAGCTTGGCGGTTGTCATGGGAAAGGGGGTTCATCGCTGAACCTTTCAGCCGGCGCAGCTTCCGGCCGGTCTGGGTCTCAGTTCGTCCGACTCCACCGGCAAGGGGTGGGTCGACAGACAGAGTATCCCCATCCTGACGGGCTTGGCAAGCGCTCCGCCGGTAGACCGCATGCGCTTGCTCTCTTGATGGGATCTAGTTTCCACCAACAAGGAGCCACTTATTCCCACTGCCAAGCACTTAGACAGCGTCCTCAGTCGAGTCCACCTTGACCTAAGTGCCCATGGCACTGAGAGTTACGTAAGGTACTGTACCGTTCCTCGCCAGTCCGTCAGCGGTTTCTGCTCGTGGGTGACCTCTCACATGTGACATAGGTCATCGCGCCTAACCAAGCCACATGGCACGTTGGCTGCGTTCGCACCGGCAGCGGCCTAGCCGCAGACGGGCGTAATCGGCTTTACGGTCCTTGTTCCTTTGAGGAGTCGTCCATGTTACAGCAAACACAAAGCCTCATTCCTGAGGAATGGAGCGGCGCGTTCGAATTGCTATCCGCTCCCGTTTCGTGGATCCCGGCCTGGCATACCGCGATGATCAACTTCGCGTGGTATGGCAGCTCGCCCACGGAGATCCTAGTCAAGCGTGTGTTGGTGATGCTGCCAATGCTACTACTCATCGCAGCAATGTGGTCCACGATGGTTTCGCTGTACACGCTACCGTTCCGATCGGCCCGCGGCAGCTTTCTCACCTCCATGCTCAGTGCGTGGTGGGATGCGGGACGCACTATCTGGTTTTTCTGGGCCGGAATGGTTCGGCTGGGCGTGGTCTTGGTGGGTTGGATCAAGAATTTGATCAGCCTCTCATTCTCCATACTCAAGAGCGCCTTCCAGTCACCTCTGAACTTTCTGGACTGGACCTCGCGCAATTACTTCAAGCCAGGCGTTCCGTGGGTTGCATTCCTCGGCCTCATGGTTTGGGGTGTCATCGAGGCGTTGATCTTCACCTACACGCTGCGTCCGACGATGACAGAGGTTCTGGCGGGGATTACCGGCTTCGAGCCCGATCCCCGGTTCCTGACCCCTATCCTGTGGATCTTCCTCTATTTCTTGATCCTAGGCAGCTTCGCGTGCATCCAGGTGCTCGGTGACGCGATGAATAAAAGGAACTACGGGCAAATTCTGCAGATGGTGCTGGTCGAGCTGTCGGTGGTTTTCTTCGAAGTCATGTTCTTGTATCGCGAAATGATCGATGCCCTCACCCCCTGGATCGCTCAGCAGACCGGTGGAGATCTTCAACTCGGCCTGGTAGCTGTCTTGTCCCTCGCGGTGTTCGGCTGGGTCGGCGTCCGGGGAATGACCTGGTTCCTGTTCGGGCGGTTCGGCACACCGGCACTGCTGGCCATTCTAGGTCGGGAGACCCTCAAGCATGATACAGCTATTGGACTAGGCGACCGAGAGCCGGCTGTGAATGCAATGAAGGGACCAATCGCCGCCCTCAAGGCGGAGACCGCATGGTTCAACCAGGAAGCACGCAGGGTGTTCGAGTTGCTCTCACTGCCAGTGCTTCAGCTCCTCGCCGCGGCGGTGAACTTTGCCGTGGTCGCCATCACGTCGCGGCCAATGTTCAGCTTACCGTTCGCCAATCTGGATGAGGTAATGGCCACGACGCCGACGCTCGGCAGTTCAAAGAAGTCGAAAGCCTCCAAGAGTGAGCCCCCTGTCCAGCTCCAACAGGCGGCACGATGACCGCGGCGGTGAGGGTACGACGGTTCGCAGCCGGCGCGATCATCGTCGCCGTCCTCGGCGCTTGCGCGCCGGTGGAGAATCCCCGTCGGGCCAGATCTACCCTCGTTCTCGGCATCGACGTGAGTGGATCGTTCGAGGCGACTGGAAACTACAACGACGCAATAGAGTTCGCGTCGCATTACCTGTACGGGCACCTCGGCGGTCTCGGCGAGTTGGCTGTGCCGTCGGCGGTGTTTGTCGGCTCGGTGGGTGGAGAAAACCCAGGCGAAACGAAATCGTTCCAGCCGATTCACGCGTTCCAAGGCAAGAGCCCGGAGGAGATCGCTAATGTTCTGCGGGAGCAATTCCCCTCGCGGGACGGGTTCACCGACTTCAACGCCTTCTTCGACCGTGTGGCGACGTTGGTCAAACGGCAGGGACTGATCTTGGCTCCGCTGAACATCGTGTTGCTAACCGACGGTATTCAAGATCTGACCGCCAGTTCCGGCACCGAGAGTCGGTTCGCGACGATCGACCTCGGTCCCTTGGAATACCTCTCACGAAGCGTCACCGTGCGTCTTCTCTATGCCACACCCACCGTTTCCGTTGCTTGGGAGCGAGAGATCGACAGGAGACGGGTCAGGATGTGGACGGTGGATCACGAGGTCATGGTAGGATGGCGTGAGCAACTCGAGTTCGACATCAACAGCAACGGTACCGAGTACAACCTTTGGAAGTGGGTGGCAGACAACATCGACTTCCGAGTGCGCACCCGGGTGCTATAGCACGGCACACCTCCATGATGCAGCAGGTAGAGGCCGGGAGAAATCCCGGCCTTTTTCCTGTGCCACACGATGAAACGCGCGTGTCAACCTCGGGCCAGCGTCTCCATCGGAAGCAACGCATTGTAGATGAAGCGATGAACCGGCGTTGCCACGCCGGTTTCTTTACCGATCCGCACGACCGCACCGTTTTGAGATTCGAGCTCCGACGGCCGGCCGTTCATGATGTCCCGTTGCATGGAAGAGGTGGCATCGAGAGGCAGGCCATCGAGAAATGCCATTGCCTTGTCCACGGTATCATGTGAGAGGGTAACATTCTTCTCGACGGCGACTGCGCAAACCTCTCTCATGGCCAACTCGAGTAACTCCCTAGTCCCCGGCGTGCTTCGCATCACGCCGGCCGGCGCACGCGTCACGGCTCCTACGCCGCCGAAGGATGCGATGAACGCGAATTTCTCCCATATGGAGCCCCAAATGTCAGCTGGGCTTTCGACACCCACGCCGGCCCCCTCAAAGGCATCCATGATGGCGGTGACTCGCCCGCTGCTGCGCCCGTCCAGCTCGCCGAAAACAACACATGGTTCCACTCCAAGGTGGCGAATGTGCCCGGGCTTGACGACCATGCTCACGATCCTGCACATACCAGCCAACACGTGACGCTCGCCATGCTCCGCAGCAAGCAGCCCGGATGCTTCCACGCCGTTCTGCAACGGCAGAATAGCCGTGTCGTCACCAATCAATGGACCCAAGGCCGGCGCGACCTCCGGCACCTGCCACGCCTTGACGCCCACCAACACGAGGTCCACGGATCCAATCCCGGAGAGGTCATCTGTAACGTTCAAGCGGGACACAGCGAAGTCTCCCTGAGGACTTTCCACCTTCAGACCACGGGCACGCAGAGCGCGCAGATTCTCGCCACGTGCGACGAAGACAACTTCTTCTCCGGCGGCCGCCAGTCGCCCACCGAAGTACCCGCCGATGGCGCCCGTGCCTATGACGGCGATGCGCAATTCATCTCTCCTATTGCCTAGTTCTCCGAGCCCGAATTGCGGTGACGTATTCACCGCCGAGCACGCGGAGATCGCAGAGATTGTTCTGGAAGCTCATGGACGAGGCGCCGGATGCCCATTGTGAAGTGTACGATGCACTTCGATCGCAGCCCAGATGATTTCGTTAGTAAGCTTCATTCACACCGTTCATCTCTGCGCCCTCGGCGGTCTCAGCGGCGAATAGAGACGCCTCCGCCTTTACCATCTATTCCTTGAGCACCATGTCTATGCACATGACCGCCGCCAGGATGAGTAAGCGCACGCGACTGTCGGGAGGAACCGCATCCGAAATTTGAAGGATGTAGTTGTCCGCGCTCGTAAAGAACTCCTTGCCGATTCCACTCCACTTTTTCGTTACATGCGCAAACTCAGTGTCACCCGCGATAAACCGAAAATCCCAGCCCGTCCACTTGCCCTTGAGGCTACAGATGATCTGATCGTCCTGATCCAACACGTCGAACGCACCACCGATAGCCAGCAACTTCTGATTGAACCCGCCCACCACCTCGTCTTTCCCGTTGAGCACCGTCACCTTTGAGCGCAGAAAGGTTAGGCCCCGGGTCACCCGCACCAGCTGTTGGCCCTCGGGCGTCGTGATGCGAATGTCGAAAGGTGTCATCCGCTTGTACTTGGTGAACCTGAACAACTTCGTCAGCGCTCCCAGGTTCTCCTCGCGACACAACATGATCACATCGCCGGTGTCGGGGTCGTAAACGTCGTAGTTGTTGGCTGCCTTGAACATGCCAACGTGTTCCTTTACGAGGAAGACGTTCCTATTGAGTGATTCGTGCATGGAGGTCTCCGCTCTCCCACTGGATGGAATGAAGCGCCACGCTCGCGGTGGCGCCCGCCTCAAGATACAGCCGGGGCACGTCGAGGCCAGCAGCACAATGACGTACCTGGCCTGTCGCCCGAACACCCCGTATGTTGTCACGCTCCGAGCACTGCCTAGACTCCGGACCGACGTCTGCCAATGAACACGGATCCCAAGACCGACCTCAGACGGGTCATCCGTTTGCCGCACGCCACCGCCATGGTCGTTGGCACGATCATCGGGGCGTCCATCTTCGTGCAGCCTTCAGAGATCACGGGACAAGTGCCGTCTATTCCCGGCGTCTTACTCGTGTGGCTCATCTGCGGCGTGCTTACGCTCATTGGCGCCTTGGTATGTGCGGAACTGGCATCGATCTTCACCCAAGCCGGGGGCGTCTATGTCTACTTGAAGGAGGCATACGCACCACCCATCGGGTTCTTGTGGGGGTGGGCGATGTTCTGGACCATGCACTCCGGCATCATTGCCGTCGTTGCCGTCGTCTTCGCACGATACACCGCCTACTTCGTGCCGATGGGAGACGCCGCAATCAAGGCCGTTGCGATCAGCGTTATCCTTATCCTGTCGGCGATAAACTATGTCGGAGTGAGACAGGGGAGCACGCTGCAGGCGGTCTTCACCCTGGGAAAGCTAATCGCGATTCTGGTCATCATCGTTTTGGGATTCGCTCTCGGGTCCCGGTTGCCGGAGCACTTCGTGGCATCAGCATCCGCCTCTGACGGGGTCACCGCCAGCCGGTTCGCTACTGCCCTGGTTGCCGGTTTGTTTGCGTTCGGCGGATGGCACATGGTCACCTACAATTCCGAGGAGACCGTCAACCCCCGGCGGACGATTCCCCGGGCGCTCGTAATAGGTACCGTGATCGTTACGGTGAGTTACATCGCAATGAACACGGTGTACATGTACGTCTTGCCGCTGGATGCGGTAGCTTCTTCCACCCGTGTGGCGGCAGACGCCGCCGACGCGCTGATCGGATTCGGCGGCGGAGCGGTGATGTCGGGCATCGTAATGTTCTCCACGTTCGGAGCCCTGAGCGGGATCATCCTATCGGGACCACGGGTGTACTTCTCAATGGCGCGCGACGGTTTGCTGTTTCGGTGGGTTGCTGACATCCACCCGAAGTACAGAACCCCGCATCGGGCCATCGTCGTTCAAGCCGTCTGGTCATCGATTCTCGTAGGTACCGGCACCTTCCGGGTTCTCTTTACCAGAGTCATCTACACAGAATGGATCTTCTTTGCCTTGATGACTATCGGCTTGATGTTGCTGCGGCGCCGGAAAGACCTGCAGCGTGGTTATGAGATGTGGGGATATCCCGTCATGCCGGCGATATTCGTAGTGTCGTCCCTGGCTATCGTTGCCAATCAGATCGTGACGAATCCCGGCGAAAGCGTCTTCGGCCTGTCGCTCGTCCTGGCCGGACTGCCTGTGTACTACCTCTGGGTACGGAAAGGATACGAAAAGAAGTTGACACCATGACGATAATTGACTTTCACAACCACTACTACCCGCCTGAATACATCAAGGAACTCCAGTCCGGGTCGAGCGAATTCACTGTCAGCTTCGATGACGACGGCAACCCGGTCCTGCATTCCCCGGGAGACATTAACATCATCGTCCCGGGCCACCGAGATGTCGAAGTCCGGCAACAGGTGCTGGACAAAGCCGGAATCGACAGGCAGGTGATCACTTTCACTGCGCCTGGCACCGTCGTCGAAACACCGGCACGCTCTGTTTCGCTCGCTCAAATGGTCAATGACAGCATGGCACAAATCGTCGAGGAGCGACCCGACCGCTTCAGCTCGCTGGCAACCCTTCCGCTGAACGATCCGGAGGCGTCGGTCAAGGAGCTCGAGCGAGCCATGACAGAGCTGGGGTTCAAGGGTGTGATGGTGTACAGCAACGTCAACGGCACGGCACTAAGCGATCGTTGCTATTGGCCGCTATACGAACGCGCCAGCGATCTGAACGCGGTCATCTACATCCACCCCACCTATCCCGTGGGAGTCGAAGCGATGACCGAGTACTGGCTCATGCCGCTGGTTGGATTCCTCTTCGATACGACGTTGGCTACGGCCGGGCTCGTCTTCAGCGGAGTGGTGGAACGGTTTCCGGGGATCCAATGGGCGTTGTGTCACCTGGGAGGTGCCATTCCGTATCTAGCCGAGCGACTCGACCGGGGGTACCACGCGTTCGAGTCGTGCAGGGAGCACATCAGCCGGCCGCCCACCGAATTCTTGAAGAATTTCTACTACGACACGGTAAACTTCGAGCCAAAGGCACTCCAACTGGCCATCGACTTCGCCGGTGCCGATCACATTCTCGCCGGCAGCGATTACCCACATCAAATTGGCAGCCTCGAAAAAATGGTTGAAAGCATCAACCAATTGGATATCACCGAAGAGGCACGTGCACAGATACTCGGCGGTAATGCCTCGAGTCTGCTCGGACTATGATTTGGGCAGCCGTTTAGGATCGCCGGACACCTACTGGTTCTTGATCGAGGTCAGAAACCAACCAGTGGAACGTTTTTCGAACGTGACAAGCATTTTGGGGGAGTGCTGGCCCTGACTTCCGTCATTATAACTGTACTCGTATCGCCCGCTCAGCGAGGCGGACGCCGAATTCCCTGCGACGTCAATCTGATCGGGCGTCAAACTTACCTCGAGGGTCTGCACGGAACTGAAGAATCCCGCCCAACTAGCCCGATCGTCGCGCGTCAGGTTCACGTGGACTTGCGCCAGGCGATCTACGCTTCGCGACTCTATCGCTCGGGCAAGACGCTGCACGACTTGTGCGATTTGGACACGCGGGTTGGGAACGGCGGGTCGAGGTTTTTGGCTCACTGACCGGCTCGGTGTCGCCTGCGGTGTAGGACGTGAGCGTCTCGAGGTCCGCCGCGACACCGGTTGGGACACCGGGGGCTCTTGCACCGGCTTCGACAACGGTTGAACCGAAGGAGGGCCAACCGAATCCGCGGCGTTATCGACAGCGGTAGTGTCGGCTGCCACAGAGTCTGTTTGAAAAGCGAACGGACCGGACAAGGAATCAGCCACCCCGGGCTCAGGTGCGGCTTGGGCCATCGATCCCTGTACCGGCGGCGCACCCAATGACGCCAAGGCAACAGACACCGCGAAGAGAAGCCCCCCGAACGCCCCTACAAGCGGAAGATGCCCCGGACGCAAGCGGCTCCGACGGCCGAATCGCCAGGTGCTCACCGGAGCGGTGGTTTCCAGTACCTCCAGCCGTTGCCCAACTCCTACCATACCTGGGCGACGGCCACCCATTGCGACGACGAAATCCGAAACGTTGGCGAAACGTTTCTCAGGGTTCTTGCTCATCGCTCGGATGAGCGCATCGGACACATGCGGAGGTATGTCCGGCCGGCTGTCGGAGAGCCGCGGTGGTGGCTCGAGACAATGTTGTCGCAGGACTTCGCCCAGCGAGTCGCCGGCAAACGGTGGTTTTCCGGCAAGACATTCATACGTCATGATCGCCATCGCGTACTGGTCGGACCGTCCCGTCAGAGGCTGACCGTACAGTTGCTCCGGCGACATGTGCGACGGTGTGCCCATCGTCCCACCCGTTTGCGTCAGTTGCACCGAGCCGAACGCCTTCGCCACTCCGAAGTCGCAAACCACCGCCCAACCGTTCTCGTCAATCATCACGTTTGCCGCCTTCACGTCACGGTGGACGACTCCCCGGTCGTGGGCGTAGTGCAGGGCACTGGCTACCTGCTCCATCAATCTCAAGCACTCCACCAGGTCGAGGGGCCCACGATCGGCGATCAATTCCGCCAACGAATGGCCCCTGACAAATTTCATGGTAAACCAGAGGAACGTGGCACGGCTGCCAATCTGGTGAATCGGTACAATGTGGGGATGGTCGAGCGACGCGGCGATCTTGGCCTCTCGCTTGAACCGCTCGGCTGACTCCGGGCCGATTGCCATCTCGAGCGGCAACACCTTCAAGGCGACAAATCGGTTCAACTCCACTTCGTGGGCCAAGTAGACGAGGGACATCCCCCCCCGCCCCAGGAGACCCTCAATCCGGAACTCCGGACGAAATGCCCTGCGAATGCTCTTCTCGACCGCAGAGGAGACCTCAACGTGACGATTCGACCCGCCGAGCAGTGAGAACCCGCACTCGGGACACTTGTTGTCGATCTCTGAAATTTGTCCGGAGTTACAGCGGGGACACTGCATCCTTAGGAACCTCCCATTCACCCAGGGTCCGTAATAATGAGTCTCCACCTGAATTTTGCTGTGACGCACGGCCCACTTGACCATTGGTGGAGGCTGCTCAGGGCAGCGAGCCAACGCTGCCGGCCCGGAAAATGAGTCGCTGGGGCCCAATGGCCGCGCCAGCCACCAGCTTCCCTACACCATGCGGCGTGGTCGCCCAGCTCAAGACTCGACCAGTAGCTGTATATCATTTTTTTACATAGAGTTAGCGACTCGAGGAAAGGCCACCGGCTCGGGCCGGACGGTCAGTACAACCAAGGAAGCCGCCGGGCCGCTAGCGGCTCCTGGGACTCCCGTACCCACCACCACCTGGCGTCTCCACCCGCACGACTGTCCCCGCCTCCACCCACACACTCGCCTTGCCTCCCAACTCCCGCTCGGTTCCATCGGGCATGAGGAGCACGTTGCGGCCCACCTTGCCCGGCTCGCCGCCCTCGAGGCCGTACGGTGCGTAGCGCCGGCGATCGCTCAGGATTGTGACCTCGGCAGGGCCCAACGCTTCGAGTTCGCGAACTATGCCGTCGCCGCCCCGAAACCGGCCCATACCGCCCGAACCACGCCGCACAGCGTAGCGACGCACACGAAAGGGGTATGTGTGTTCGAATGCTTCGATGGGCGTGTTGAGGCTATTCGTCATGTGACAATGGGTAGCATTCAAACCATCCGCACTGGGACGTGCACCCATCCCGCCGGCGATGGTCTCATAATACGCGAAATCTTTTCCTGTTCTGGGATCGGTGCCTCCAAGAGTCAGGTTGCTCATGGTTCCGTAGCTCGCCGCCGGGATCTTGCCGGGCATCGCCTGCGAGAGCGCCCCGAGCACAACGTCCACAATGCGCTGCGATGTTTCGACGTTCCCGCCGGCAACGGCTGCGGGAATTCGGGCGTTCACGAGCGACCCCTCCGGCGCAACCACGTCCAGCGGACGAATGGTGCCGTAATTCGATGGGATCGAAAACGGCACGATCACTCGAAAGCAGTACATCACGGCCGACAACGTGATGGCATAAATGGCGTTCACGCTTCCGGGCACCTGCTCGCATGTTCCGGAAAAGTCTATTCGTGCCTCTTCGCCGTCTATCGTGATCGTAACGACGATGGGAAGCGGCCCGTTTCCCTGACCGTCGTCGTCCATGCAGTCCTCGAATTTGTAAGTGCCGTCCGGAATTCGTTTGATCGCTTCCCGGATCATCCGTTCAGCGTAATCCTGCAAGTGACTCATGTAGGACTTCACCGTATCGATGCCGTACTTGCCTGCGATGGCAACGAGTCGTCTCTCGCCGGTACGGTTCGACGCGATTTGCGCAGTCAGGTCTCCCTCCCGCTCCACGGGCGTGCGCACATTGGCGAGGATCAGGTTCAGGATGTCCTTGACCACCTCACCGTTACGGACGAGATGCAGCGGTGGAATCCGGATTCCTTCTTGATAGATGGAGTTCGACAGGGGCATCGATCCGGGGGTGATGCCGCCCACATCGGAATGATGCGCCCTGTTCGCCACGTAGAACGTCGGCGCACCATTTCCCTCCATATAGACCGGTTGAACCAACGTGATATCCGGGAGGTGAGTGCCGCCGCAAAATGGATCGTTGACGATCACTACGTCTCCCGGCTCCATCGGGACGTGCGTGATGGCAGCCTCGACCGACAACGGCATCGAGCCAAGGTGCACTGGCATGTGCTCACCTTG
>SMVB01351703.1_pt1 | contig 10452 bp, 9 predicted proteins | sample 2456461 | NCBI WGS metagenome assembly SMVB01 (sample SAMN11095934, study PRJNA526329) | marine sediment metagenome | biome: Marine sediment; feature: Surficial sediment; material: Deep marine sediment; isolation source: Hadal surficial sediment | place: Pacific Ocean | collected 2014-05 | depth 0-1...
AGGGCTGTTTACGCCCCCCGGGATCAGTTCCCGCGCCGCTGCGAATAACCTCCGGCTTGCCCCGGTGTTACGATTGCCCATCAACCGCTCCGTCCCCCATCGTGCCGTTTGCCAGCGCGCGCTCGACTGCATCGACCAGGCCGTGCAACGTGGTGTCCGTCGCCACCGTGCATGCCCAACCCGAATCAGCTAGGGCCGCAGCTGTCGTAGGACCGATTGCTACAGCGGCAAACCTGGTGGTCGCGTCAACGCCAGCCGCAAGCGCGCCACCCAGGAAGCCAGATACGGCGCTCGGGCTCGCAAACGTAATGATACGCATGTCATCCGATTCAATTGCCCGCCGCATGAGCCTCGTTTCCGGGATCAGCTCGAGCGTCCGATACACGACGACGCTTTCGACGCTGGCCCCAAGCCTGGACAGACCATCCGGAAGCGTAGGCAGTGCCCGAGACCCACACGCGAACAACACTTCCGCTCCTCCCGCATCGCCAGCCAGGGCAAAGGCTTCCACCAGCCCCTGAGCGCCGGGCCGCGAAGCTACTCGATGAACGGGCCATCCCGCTGCGGCGAACGCTGCTGCCGTCATGGGCCCACCGGCTGCCAGCTTGACGTCGTCCGGTAACCCGACGCCGTGACCCTCACCGCCAGCAGCCACTGCGAGACGCGTCGCGGCCCGGGGGCTCGTGGCAGCGATCCAGTCAAAGGATCCGAGTCGCCGCACGGTGTCCCGCAGTGATTTCCGGTCCGGCGGGTCCGCATACTCGATACACGGCCACATCTCGACACGGGCGCCTTTGTGGCGCAACAGTTCGGTCAGGCTACCGGCATCTTCCGCGGCGCGTGTAACGATAACGCCGACCCCGCACAGGCCATCAGCCGGCACGGATATCCTCCAGGATGCTATCGCCCCCGTCTCGCAGCAGTTGGTCTGCGGCTTGCTCACCGATATCCGTGGCATGTTCGAGCGGGCCCTGGATCCTTGCCCTGACTGTTCGGGTTCCGTCTGGCGAGCAGATCATGGCGATGAGTGACAATGACTCACCCGTGATCGTAGCGAGTGCTCCCGCAGGTACCTGACATCCTCCCTCAATACGGCGAAGGAACGCCCGCTCGGCTGTGATGGCGACTCTCGTCGGTGCGTGATCGATCCCTGACACGGCATGTTGCGCCTGGTCGTCCGCATCCCGGACCTGCACGGCCACGGCCCCCTGACCGGGTGCCGGTGTGAATTCTTCCGGCGCAAGGAACTCAGAAATCGAGTTCGTGAGCCCCAGTCGATTCAGTCCCGCGACGGCGAGTACGATAGCGTCAAACCTGCCATCGGCCAGCTTCTTCAGTCGGGAAGGCACATTGCCGCGAATGGGTTGAACGTTGATGTCGCTTCGTTGCCTGAGGAGCAGGGCACGGCGGCGCAGACTCGCGGTGCCGACACGCGACCCTTTCGGGAGGGTCGCCAGCGTTGCGCGGTCCGACAATCCGGGGTGGACGATCAGTGCGTCACGCGGATCTTCTCGCGGCAGGACTGCAGCCATGACAACGCCCTCAGGGAATTCCGTTTCGAGATCCTTGAGGCTGTGTACCGCGACGTCAATCTTTCCCGTGCAGAGCGCCCGTTCGATTTCGCGCGTGAACACGCCGGTCTCTCCGATGTCCGAGTAGGGTGCGTCGGGAGATCGATCGCCGGCGGTGGTGAGGCCCACGAATTCACACCTCAGGCCCGATGACACGCCCAGTTGATGCATGACTTCCCCGGCCTGGGCGCGTGCGAGTCGGGAAGTTCGAGCCCCGACGCGCAGGATGCGATCGTTCAAACGTCCAGATCGAACAACGACTCGACCGCTTTGAGGGTGGCGAGACCTTCCACCGTGTCCCGATCTGTACGTTTGATGTGTACGGTGGGTTCATGCAGAAGCTTCGAGAGTAGCCCTCGCGTGTAGGCTTCCAGGGTGTCACGCTGATCCTGTCCAAATCGCCCCTCGAACGCCTCCAGTTCCCTGCGCCCCGTGTCAAAGAAATGCTCTCGCAGGGCCAGAACGTGAGGCAGGACATCGCGGCTGCGACGCCACGCAAGATAGGTCTCCAGCTGCTCATCGACGATGCGGTCGACCTGCGGAATCTCGGCTGCCTGGAGTTCGCGGTTTGATTCCACGACGCTCGCGAGCCCGTCGAGGTCGTGCACCGTAAGTCCTGGCAGTTGGACATCCGGCGTCTCCACGTTTCGTGGCAGGCCGAGATCGACGACGACGAGCGGAAGCCCCGCACGAGCGGACATCAGCTCTTCCAGGTCGCGGGCCGAGAGAATCGGTTCGGCAGCCGCCGTCGCCGCAATCATGACTGTCGCGGTGCGGACCAGATCAGCCAGGTTCTCGAGGCCTGCTGCCTCAGCCCCCAATTCAGCTGCAAGGCGCTTTGCCGGTTCCGGTGACCGGTTGGCAATGACGAGCTGCGCCGGCCTGCGCTTCGCGACATGTCGGGCGACGAGACGCGCGGTATCACCCGCACCGAGTACCAACACGTGCTGGGTGCGGAAGTCAGTAGAGGCATCGAGCGCCAACCGCACCGCGGCCGCGGCCAGAGATGTCGGGCCGAGGTTCAGGTTGGTCTCCGCCCGTGCCCGCTTTCCGGTCCGTACTCCGGCCTGGAACAGGCGAGCAAGAACGCTTCCCAGCGTGCCACATTTTCCAGCGAGATCAGCCGCCGCTCGTACCTGTCCGAGGATCTGTGATTCGCCCAGGACGATGGAGTCCAGTCCGGCGGCGACGCGCAGCAGGTGGCGCGCGGCCGGCGTGTCGGTGAAGGCATAGGAATGGCTGCGAATCTCGTCTTCGAGCGCCCTGTTTCCCGCCGCCAGCAAGTCGATGATCTTCGTTTCGGCCGCCTCCAGGTCATCGACGATCGCATAGACTTCAAGCCGTGTGCAGGTGTGCAGGAGCACTGCCTCGCTAAACACGTCATCGCCCGCCAGCGAATCGAGGAATCCCCGAACCGCTTCCTCATGCATGTAGAGGCCGTCCCGCAGTCGGGCCGGAGCCACCGTGTGGCTCGTACCGAAGACTAGGAGCCGGCCCATACGCTCTCCGTCGCATCCGGGGGGCACAGAAGTCCGGTGTGTACCGGAGTGTCTCGTTTCGTGAATCGTCTGCCCTCCGTCTCGCGCAATTCTTTCACCAGGGCTGAGAAGCCGGCAAGGTCGTGGGTCTCGTAGACTACCACAAACTCCTGGTCCTGAAGGCCGACAGAATACAGCAGGAGTTGTTTGATTTCCGTGTACTGCTTACCGATCCTGATATGCTCGTTCATCATACCCTGTCGTGTTTCCCCGCCCAACAGGTACCACTCCGCCGTCTTGGTGAATGGATACAAGATCAAATAGGGAGAGCGGTCGCCGGTCAGTGGATTCACTTCCTGGGCTGAGCGAGCCTTGCTGTATTGCGATGCTCGGGTGAACCCCCACAGAGAGTCCCGGGGCTCGATAAACGTACGGAACGGACTGAGCGCACGTGCGAGACTGGCAAAGAATTGCGTCGGTACGGCCGGGTTCACCACCCTGCAAACCGACCAGAGCATCATGTCGGCGCCTGACTCCATAGGGGTGAGCTGGTATCCATGGGCCGCCTCGGAAACATCGCGGACGGAAGTCATCAGATCCGTGTATATGGCCGCGCGGCGTACCGCCGGAAGCTTCCAGAACCGGGGCGTGAACCGGAAGACGCCGAAATGATTGAGAGTGGCCTTTGTTTCGTCGGTCATTCTGCCGTAATGACTCCATTCGTTGTTGTCGCCCACCGAGCGACGTCCGGTGCATGGTAGGTGATGATCATGTCCGCTCCCGCCCGTTTCATCCCAATCAGGATTTCGCTGACGATCCTACGCTCGTCGATCCAGCCACGTTCCGCTGCTGCCTTCACCATCGCATACTCGCCGCTGACGTTGTAGGCCACCAGCGGCAATCCTGGCACCTGCTCCCGGGTCTGTCGAATGATGTCGAGGTATGCAAGCGCGGGCTTGACCATCAGCATGTCGGCTCCCTCGAGCAAATCCAACTCCGTTTCGCGCAGGGCTTCCCGGGCGTTGGCCGGATCCATCTGGTGCGATCGGCGGTCACCGAACCGGGGTGCTCCGTCGGCCGCGTCCCGGAACGGCCCGTAGAATGCGCTGGCATACTTGGTCGAATAGGCGAGAATTCCGGTCCCGTCGAAACCGGCGTCGTCCAAGGCCACGCGGATCGCTCCGACTGCGCCGTCGATCATGCCGGACGGCGCTACGAGGTCCGCACCCGCCTCAGCCTGGGAAACGGCGGTAGATACCAGCCGAGGCAGGGTCTCATCATTCAGGATTTCCGGTAATCCGGGAGGGTCTGGATCGCTCAACAACCCGCAATGCCCGTGGTCCGTGTACTCGCAGAGGCAGAGATCGGTGATTACGACCAGTTCGGGAGATCGCTCCCGGATCAGTCGAACCGCTCGTTGAATGACGCCGTCCGGCGCATCTGCTCCGCTGCCGCGAGCGTCCTTGGACACGGGGATCCCGAACAGCAGGACGGCCCTGATGCCCAGGTCTTCCAATTCATGCGCCCGGTCTGCCACGGCGTCCACGGGCCACTGTAGCACTCCCGGCATGGACTCAATCGGCCCGGCAAGAGTGAGCCTCTCGGAAACAAACAGGGGGCAGATCAGGTCATCCAGCGTGAGGTGCGTCTCGCGAACGAGAGCCCGCAGACCGGCTGTCCGCCGCAGGCGGCGCGGGCGTGCAGATCCCGGTGGACTCGTTCCCCCTTGATCGTCAGTCTGCTGAGAAGTCATTACGTCCAAACCTGTCGCTGGAACAATTCGTTTTCAAGCAATGCATCTTTCGGCGTGACATCAAAAGAACCGGATACTGCTTCCTGCGCTGATCACGACGCGGTTCCCTGAGAGCCCCGGACCGATCAGGTAGCCCAGGTCGATTCGTCCCGATTCTGCCGCAGAACCCAGCCGTGAACTCGTTCGCAGACCGATCCCCAACTCACTACCCCAGCGCGGTTCCTGATCTGCGAACCAGGCACCTCCGAAGTCGAAGTACCCCGCGATGCCAAGGCCGAACTGGTCAAGAATCGTCGGTAACGCGTACCAGCGGTGTTCGAGCGTGCCCCAGAGTGCCCGAGTGCCGACAAACGAGTGCGGCTCAAATCCACGCAGGCCCGTCGAGAATCCCAGGTCGAATTCGTTTCCAGGCACAGGGTTGTCGAGAAGACCTCCCTGGATTCTGAGCAGGGTCACATGGCGATTGCCCGGGAACAGAGCTCCGGTTACCGCTGCCACGACTTTGCCTGAATCAAGCCCCGCTGAATTGAACAGGCCGTTGGCCACGATATCGCCGCGCAGCATGACGGGACCTGTTGCCACGCCGCCGCGTACCCGGATGGCGGGTCCGAATCCCGTCCGCCTGTAGCCGAATCCGGATGGTGCGATGCGGGCCTCGAGAACTATGCTGGTCGAAAGATCCACATCCTGCTGATTCAGACCATCCAGATAACTCACGATGCGAAACTTGGGCTGCACGTACTGGGCAAACACGCCGACATCGACGAACACGGAGTCCGGCACCGGTAACAGCGAATCAGCCGCCGCCAGAATTCGCTCGTTTCGAAAGGTGGCGAGTACGCCGGCGCGAAAAGCCCTCTGCGGCGTGGCCGTGATCGCCCGTCCGATCCGTAGATCCTGCCGATACAGATGCTGCCGAAACTCCGTTGTATCCCGCCTCGTCGCGGAAAACGACCGGTAACTAAGGCGCCGGCGGTCTGCGATACGTCCACCGACGGACACCTGCATCGGGTCCTTTATCGAGCGCCACGGGTCACGGACCAGCCACGCACCGGATGAGCCATCGGAGAGCAGGAGTACGCTACCAGAGATGTTCACCTGAGAAGCCAGCAGTCGTCGCCACCGCATGCCGAATTCCACCCCGTCGCGGTCCACCTCCTTGCGATAGGCTACGTTGAATCGAGTTCCTGTCCCCAGAAAATTCTTCTCGGTGAGACCGAGCCGGCCTGTCAGCGTTCCATCACTCGCAATTCGACCGCTGATGATCGGCAGTGTACTCCAGGCGTCTCTCGTGAGGATCCGGGCAACGAGCCGCCCTTCAATCCGGACCGTATCCACCTTCACCCGACGGAACAAACCCAGCGCGCGAAGGTTCCGCTCCGTTTCTGCCAGCAGGGCCGAGTCTGCCGTCTCACCGGCAGAAAACAGCAATTCCCGGGATACGACCCACGAGCGGGTACGGACGCGGAAAGAATTAGCCTTGCGATATAACCAGTGGTCCGCTGCCTCCGCGTCGCCGAATACGTTGTCTGTGTCAATGAACACTTCATCGATTCGCGGAGCCGCCACGCGCTCAGGATCGTGCTCGGCGGATTCCTGGGCTCCAATCCCGGGTGGCATGCAGAGTGCCAGCCCGTACAGGATTCCCGACAGGCTGATGCGTACAGATCCCATGACGTCCCGAGTCGAGCGGTTTCGAACTGGTGTCCCGACAGCGTACAAGCCCGAACAACCTATCACTTTGGGAGGATATTGTTTCCTTTGCTGTCGAGGCACTATATTAGGCGGATTCATACTGGTAGATATTGGAGTAGAGTGTCTATTGGCTATTCGTCCCAGGATTCGATCCAGGAGGAGGACCATGGAGTATTTGCGTTCGTTTGCCGCACTATCAGCGGCTTTGCTGTTTGTGGTATCGCCGCTGACGGCACAGGACAATTGGGGGCGCGGTGGAGTAGAGTTCAACGTTTCGTACGGTGTCATGAACGGCATCGGAGACGAATATGTAGGCTTGGATCCAGTGGCGCTCGAAGTCGATAACAACCACTTCTTCACGGGCCGGCTGGGCTACGTCCTGAAGGCTGGACTCGGCGTTGAGGGCTTCTTCGGCTACATGTCGAACGACCTTCAGACGACCGGCGTTGTGCCGTCTGACGTGACGTTTCTCAATTACGGGGGCGACCTGGTCTGGAACCTTCAGCCCGAACGCGCGCTCCAGATCTTCTTCATGGGCGGCGCGGGTCAGCAACAGATCGACGTCGATCCGGTGGATGGAGCGGATGAGGACAGCGAATCGTACTTCGCCTGGAATTACGGCGCCGGCGTCAAGATGTTCTTGTCGCGCCACCTGGCGTTCCGTGTCGATTGGCGTAATTACATTGCCGACACAGGACCTCAAAAGATTCGGGCGAGACTGAATCCTGGTGTGGCCCTCGATCTGGATGAGGGGCTGTCCAGCACCGAGTGGACCGCCGGCCTCAGCATTTTCATGGGCGGACCAGCCGATGAAGATGGCGACGGCGTGACGGACTCCAACGATCTCTGCCCGGGGACTCCCAGCGGCGTAGCGGTTGACGGCGATGGGTGCCCGTTCGATGACGATGGCGATGTGGTCTACAACTACATGGACGCCTGTCCCGATACGCCAGCTGGTGCTGTAGTAGATGCCACTGGCTGTCCGATGGACGCCGATGGCGACGGGGTGTTCGACGGGATCGACCAGTGTCCCGATACGCCGGCTGGTGCGGTAGTAGATGCCACTGGCTGTCCGATGGACGCCGATGGCGACGGGGTGTTCGACGGGATCGACCAGTGTCCCGATACGCCGACTGGTGCGGTCGTGGATGAAAACGGGTGCCCGATGGACAGTGACGGCGACGGGGTGTTCGACGGAATCGACCAGTGCCCCGGTACTCCGGCAGGTCGTGAAGTCGACGCAGATGGCTGCGCAGAATTCCAGGCCGCGCTTGCAGCGGGTCGTCTGGTCTTTAGCGGCATCCAGTTCGAGTTCAACAGCTCGGACCTCAAGGACGAGTCGATGGAACTCCTGGACAGGGCGGCGGCAGCGATCCTTAGCGAGATTACCAACCGACCTGGGATCTCGATCGAAGTGGGTGGTCACACCGACTCGGTCGGATCAGAGAGCTACAACCAGGGCCTGAGTGAGCGGCGCGCGGCTGCGGTCCGTGACTACGTGGTGTCCGTGGAAGCGTCGATCGCTGGCGTGCTCACCACGGCTGGTTACGGTGAGTCACAGCCGATCGCGGACAACGACACGGATGAAGGCCGGTCGCAGAATCGCCGGGTCGAGTTCGTCGTAAGTCTTCCCTAGGTGAAGTGGAGCGCACCTGGTCGGTGCGCGGAGAGCAGGATCGGGCCCGTCTCTTCTTGAGAGGCGGGCCCGTTGTTTATGGGCTCCGACCGATCGCGCCTTCGGCCGCTGCGAATTCGTCTGGCACTACCTCAACAGCTGCACCAATCCATTCGCGAAACCGTAGCGACTCAAAAATCAAGTTGATCTGCGAAGATCCCGCATCCAGTCGTACACTGATGACGGATCCGTTGGACTCGTCGATCCACTGCCGATGCCAATAACCGTCTCCTAGCTTCGTCGCCTCGCAGATCATGTCGGCCGTGTTGTTCCTGGCCTCTTCGGTGGGGCGGATCAGCGGGTATTGCAAGTCGACGAATAAATGAATCTTGCGGATCTGGGCGATGCATTCCTGCCCTTCGAGCGCCGTAACGATTTCCTGTCCTTTGACGAGGCCGACTTCCGGCAGAATCCCGAACAGCACGACCGACGGCTGCCCTGTGAGGCTGTCGCGAAACGCGAGCATACGCAGGCCTCCGTCGAGAGTTTCGTCCTGCTCGGGATCGCCGAATGCTTCCACTACCATTGCCCCATCGCTACCCCAGGCCATGCCCCGAAAGCTGTCGATCGTAGTCGAGGGACTCTGCTGTGCGCTCGCTGATGATATCGCCAGCAATCCCATCAGGGTCGCGATCGATGCCGCATGCAATTGAAACATGGATTCTCTCTCGAAGGGTCAGTCCTCGATTCTCGACTCGAAACCTATACATCCTGTACGTGTCTGTCCGACAGACTCTTCTTCTCACGGCGAATGAACTCTTCCACAGACTTGGGTACGAACAGATTGTCGGCGATCGAGGCCACCTCTTCCGCCGCCTGCCATGCTGCCTCCAGTACGGCCAGTTCGCCCTCGAGCGCCTCCCGCTCGGACTGCTCCTGCGTGGCCATTTCGAGGGCCAGTTTCATTTCGGTGGGAAGCGCCTGAAGCGATCCTTTGCGCGAATACTTCGCCTTTGATTTCTTGCGTCGGCGCTTTTCTTCCAAGGCAACCGCACCGACCTGACGCAGGCGATCAGAAACGCGGGCCGCGTCCTTGAGGTAGGCCTCCGGATGCCCGGACGCCTCGATCTGTCGCACGGCTGCCTGGACCGTTTCCTTCTTGCCACCCCGTCGATTGATCCGGGCCATGAGCTGGCCGCCGATGCGGATGGCCGCGTCCCCTTCGAGGACCAACCGATCCATCTGCTTCTTCTTGCTGCTTCCCTTGCCCCATCCTTGAACGTGGGCGAGTTCGAGCGCCCAGCCTTCGCCACTGTCCGTGGGCAGAATACGGGATTCGAGGAGGTGCTTGGCCTGGACGCGGATCGGATTGCCGTCCTCGTCCCGCAGGCGGGCGATGGTCCGCTCTTTCTTCCAGTTGTCGTACATGCCGATAAAGGCCCAATAGCCGCCGCCTATGCTCAAACCGGCTGCCGCTCCACCCACTACGATCAAACCCAGGCCGGCAGCACCCGCCGCCGAGTAGGCAATCGCCCGCTGGCGACGTCGCCCGAACTGGTCTCCATATCGCCAGGCCGCAAATTCCGGCCGCTGGGGTTCGCCGATCCGGACCAGTTCGAGTCCTTCGGGTAGCCGGGCGAGGCCTATTTCATCCGTGGAAACACGAAGCCGTGTGTCGCGGAACCGCTTCTCACAGGCCTCAATCGCCTCCCAGCGGGTCTCGAGCGGCGAAAGGTTCCAGCGGTCACACCTCCGGCATATGACCCACAGCCGACCCTTCGCCGCATCGAACGCCAGGCGTCGTCCTACCGGGAACTCTTCTATCGCTTCGTTGTCGCCCAGGGGACGATTGCAGAACAGGCAGGTGGAGTACATGACTCCTCATACGTTCGGGTCAACTGTCGTGATCCATCCTCCATTGAAAATACCCGGAGAACAACCCCGGTATTCTGGTTGCGTCCCGTCCACGTACCGTTAGATTGACGCCCGCTTCATGGGGATAGGGAAGCGGTGTGGTGCGCGCCTCCGTCGATTCGGCGGGGGCGAACTAGTCCCTGCAGGATATCAAAACCCGCTCGGGTGGCGGAATTGGCAGACGCGCAGGATTCAGGATCCTGTGGGAATAATATCCCGTGGGGGTTCGACTCCCCCCCCGAGCACTCGACGGACCTGCCCAGGTGGCGGAATTGGCAGACGCGCCAGCTTGAGGGGCTGGTGGCCGCAAGGTCGTGGAGGTTCGAGTCCTCTTCTGGGCATGCTGGAAAGGCCTTGTGTGCGGCCGAGAGCAGATTCTGCGCCCGTAGCTCAACTGGATAGAGCACCTGACTACGGATCAGGAGG
>SMVB01360850.1_pt1 | contig 10452 bp, 5 predicted proteins | sample 2456461 | NCBI WGS metagenome assembly SMVB01 (sample SAMN11095934, study PRJNA526329) | marine sediment metagenome | biome: Marine sediment; feature: Surficial sediment; material: Deep marine sediment; isolation source: Hadal surficial sediment | place: Pacific Ocean | collected 2014-05 | depth 0-1...
AACGACGTATCGAGTTCTTGAATGACCGGGTTGAAGGGCACACCGATCTTACTCGTCTGGCTCTGGGTGAATAGATTCGCGGGAATCCGGAGAGTCGCACCGACCGCCGTCGGCGTCGCCGTCGCCGCCACCACGATTTGACCCGGTGCGGGAACGCCGAACTGCGGCTTCTGCGCAAATGCGACCGGTGCTATAGGGACTTGATGTCGGGCGCAAGGCGCTGCGATCTGTTTTGCAGCCGTGATCGGTCGCGGGGCCTTCGACATTGTAAACGGCGTCGCCCCGCATGGGCCGTCGAAAAGGCCGGGGGGAATATTCACGGTCGGACCGCGGTTCTCGAACCACTCCCCCGCGATTGCAAAGTCGGCGCTTGCATTGCCGGCAGCTAAGAAGCTGATCATCACAATGAGCGCCAACAAGAGTCTTGTTATGCTTCGTTGTCTTCGTTGTAACATCGGTCGAATTTCCTTTCATCAATTCGATGATTGATCGAGTTCATCGATTGGGAGAATCCGGAAATGTCCCGAATGAGGGGCATCGCACATCGCTAACTAATGTGGCTAATCTATCATGACTGCCTACGCAGGAGTAACCTAAATTTCGAAACTATCATTTTTGCCCCCTAGGGGACAACAGGAAATACCCAGTGATTGACAGGACCAACTCGAATCGACGCTGCTTCAGGATGCAAGAACTCTTGCTCCTGTTGGGAATGGCTGCAGGTCTAACCACAACAACGATGAGCTGCCTTGAATCCTCCGCACCGACGGTTTCGCCAGACTCCGTCAAGGCCGAAATGCAACGGATTCTCACTCTCGAGGATCGCCTGACCAGCATCGGGGAGTTCAGCGCATTCCTTTTGGGTCTCCCCAAGACGCCCGAGTATGCGCAGCTCGTCGTCGGCGCCTACGACCGGGCTCTGGTCGATCGCGGGGACATCGAACTCGTCTTGATCGTGGAATGGTGGGTCCCCTTCGATGCCGAAGGGGCTCTCGAGTGGAGCCGGGAGACCTGGGTCGCCGAGCACCCGCGAATCTCCTACGCGGTCATGCGGAGCTTGGCGCGTCTCGATCCCCAGCGTGCGGTCGATGAATTCAATTTGAAGAGTCGATCCGGCGCCGACGTTTTTGCGTCAACGCTTCAGCCCGCAATCGTGGGTTGGCAGGAATCGGGCAAGCCCGGACTCATCGATTTCATTCGAAGTCTCCCGTCCGCTGAACTCCAGCAAAAGGCGCTCGGGACGTACACGCGACTCCAGGTTCTGAAGCTTGGACCTGAGCGTGCGATGGCGTGGGCCGACGAGGTCACGGAACAGGAGTCGGAAACCTTTCGTCGCTTCGTGCTTCAGCGCGTTGCTGCCACACTCACGGAGTTGGAACCCGCCATCGCCGCCGTCTGGGTGGAAAAGCTCATCCGTGACGGAGAATCCGAGACGATCCTGCGTCGCGTAGCGCGTCGATGGAGCGCCACGGATCCCGTCGCCGCACTCACTTGGTTGGACCGCTTCGAGCGATCGGATCATCAACAGCAGGCGGTCGCCCAAGCCTTTTCTCGCTGGCTACACCGCGCTCCGGAGGAAGCCGAGACCTGGCTACGGAGCCAGGGAGAAGCAGTTGGAACCTCACTGGCACCCGCCACGCATCATCTGATCAAGAGCCGAGCCGAATGGTCGACGCGACACCCCGAGGACGAAATCGATTGGCAGGACTATCTCGAACTCGCCCTCGAGATCGAAGACCCCGGCAAACGCTGGGGCGCTGTGACTCGACTCGGTCGGGTCTGGATCTCCCGAGAGCAGGACGCCGCGATCGCCTGGATCAATCAACATGAGATCCCCGAGGGCTACCGCGCGAAGCTGTTTGCGGCGATCCCCCAGAAGGCCAACCAGCAGCGCCGCGCACTGGGCGCGCCGGGCGCGTAGGGGTCGGTCGTGGGCGCGCGAGTCGAGGCGCGCCGGGCGCGCGATGCTCGATCGAAGAGGACTATCCGGATATGGGCGATGTGGGCGAATTCGACGTCGCTTCGTTTACAGCCGCGTCGGCACCGAAGCGCTTCGCCCGATCACGGGCGTTCTGGGTCGCTTCGCCCGTCTCGCCCATCGACTGCTTGAGGTTCGCCAAATCAAGGGCAAGGCGCCCGTCATAGGGGGCGAGCCCGAGCGCCTTCTCGAGCTTCGCCACCGCTTCTTCCCGTCGCCCCAATTGAATCAGGGCCTTCGCGGCCAGATGCAAGGAATCGCCGGTGGGCTCGCCGAGGCGATCGGTCCATTCGATCGCTTCGGCCGGTTCCCCGCTTGCCAAGGCAGCGCCCGCGCGACCCAACAGACCGGCCGGGAAATCGGCAACCGTCTCGAGAGCCGTTTCGAAGGCAGCGACCGCCTCCTTCGTTCGTCCCGAACGCAAGAATGCATCGCCTAACAACGACTGAAACTCGGCATTATCCGAATTCGCATCGACCGCCGACCGAGCCCTCTCGATCGCTTCGTCGAATCGCTTGAGCGCCGACAAGCTCTTGATGAGCTCTGCCAGTGCCGGCGCCGACGGAGCCGAAGTCAAGTCGAGCCGATCCGCACCAATAATCATGGAAACGACATCTTCCTCCCCTTGACGGCTTCGAACACCTCGCGCGACAGCGGCGACGGATTCGCCCCAAATGCCCGGGGAACTGATTCTTTCCAGCAGATCCGGAGGAAGGTTCGAGAAATGTCCGAGCGCACCGACGGCTTCGAGTTCGATCCGAACGACGGGCAGGCTTCGTCGAACGCTCGATTGTTCCATGCCGCCCTGGTATCGGATGATGTAGAGCGCGGCCTGTGGATTGGCCTCAGCAAGATGTAGACGCGCGAGCCGCTCTCTCGAGTCGGCGGCATCGGCGTCGATCCGCAATGCGTTGCGATATTCCTCGATCGCGCGATCGAAATCGCCCACACCCTCCGCGGCCAGCGCCGTGTAATAACGGGCCACGGCATTGTCCGGCCATAATTCGATGCCCTCGGTCAATAAGTCGAGCGCCTTTTGGTACTCGGCCCGTTTGAGCGCCACGCGGCCTCGAATGAGGGCCTTATGGCTCTCCGGACCGGCTTGGTCCGCGGTCGCCAGCGCTTCGTCGAAGCGTCCGGTCGAAATCAACAACTCCCCAAAAGCCAACAAGAACTGGGCGCCGGAGGCGCCTTTGGATTGGGCGTCGCGATAGATCTCGATGGCTCTCTCGACCTCTTCGTGCGCGGCCAGGTAGCCAGCCAAATCGATCAGAGCGCGGGGATACTCGCCATCCGCGCCCTCTTCGAGAATTTCCTTCGCCCGATCCAGGTTGCCACGGGCCTCTTGCCGGCGTGCCATCGCAATCCGAAAGGACCGATCCTCGGGAGCCGCCTCGTAGGCGGCGGCAAAGATCTCGTCAACGCGTTCGATCTCTCCTCGGTCCGTGAAGAACTTGGCCGCCTCGGCAACCGCCAGCGATTCGGCTGGATAGGCCTCGAGGCAACTCGAGAATCGTTCGGCGGCGAGATCATCGCTGCCGTCTTCGAACGCAAACTTCGCGCGCCCGATGCACGCGAGCACCTGGGCTTGCCGCTCCAGATCCGTCCAGTCTTCGCGTTCTTCGGTCTCGCCGAAGAACGCCTCCGAGTCGAAGGCATCGATCGCGATCCGCGCCTCATCGATTCGCTTTAGCCCTAGCAGAGCAACGATTCTCGCCGAGAGCATGTCGCTGGCGCCGGGATCGAGATCGAGCGCGCGTCCAGCATCATCCAGAGCCCCCTCGTAGTCTCGACGAGTATGCAGCCGAGACATGCATCGCATCTTCAAAGCATTCAACTTCTCCGGCACTCGTTCGAGTAATTCGTCGAGGTGCTCGATTGCAAGGTCATGATTCCCGGTGTTGTAGGCGCCGGCCGCAAGAAGCATCGTCGCTTTCTCGAACGCGTCGGGATCCTTCGCGGCTTCGCGCAGCGGCCAGAACGCCAAGGAATGGGATCCCGTTTGGGACAACGCCACGCCATACCGCAACAGAACCTTCGGATCACGGTCCCCGTCTTCAACACGCAATCGCAGGCTCTCGATCGTTTCGTGCCAGCGTCCTTGCGCATGAAGGGTGTCGATTTCCTCAAGGCTGAGCTGCGAAGAATCACAGCCGACGACAACAACGAAACTCAGGATCAAAGCGCGGAGCGCGACGACGCGGAGCGAACGAAACGCGCGAGCGATGACCCGATCCCGATGCGAACTGGGCTCGGCCCACACATTCCAAGCGAAACGATTTCGATTCATGCCGGGGACTATATTCAATTTTCCCCTGGAAGACGGGCTACGAACGGATCCAACCGTCGCAGGCCACAAGGCTGCTAGAGTTCCGCGCCGTGACGACCAACCCGCTCTCTCAACGCTGGCCCTGGCTCTTGGCCGCCGCAATCGTCATCGCGGCGTATCTGTCGACCCTTGTCGAAATCAACCCACCGAGCGCCGACAGCCGCCCAGTCGGAACCCTAGAGGACATTCGTGACTTCGCCGATCGATCGGATACGAACGTCGTCTTCGTCTTGATCGACACCATCCGAGCCGATCGCATGGGCATGTACGGCTACGAGCGCGATACGACGCCCTTTCTAGACGAGATCGCCGCGCGCGGCGTGTTGTTCGAGCGTCATCTCGCTCAGTCTTCCTGGACAAAATGTTCGATGGCCTCACTCTGGACCGGACTCTACCCACCGCGGACGGGTGTCACGCGGTTCAACCATGCGCTGCCCGACGAAGCCGTCATGGCAGCCGAGGTCTTCCGCGACAATGGCTTCGTGACGACCGGCATCTATCGCAACGGCTGGGTCAGCGGTTATTTCGGGTTCGATCAGGGGTTCGATACCTATATGAAACCCACACCGCGAGGTGTGCCGCCTTCGATTCGACGAGAAAATCCAACGCTCACCACTCAGGGAACCGACATCGACGTCGTCGAGACGGCGGCCGAATTCATGCGGCTCCACAAGAACGAACGCTTCTTGCTCTATCTCCATTTCATGGATGTCCACCAGTACACGTATACGGCCGAGACCGCGCTCTTCGGGACCACGAATTCCGACATCTACGACAATGCGATTCTGCATGTCGATTATGTGTTCGAGATGCTTTTTGCTCAGCTCGAACAACAAGGCCTTCGCGAGAACACATTGGTTGTGATCGGCGCGGATCATGGCGAAGCCTTCGGCGAGCGCGGCATCGAAGGTCATGCCCGGTCCGTTCAGCGCGAAACCACCGAAGTTCCGCTCATCCTGAGCTTTCCGTTTCGGCTCGAGGAGGGAGTCGTGCTTTCGAATCGCACGACGAACGTCGACCTCTGGCCGACCGTTCTCGATCTGGTGGGCCTCTCCTTCCCGAACGAAGTGGACGGTGTTTCAAGACGAGAAGAAATACTGGCGGGCGGCGATTTCAGTCGACCGGAAGAGGAGACTCGTCTCGCCTTTGCCTACCTCGATCAGAGTTGGGGATCTCGAGGGGTCAAACCACAACCCTCCGTCGCCGTCTCCGAGGGATCACTTCGGTTTGTCGTCGGCAAGGAACATGGTCCGTGGATCGATACGCTTTTCGACGCCGACGCCGATCCCCTCGAACGCCGGAATCTCGCCGCCGAGCAACCTGAGACCGTCGAGCGACTAAAGCGTATGGCCAGCGACTTCCGCAACCAGCGTTCCGTGTATGAAAGCGGCGCACGGGAACTCGAAATCGACGAGATGGAACTCAATCAGCTGAGGGCGCTCGGCTACTCAATTCCCTAGACCGGGGCAGACCAAAAATCTTGGATCCAGCCCGCGCGGCACCCGCGATGGCTCACCATTCGAACGCGAGGTCGGCCCCGCAGCTACGCGGATCGCCCACAAGGCTGATGACCACATTCCTGAATCTCGACACATCGAAAGCATAAGTCTTCGTTCGCTGATCCGTCACATTTCGACACCAACCCGTTAGCGTCACGCCCAAATCCCGCGGGCGATAGGCGAGCGACACGTTATGCCGGATATACGCCTTCTGCCCAAGCGTGAATTCTGGCAACTGCGCGCCGTTGGGGCGAGCGGCCCCTCGGCCTTCAGCCGGATCGAAAAACACATCATCCGTCCAAGAGAAGTCGTATCGCGGCGTGATTTCGCCGAATCTGCCGAGACCAAAGCGCCACGTCGCACCGCCGCTGATTTGGAATTCGGGTGCATTGATGAGCGTGTTCCCAGTGAAATCCGACACAATCTCTCGAATAGTCGCACCGGATTGGAGAAGTGACGTGTTCTGGAAGTCAAGGAATTTTGAGTCGAGCCAGCCACCACGAATGCGGATCTGCAGTCCCTCGATCGGACTCGGGACGAATCCGATCAGCGGATCAATCGTCAGATCGATCTCGGCGCCGAGCACCCGCGCATCATTCGCATTGATCACTTGGAGAGTCGGGGGGCCATTGGGCGTGTCTTCGAAAATGAAGACTTGATAGTTATGGTAGTCGTAGTGAAAGAGCGCGGCGGAAAAACCGATTCGCTGATCCCACGACGAGAGGGTCATTCCAACCTCGAAGGAATCAATGACTTCCTTTTTCGCGGCCTCGCGAACCCGTGCTGCGACGCCGACTTGAGCCACCCGCATTCCATTCGAATTGAAATGCCCCGGTTTGAAGCCGTGGTTGAACTTCACATAGGCCGACGCGGAATCGCTAAACCGATAGAGCAGCTCGACCGTTCCGGTTGGCTCTTGCCAGGTGATGCTCTCCGACGCTTGCCGAACTCGGACACTAGCCGGGAGAGCGGGCGTAGTCTGGGTGATGTCAAATTTCTTTCTCTCATGATTGAATCGAGCGCCCATTGAAAGTGTGAAGTCGTCCCAGAAATCCAGCTCGAAGCCCGCAAACACGGCCGCGCTGAGGGTGTCTTGTGAATAGACCCGTCGGCTGTTGATGAAACTGATATTGAGATCGAGGAAGCTATTGGAATTGAGTTCTTCTGAAAGAAGGAACATTCCGACATTCCAATTGAGCGGGACCGCTTCGAGTTCACCTTTCAAGGCGAGATCGACGCTGTATTGAATTGCGTCGCTGTCTTCGTCCACTTCGAAGAGCGTATTGGGTATGAAATCCGTGTCCGCTTCGTTGATCGCATCAAAGTGCGCGACCGCGACCGTCGACGAGAAGTCGAATACATCGGTATTAAAGGCAAAGTTGATCGAACCGCCGACGATCTCGACTCGAACTCGACCATTCTTGTTGAAGTCGCCATCGAAGGGCGCCTTATCAAGCGGACGATCCTGAGTAAAATTGTCCGCGAAGGCCCGCTCCGCCGAACCAAGATCGAGCCCTCCCGCGACAAGCCCGTCGATTTCCGCCCGGGCATCGGGCTCCTCGTATCGACTTCCCCCAGACGGCGTCGTCTTTCTGCCGAGGACCGGGCCGCCGCCGGCGCTTCCGGTCCCAATCGCCTGCCCGAAGCGACCATCCTGATCACGGAGGCTGTAATACACACTCGCCGAAATCTCGAGATCGAGTTTCGTCGGTGGGATGAACAACCAACTCGAACGCAACGAGAAAACCGACTCGTTCCCGATCTGCTCTTTCAAGCCACGTGGAAGGAGAACCGGATCGGCCGCAGTCCCGGGACCCTCCCCGCAAACACTCAAACCAGGCTCGTCCGGCCGGGCTGCACAGCGGTTCTTGAAGAGTCCGTCGGATTCTTTCAGCTGAAAAGCGAAGCGAGTCGCGAGAATGTCGGGGATGATGGGAATACTCACGCCGGCGTCATAACGACGCGTATAGGCGTCGAACGAATCCCTGCTCGTGAATTGCCCTTGGCTGATCGTCGCGTTTACGGCGAAAGAATCCAAGCTTGGCTTTCGTGTTCGAATCGAGATCACGCCCGCGCTTGCGTTTCGGTAGTTGCCCTGCCCTTGTGGCCCTCGCAAGACCTCGACTCCTTCGAGATCGAAAATGGGTGCTATCTGAAGCGTGGGCGAAGCGAGCGGTACGCCGTCCAGGTAGACGGCGACGGCACCGGTCGAATTCGCGCTGAAATTCTGAAGCCCGACGCCTCGAATAAAAAACGAGGCTTGAGTCGCGCTGCTCTGGACGATTTCGAGGTTTGGCGTATACGTTGCAAGATCGGTCGTATTCTCGATCCCGTAGGCGGCCAGGTCAGAGGCATCGAAGGCGACAATCGATCCGGTTTGCTCGAGAAGGCCAAAGCTGCCGGCCGCCGACCCAACCACTAGCATCTCTTCGACGCCGGCCCAGACATCGCCTTCGCCGTTCGCGTCCTGCGCATTCGTTTCTCCGGACAGAATCATGGCCATCGCCACGATCAAACCCACAATCGCTTTCGTGAAGACTCTCTGACCTCGGGAAGAGTCCAATTGAACACGTGACACCATCCTGCAAGTATTACCCAGCCAGGCAATGCACAACAAGGTGACTCTGGGACTTCGCGTGGTCGACCGTGGCGGATTTGCATCCGATCGCTTGAAATCAGACTGACGACCTCGTAGACATAGGGGGTGAAAATTGTCCAATTCATTTGCGTGTCGATTTTCTCGGTGGTCATTTTGGCCGGCTCGTCCCTTCGAGCGCTTGCCGAGGATCGTCCTCCGGAAGTCGAACGTTGGCTCCCCGCCATTGGCCTCTCGATTGGACTGGAAATTTATGACATCAGTGCCAGCTCAATCACGAATGGTTTGAACGCGCCTTTTCGGTCTACCGAAGAATCGCCACTGCGACCTGCGTCGAACGGAGATGTTCGAGTTACGGCGTCCACAGTCGATACCGACTTCTCCTTGATGGCGCCGGCGTTCTTGTCCTTGCCCGGGAAGCCACGATTCTTTGTACATGGAAATATTCAACTCAATCTCGCAGCGGATACCGTGCCCACCTCGGAAGGCGCCCGAGGCAGTATCCGGGTCCCAAGAGATGCAACCGGTACCCCTGTCTCTCTCTTTGACGCCGCGGGAATTCTTGGCCAGGGAACCAAGACCCAAATCAAGTACGATCGAATTCAATATCGCGCCGGCGCAGGCGTGGCCTTCACGATCGACACGCAAGACCGTCGGTTTCGAATCAAACCTTCAATCGAATACACACGCAGAGAGATCGAAGTCTTGGGAGGCGCCACCCGCGTCGTCCAACTTCCAGGGACGCCGCCCACTATCACGGTCCTCGATGAAACGACAGTTCGTATCGAAACCATCGACTTGAAGCGGAAACGAACGCTTCACGGGGTCGGGCCGGGGCTTGAAGTTGAATTCGACGTGCGGCGGACAGGACCGACGATACTCACGCTCTTTGCCGGCGCTTCTGCCTACTACTTTATCGGAGATCTTGAAGATGATCTCGTCGGAATCAGCTCTGTCGATGAAACGCTTCGACTGCATTTCGAATACGATCGATGGACCTATCGTGCGAACATCGGCTTTCGTTTTCGCTGGCAACCCGAATAGGTCGTCGCGGTCGGCCGATGCACTCCAATGACATCAGTGCTCGGCTCTTCGACTCGACCGATCACAATCTTGGGCGCCCCCGATGCTGAACCGTCGCCATCTCGCGTATTTCACTTTTGTCGTTCTGCTTGGCCTCGCCTATCGCCCATTCTCAGCCATTGGCGAAGGTGGGAGCAGCCCGCTTCAACAATTTGAATATTGGTTCTTCGACAGCAAAGGCTCGTCGGCAGGGTTGGTAGCCTGTGTGGCGGCGTGGATGGCATGGCGGCGACGGTCCGTCTTCTTTGAGAGCGATGGCCGTCCGGGGAGGGTGGGCCTGCGGCTTTCGCTTTCCGGCATTCTTTTTCTTGTTTCGGCAGGCTGGCTGGTCTGGGCTCGGCAGAACGATGCCCCCGATCTCATTTTCATTTCTCTTGCTTGGCTACTGGGAAGCCTCGCGTTCTTGTCGTCCGGGTGGGCGGGCCTGCGGGCGATGGCTCTGCCGATGGCGGTTCTTGTCTTGGCGCTGCCAATTCCTTCCCCACTCAGCAACGAAATCCTCTGGACGTTGCAGATCTGGAGCGCGACGTGGACCGCCTGGCTGCTACAAGCCGTCGGTATCGCGATCGAACAATCCGGCGCGCATCTGGCTCGCGGAGAGATTCACTTTCTCGTCGTTGAAGGATGCAGCGGCTTGCGATCCATCCTGACACTCACCATCGTCTCCCTCGTCGTTCGCGAACTCCTGGGCACACGAGGACTCCGCGGATGGTTCTTGGTTGTGCTCGCCCCGCCGATCGCCCTTGCGCTTAACATCCTTCGGATCGCGACCATTGTCATGAGTTCGACACAACTCGACCAGCGTGTCGGGGATGCACATCTAGGGCAGGGGCTCACGGTGTTGGCGATCGGCACCGGCATCCTCTTCGGACTTGGACATTTCCTGTCCGACAGCAACGCGCATCCTTCGAACTCACCCTCCGGGCCCTGGGTCGATCCAGGCGATCTTCGATTCAAGTTCGTCGCG
>SMVB01135159.1_pt1 | contig 10451 bp, 9 predicted proteins | sample 2456461 | NCBI WGS metagenome assembly SMVB01 (sample SAMN11095934, study PRJNA526329) | marine sediment metagenome | biome: Marine sediment; feature: Surficial sediment; material: Deep marine sediment; isolation source: Hadal surficial sediment | place: Pacific Ocean | collected 2014-05 | depth 0-1...
AAGGCCCGCGTGGCCCCGGGCAGCGTCTCCGGGGTCAGCTTCTTCGTGAGCTTGACCAGGATCTCGGAACGCAACAGCGAGTCCGTACCGTCGAGCGCATTTCGATATCGCACGTACGCGTCCTCCGCGTCACGCAGCGGCGGCCCCGCATTCACGTACATCGCGGCCGACCATCCGGCCCCGATCCCTACGATTAGGGCGACTACCCACAGCCAGCCCCGAATTCCAGTCATCTCGTTCTCCTTGTCCAGCCTGACGAGCCCCTCTCATGGGTGACTCGCCGGAGGCTCAATCGATCGCATATCCGATTGCCTTCAATTGTCCCTTTTGCATCTCCGACAACTCGATCTTCTTCACATCCTCAAGCCAGGGCGGTCCCGGTCGCTGCCAGATCTGTTCGATCATCTCCTCGAGATCGGAGGTGTCGATGGGCCCGCCGTTTTCCATCAGGTCATTCGCTTCCATCGGGTCGACGTCGGTCTCATACAGCCTGGCACGCGGAATATCCGGGTCCGTGATCGGCACACCCCCCTGCTCGGGCTCGAGCATCCGAATGAAACGCCGGTCGGGAAGGATCAGCGCGATGATCGGATCCGACGCTTTCTCGGCTTTGCCCCAGGAGCGGTCGAGCTCGACGAAGAGCGGGCTCTCATCCGGCGACCGCTCCGCCATGTCCGAACGTCCCGCAGCGCCCAGGATTTCCGGAAGTCGGGATCGACCGTCGGCATAAGGCAGTTCGGGTTGACCTAATAAATCGAAGAGGGTGGGGAAAACATCCACACTTTCGCTCAGCGACTCGACGACGAGACCGGATTCGAGACTGAAGGGAAAGCTGATGATCCAGGGCACGTGGGTCACCTCGCGGTGGAGGTCCTTGGCATGGCCTTCCCGCCCGTGCTCCCCGAAGGCCTCCCCGTGATCGGACGTGATCACGAGGATCGTCTCGTCTCGAAGTCCCGTCTGGTCGAGAAAATCGACGACCCTCGCCACTTGCCGATCCGTCCAATGAATCGAGTTGTCGTAGAGATCGAGATAGGAGGTGCCGAAGATCGCGGACTCCGAATCCGACATGTACTGATGCGCGTCCATGTAATGGAGGTAGAGGAAGAACCGGTCCTGTCCGTTCGCCCGAAGGAATTCGAGCCCGCTGTCGGTGATGTCGATGTCGGAACCCTGGAGCTTCTCGTAGGGGTTTTCGGACTCGCGGCGATTGAATCCGATCACTCGACCGACGGCGGGCCGGTGATAGAGGTCGAAACCCTGCTGAAAACCGAAGGTCGGAGAGACCCACCCGTTGCGCCAGACGCCGGCGGTCGTGAAGCCCTCCTCCCGGAGAATTTCCGCAGGCATGAGCGCACTTTCGGGAAGCGCATGGTTGTAGCGCAGGATCCCCGTTCGATGGGGGTACATGCCCGTCCAGATCGCGGCCATCGACGTCTTCGTCCAGGAGGACTGGGCATGATGACGGGCAAACCGGATCCCCGTATTCGCGAGATGGTCCATCATCGGGCTGGTCTGGCGCTCGTATCCGTACACACCGAGATGATCCGCACGAAGCGTATCGATCAGGATGAAGATGACATTCAGATCCTCGCGGCTCGCCAGTTCGAGGATGTCGTCGACACCGCCCGGCGTTCGCGCGTCGGGCTGACGACGAAATTGCGTGACGGCGAAGAGCACGACCAGGATGAGGGCCAGCACTCCGTAGAGCACCGATCGATTCGCCATGTTGCTTTCACCTTTCTTTCGTCACTCCGCGAGAGGCCTACTGGAATATCGGTCTTTCCAGCGCACCACTTCACCCCTGAATAGGCCCTCCCGACCTCGCGGCCCTCTACGTTGCATCAGACGAGCGCGAAGCCAATCCGGCCGAGATTCGCGTAGGACACCTCGATCGTATCGCCCCGTTCCGCCGGCATGATCTTGTGGACCGAGCCCGTCGACACGACGTGTCCCGCCTCGATCTGATAGCCGTGCTCGGCGAGTTCATTGGCGAGCCAACTCACGACGCTCAGCGGATTTCCGAGCGCCTCGACGCCGCACGCGCTCGCGAACACCTTGCCGTTCTTGCGAATGATCACGCCCTCGTGAACGAAGTCGAAACCGCGCGCCGGTTTCATCAGAGTCCCGAGGACCGATCCACCATGAAATGCGTTGTCCGCCGCACCATTGGCGAGTCCGCCGCCCTGCTCGACCCGACCATCCACGAACTCGACCGCACCGATCACCCCGGCGGCCGCGGTCAAGACATCGGCGTTCGTGATCCCCGGACCTCGCAGCGGGCGTTCGAGCACGATGGCGATCTCGGCCTCGAGGCCGATCGTGAAGAAGTCGTCCCGCCGCATGTGTTCGGGGTCGCTCCAGGTCGTCCCGCTCATCATCCGCCCGTACATGGGCCCGTCGATCATGCCCTTCATCTGTTCGAGGATCGCGAAGCTCGTCGCACCCACCTTCCACCCGATCTGACGTTCGCCCGCCTCACAGCGCCGGGCGGCAACCCGCGCCTGGACCTCGAGCGCGTCGCGGAGCGACAGCTCTCCGTGGGTCGTGCTGGGAGAAGGAATCTGGCTGTGATCTCGCTGGGCGGTGTAGATCGTCTCGACCCACTCCTCGATTCGGGCCTCGTTCATGTCGTTCATGTCGTTCCTCTCACTCCGCGTTCGACTCGCGTTGACGATCCCGACCTCGATCCAGATCGCGTTTCAGCGTGACCCGATCGACCCGGACAGCTCGGAATCGAGGGCTCGACGATAGCTCCACCCGCGGGCCGGGTTGCGGGGGCGATCTAGATTTCCGAGGCTGTGATTGCTCCACCCGGTCGATTCACTCACAGGGGCGAGGAGATCAAGATGGCCAAAACCGGTGATGGCGAGGGCCTCGGGACCGCCGAGGGCGCGGTTCTGGGACGGGCGATGCACACGCTGCACGACGAAAATCCGGTTCTCAAGGACACCTGGGCCATCGAACTCCTCGGTCCAGCGTCTCAGGCAGAAGCCCGCGACCCCGCGTATCGCGAGCGAAACGCAGAGGCCACGGGCTTCGACTATCGACTGATCCTGGCCGTCGGCATCGGAAGCCTGCGCTACGCGGAGGACGAAGTCGATCGCTGTATGACCGAGGGGGTCGATCAATACGTCATCATGGGTGCTGGATTCGACACCTTCGCGCTGCGTCGGAAGGACGCCGTCGGACGTCTGCGCGTCTTCGAGATCGACTTTCCCGATGTCCAGGCCCTGAAACGGGAGCGGATCGAGAAGGCCGAGCCCAGTCCCGCCCAGGTTCCCACCTTCGTCCCGGTCGACTTCGAGTCGATGAGCATCACGAAGGCACTCGCCACCTCGGGCTTCGATCCGAAGAAGCCGTCCGTCTGGTCCTGGATGAATACGATTGCCTACCTGACGAACGAGGCGACGGAAACGACCTTGCGCGAGGTCGCCCAGTTGATGGCGCCCGACAGCCGAATCGTGCTCAACTACCCGGGCGAGGTCCCGCTCAGCCAGGCGCAGATCGATTATATGGGAACCCTCAGAAGCATGACTCGCGAGGGCGGCGAACCCATGAAGAGCCGTTGGAAACCCGTGGATTTCGAGGCGATGCTCAGCCAATGCGGCCTGCAGACGATCGACCACTCGACCGAGGATGACCTGAACCGTCGCTATTTCGCGGACCGCACCGATGGGATGTACCCCGCCATGCCAGCGCGCCTGATCACCGCGGGGCCCACCTGAACCGGGCGTGCCGGGAACCCCGCGTCGGGATCACGCGAACGGCCTGGAGCAAATCGACTGCCTAGAGCGAATCGACTGCCCAGAACCCATCAATTGGCTAGAGAGAATCGAGAAGTGCGAACATCTCGTCGACATAACCCGCTTCCTCCCAGTAGTTTCGGTAATTGGGCAGCCCCAGATACATCGTCAACGTCTTCCGGTTGACCGCCGCCGCCGCGGCCTCGAGGTCGTCGGAAATACAGGTCGGGATCATGTTCCCGATGAAGAAGCGCTCGTCGTTGCGCTTTTCCTCCGGCAATGCCGCGAGCGACCCGGGCAAATGCGAGCGCGATGCATTCGCGAAAACGACCCCCTCGGCGAGTTCCGCCGACAGGGCGACCCTCTTCTTGCGCAACCCCGCCATCACCCCCCGCGGCAGCTCGCCGGCCCTCGGAAGCGCGCGCAGATTCGTCACGAAATCGCGCATATCCGAGAGGGGCTTGCCCGCGTCGATCCCCACCCGCCGATTCATCGGCCCATGACTCACCCCCACCCCGAATCGGAATCGCCCACCCGAGAGTTCCTGGATCATCGCCGCACTCGCCGCGTAATCCGCCACGTGGCGCATCTAGATATTCACGATCGAAGTCCCGAAAGGAATCCGCTCCGTCTCGTGGGCCAGGGGATGTGCCAGGCCGCCTATCAGCCGCGGTCGGCTTGCCTGATCGGATCCGCATTCCCGGCGACACCCAGCGTCCAATCCGGATCGAGCGGTTCCAGCGAATCCGTCCGGATCCACTCCCAGCGCAGCTCCCGACGGGCGATACGCCACTTTCCGTCACCGCGGCGCTCGAAGCGGTCGAGATAGCGGATCCCCATCACGAGATCGGCGACATCGCGTCCGTCTTCCTCCGTCACGTGATGGCAGATCGCGTAGGTCTCGCTCGTCGCCTGGTCCCCGTCGATCTCGATCAACGCCTGCCCCAGCTTGTGCATCGTCGTCCGGAATCGCGAGTAGACCTCTTTCTCCACGAACTCGAGGAAGCCGTCGAGGCCTCCCTTGTAGCTTCCATGATCATCATAGGCATCCGGATGATAGGCGCTGCGAACCCTCTCCAGATCCCGCCGATCGATCCCGCGGCAATAGCTGACAAGCACCGCATAGATCTCCGCCCGGTCCGCGACTCGATCGATCGAGCCAGACCGGTCCGCCGGTCGGGAAGAGGTGAAGACGGGATCCGAACCGTCTCGCCGGCCCCGTTTGAAGCCCTCGTACTCTTGCTGCGAACCGATCGCGACATTGCGTTCCCATTCGAAACTCATCCGACGATGCGCGATCTTCCAACCGTCACCGCGATCCTCGAGGCGGTCGATGTACCGCACGCCCATGATCATGTCACTCGGTTCGTCCTGCGCCCCGAGTACGTGGTGCGCAATCGCATAGGTCTCGGCGAAGGCCTCGTTTCCCCGGACCTCGATCAAGCAATTTCCGAGCTTGTGCATCGTGACGCTGAAAGCGTCCATCACGGTCGGCTTCACCCAATCGACGAAGCCGCTGGCATCGCCCTGATAGCCGCCGTGATCGTCATAGGCATCCGCGTGATAGGTACTTCGTACGAGTTCGGGATCACATCGATCGACGCCCCGCGCGTAGCGCGCGAGCGTGTCGTAGCAGGCCTGTTTGGCGATCAGATCGGCTTGGCTCGCCCGGGTACCGATCGACGTGGGATGGGCGAATACGGGGTCCTCGGCAGTTTGATGGCCCCGGTAGTAGGAGTCGGGGAGAGGGATCCCACCCGTCGGGTCGGTCCGTGCCCAATCCCAACTGCAAACACGATGAGCGATCCGCCACTCGCCGTCACGTCGCGAAAACCAATCGACATAACGTAATCCGTAGACGAGATCACTGTAGCTCCCGTCTTCCTGGCAACGGATATGATGGGCTTCGGCATAGGACTCGACGCGCGCGCGGTCGGGGTCCGACGCGTCGATTTCGACGGCGATATGACCGCTGAAATGTTGAGTCTTTTCGAAATAATCCCACACCCCCGGCTGGAGTGTGTCGACGAACCCCTCGACGGGGCCCTTGTAATAACCGTGGTCATCGTAGGCGCCCGGGTGATAGGTACTCGCGACGAGCGCAGCGTCTCGGCGATCGACACCTCGCCAGTAGCGGGCGAGCGTATCGCGGATTGCCCATTCGTCAGCGAGTCGTTCGATTCGTGGGTCCATCAGCCCTCAGTCTTCTCCCGCGCGCCTTCTCCGTCGAAATGCTTGACGAAGTTCTCGAGCGCCGCTCGGTCCGGCGTCGCTTCGAGAGTGCCGTCTTTCTGGGCATCGAGCCAGCGAAGGTGCCCACCGGCGATCAGGATCCAGGTCTGTCGATCAAAACTCACCCGAACATCCGCCTTCCCGGGCCGGCCGGGTCGCCATTCGATCACGCCCCGACGAATGATCAGGGTGTGTTCCTCCCCCGTGTCCCGAATCGTGAATCCGCCCGTGAGTTCGACCGTACCACTACTCACTGGATCGAGTCGCGTTCCCTGTGCGCGAAACAGGACCGAGTCGGGATTCGCCGCGAGGAAGCGTGGATTGGCAACATCGACGGGCAACGCCTCGAGATCGATCTTCCCCTCCATCACCAGGGCTTCCGTCAGCAGGTAATGGCGCAGGTTCGAAGTATTCGAGTCGTAGGCGATCGTGCGCGGGATGCGCGCGAGTCGAGTCACGAGCGAGGGCCTCCTGTTCGCGCGGGCACGAACAAAGCAAATGTGAACCGGTAACGATAGGAAGCAACGCGGTCCGCGCCATCGAGCGGCCCTCCCGCGAGCCCCGGTCACTCATTCGCGACCGCCTCGCGTCGGTCCCGTGACATTGCGCTCGGGTCTAGATCGTCACCCGTGGCGCCTGGGGATCGACCAACCATGGCTCGAAGTCTTCGCCCAGAGGATCTTCGCGCGGAACGCCCATGCCCGGCGGTGGCGGACGGTCGTTCGGGTCACGCTCGCCCGTGAATCGTCGCCATTGTTCGAAGAAATACGGCTCCTGGGGCTGGAGGCGGATCGCCTCTTCGATGGTGAAGACGGCCCCCAACCGGTCGCCGGTCTGGAAGAGCGCTTCCGCCAGCGTATCGAGCACGCCGGGATCCAGCCGCCTGGTATTCGCGACCGCTCGATTGGCGAGGGCCACCGCGACCTGGAGCCCCTGATCCGATGCACCCCCTTCCGTCGCGATCAACCAGGCGGCGGCGTTCTCGTATTCGATCAAATAGATCGCGCTCTCGGTATTCATGAGGCGCAACCCGTGGCGCTCGAGCGCGCCCATGTCCTGGCGCGCCAGGGGAATCGCCCCGACGAATCCCACCACGATCAACATCGCCGCCGAATAGCTACCCAGCTTCTGCGCAGGTGTCGGATGGATCGCTTCGAGACTCGGGCGACCGAGGAACCAGGTGGAGACGTAGCCCCCGACGAAGCCGCCCAGATGCGCACCGCCGGCCAGGTAGCCCGAGAAAATCTGGTCGATCACGAAGAACTGCATCACGATGACCGTGATGAAGAGCCGACGCGGCAATCGCCAAAAGCTCGGCATCCACCGTGCATAGTGGAGTTCCATCGCGAGCATCGCGCCCGCCAGACCCGCCACCAGACCCGATGAACCCACGACGTTCAGATGACCCGCGATCAGGATGCCTATGATCGTGCCGATTGCGCTGAACGCGATCACGATCGCCGTTCGCCACGAGCCCATGGGCCGTTCCACGAGATGACCGAGCACGAGCATGCCGGCCACGTTGACCGCGAGATGAATCGGAAGAACCGGGAGCAGGACTCCCAGGAAACCAGGCGTCGGGGTCAGCGCATGAAGAAAATGCGCGGTGATCGCCCGCCAATACTCACCGCGTCCAAAGAGTTCCGGCAGAAAGGCACCGACATCCTCGAGCGCCGCGTCCTTCAATTGGAACGCCGTCCCGAGAAGGCATAACGCGACCGTGGCCCAGATCATCCACGAGGGTCCGTCCCGCTCGCCGAGCTGATCGACTCCTTCGATTTCTCGCATCTGCTGGGCGCCACCCGGCGCGGCGACGACCCGCTCGAGCAACGCCTGCCGTGCCTTCTCCGGTCCGTTTTCGGCGTCCACGAAATCACGGCTTCGAACGCTGTGCAGACCTCGAGTGGTTCCGATCAGGAACATTCGATCGGTCACGTAGACATGTCCGATGGAATCGTAGGCGTGCAGCGGCGAGCGCTTGAGCCCGCGCGGCGCGATCAGCCGAAAACCGCCGGGTTCGAGCAGAATCGCGCCGCCCCCGACGAGGCGGATGCGTTCCGGGGTATCGAGCATCTCGGGTGTCTCATGTGTGTCGGGGGCAGAGATGGGCGCATCCAGATCGGAAGGCATGGCCGCAGGATAGCGCCCCCGCCGGCGGCCCGGGCCGCTCTGAAGTGTCTCTCGCGGAACGAGCTGAAGACGAAGAAGCCAAGCGCTCCCCTTCAGGAGGCTCCGCTTCTAACCACGTTTGATCCACCGTTCATCGCCTCGAGTCGCACCATCGAGCACGACGCGGGCGGTGTCGTTCAGGCTTTCAGCGCTGTGACGAAACGGCCACCGTCGGGAAGACCCGCGAGTAATAGAGCACCACGCCCAGGAACAGGCCAACGAAGCCGAGGGCGATTCCGACCTGGATCACACCGAGCCAGGAAAGCATGTCGCCCTTCACCGCGGACGGCCAGATGAGCAGGTTGCGCTCGAGCCAGAGTCCGAAGAGCAGCGTGCCCGCAACGGGTCCCGCAATCCACGGGGTCTTCTTGGGTCGCTGGCCGAGCAGGACCCAGAAGGGGATCACCCAGTTGCACGCCCAGACGACCATCGAAACCCAACCGTAGCCGGTCTGCAGGCGCGCCCATTCGAAGTCCCAGTTCTGCCAGCTCTTCGCGAATGCCGCGGCGGAGTAGCCCTTGTCGATCATGAACTGGTCGCCCAGTCGATCGCGAAGGAAATAGGTCTCTTCCGGCAGATTGCCGTAGTAGATGACCAGGTACTGACTCCAGAAGAGGTACATCCAGAAAATCGAGAATGCGAACATCAGCTTGCCGATGTCGTGCATCCGGCTCTCGTTGATCTCGCCCTCGAAGCCGTCCTTGTTGCGAGACAAGACACCCGACAGGGCACACGCGGCCACCGCGGAGAGGATGCCGCCCCAGCAAACGAAGTTCCCGAAGAGATTCGAGAACCAGGCCTGCTCCATCGACATCACCTGATCGAAGGTGAAGAAGGCGAAGCCGATGCCAAAGGTCAGGACGATGAAGGGGGCGATGAAGCTGGTGCGCTGCTTTGCGGCGACGCGCTCTTCCTCGTCTCCCTTCCATCCCGCGGTCCAGCTTTCCGCCATCTTCTTGGCAAAGCCTTCGCCGTTCTCGGCGAGATTGCGAAGCGTCGGGCGGGCCGAGGCCTTCAACATGGCAAACGAAAGGTAAGACATGAGCGCGAGCAGGCCGATATCCGTCGCGTAGAAGCGCGTCTTGTTGAGCCACACCTCCTTGCCGTGCATCGCGCCATTGGCTTGCCAATCGAAGATGTACTCGCCGCCGAACATGCCGACGATTCCCAGGATCAGCGAGATCGGGATGAAGGCCGCAAGGCTCTCGGCAAATCGCCGATAGGGGCCGGGCCAGTGCGCATTGACGAGCGTGAAGATCGCGGTCAGCGTCAGACCCCCACAAGCCATCATCGTGAAGAAGATGAAATTCGCGTGGAACGCGAGCCAGGCAGTCTGCGGGTCGGAGGAGACGCCACCGATGAAGGCGACCACGCCGACGACCACGAGGGCCAGACAAATATTGAAGAGCGGCTGGGGCAGAGCACCCGGGTTGGCTCGCTCGGTAGCCGAAGCGATCGCGCTCACTACCGACCTCCCTGACCGTTGAGGTCTCGAATGTAGTTGACGACATCCCAGCGAGCGTCCGGCGGAATCCGTCGATAGCTCGGCATCCGGCCGCGGCCGAGAGAGATGGTCGTATAGATGTGTCCGTCCGTGAGACCGGGAGCCAGACTGAAGCCCAGGGGTGATCCCGGACCGATCGGAAGTACGCCTGCGATCGGGCCCCGGGGAGCTGCGATGGGCCCATCCCCGCCGCCGGTCGGTCCGTGGCACGCGGTGCAGTTCGTGTTGAAATACGACTCACCGTTCTTGAGCGACGCCAGCGTCGCCCTGTTGGGATTGACGAAGGCTTCCTGCTCGGCGGGCGTGTATTCGGAGGCGACGATCACGTCTCCCCAACCGACCGGGACGGTGCCCTCGGGCGGACTGAAGAGACCGATACGGTCCTGATAGGGATTCAGCTCGAAGGCCTGAACCGCGATCTGCCACTTCATCTGCGGAAACCACTCGACGGAGACCTGCTCCCAACAACCCGTCTGGGTCAGGAAGAAGAACACCATCATCGCCATCATCGCCCGGCGCGACGCCGCCGCCCGACTCCGACCAGAAGAACCCCCGCGCGTGGACGGCCCCGAACTCTGCGTCGAACGATTAGCGCGGAGCATCATGAACAGCCCTGAGCCCAGCGTCGAACGATTAGTGAGACGCATGAAGAGTCACCTCCTTCGCGTTGTGCCCGCGCATCAGCGACTCGACTTCGGCCACGTCTCGCTCTTCGCAGTTGACGACCACCCCGAACTCTTCGGCAGAGAAGCGCGGGCTGTAGTGCTCGTCGAGCTTGCGCGGATAGAGGCCGCCCAGGC
>SMVB01257899.1_pt1 | contig 10448 bp, 8 predicted proteins | sample 2456461 | NCBI WGS metagenome assembly SMVB01 (sample SAMN11095934, study PRJNA526329) | marine sediment metagenome | biome: Marine sediment; feature: Surficial sediment; material: Deep marine sediment; isolation source: Hadal surficial sediment | place: Pacific Ocean | collected 2014-05 | depth 0-1...
AAATACACCGTCTTCTCGTATAGTATTGCTTAAAGGAGTTGAAAATAGTCAATTCGTTTTTTACACAAATTATAATAGCAGAAAAGGAAATCAATTAGAAAAAAATTCTGGTATTTCGGCATTATTCTTTTGGCCTGAGCTGGAAAGACAAGTAAATATTGAAGGCACAATACAGAAAACATCTACTGAACAATCTGATTCATATTTTAAATCGAGACCATGGAAGAGTAGAATTGGCGCCATAATTTCACCTCAAAGCCAGCCGATAGAGTCCAGGAACATTATCAAACAAGCTTTTGTACTTGAGGCAGCTAAACATATTGGCAATACTATTCCCAGACCTGATCATTGGGGAGGAATTATGATTAATCCAAACCGAATTGAGTTTTGGCAGGGACGTCCTAACAGGCTCCACGATCGCGTCCTTTTTACTAAAGCCAATGATTCAACCTGGGATATTTCACGACTCGCCCCCTGACAAATTGCATAATTTATATCTTCAACGCTACGCTTGGCCGGGACCTTTACTTGCAGATGAGCCAAACAATAACACTGGAATAATAGTAGTAATCCCATGTTTTAACGAACCGCATATTCTAGCGTCTTTAAACTCTTTATTTGAATGTGAAACACCAAATTGCAAGGTAGAAATTATCGTTGTAGTTAACCATGCAGAAAATGAGGCAGACCATATAAAAATATTCAATCAGGATACTTGTGATAAAATTCAAGAGTGGATAATAAATCATAAAAAAAAGTATTTTTCGTGCTATTTGCTCAAAGTATTCGATCTTCCAAGAAAGCACGCAGGAGTTGGTCTGGCAAGAAAAATTGGCATGGATGAAGCTGTAAGGAGATTTGAATTAATAAATAACAAAAATGGAATAATCATTTGCTTTGATGCTGATTGCTATTGTAGTCCAAATTATTTTCAAGAAGTGTATCAATGTTATCAAAACAAACCCGAGATCAACACTGCATTAGTTTATTTTGAACATCCTCTTGAAGGGAATTTTAATAGTAGTCTTTATGAGAGTATCATCAACTATGAACTACATTTAAGATATTTTAAAAATGCGCTTCAATTTGCTGATTTTCCATATGCCTTTCACACAATCGGTTCTTGTATAACAGTCACATCTGCTGCATATCAAAAACAAGGGGGGATGAACAAAAGAAAGGCTGGAGAGGATTTTTATTTTTTACAAAAAATATTTCCATTGGGGAATATATGTACCATAAACTCCACCACGGTATTTCCATCACCAAGACCATCCAACCGAGTTCCCTTTGGAACCGGCAAAGCAATAAATGACATGTTAAAAACAAGGGAAACAAGATATGTAACTTATAACCCACAGATTTTTATTGATCTCAGAATATTTATTACAAATGTTTCAAATTTTTATCAGGAAAAATATATTGATTCAATTATAAAAGAATTACCGATAAGTATTCAGGAGTACCTAAATACAATTCATTTTATTGATCTATTAGCGAAGATCAATAAAAATTGCAGCTCAGAAAACCAGTTCTTCAAGGCTTTTTTCAACTGGTTTAATGGATTCGTGGCGCTAAAATATATCCATTTTGCCAGAGATAATTATTACGTAGGAACGGAAATCCTGGAGGCTACTAATTGGATACTGATGGAATTAACAAGAATAAAACTTACTGTGACTAACAAAAAAAAGGCATTGTTGCATTTGAGAGAATTGGACAAATCAAATTAAAGAAAATAAATCTTGAATTCCGGGAGAAGTGGAAGTTGTAAATCCCTCACCATATTTCACTCCAATTCTATGCCCTAGCTCCTTCGCCCTTGCTTCTATAAATTCTAAAAATTCAGATGATGAGATGAATGTTTCAGCTTCATTGCTATCCGGATCGTGAAATTGAGATTTAAAGGCCATGATCGAATTTAATTTTTTATCCCAAAATTCCGAAATATCAACAATAAAATCCGGTTTGATATAATCATTTTGAATATAGTGATACAGGTGTCTGGCACGGTATGCTTCCTGCAACTGTCCATCTAGTTTCGTTGATATTTTTTTTAGCCCGGACATAAAAAAAGCCTCTTGTAATAATTCAGCAGCTTTCCCATGGTCAGGATGCCTGTCTCGTATGGCATTTGCCAAAATAATTTCAGGCCGATACTTTCGTATCATTTTAATGACTTCGAGCTGATGATCCCAATCATTTGCAAACTTAATATCAGCAAAATCAAGGTTTTCTCTGGCCTGTACGCCTAAAATTTTAGCAGACTTTTCAGCTTCTATCCTTCTCAATTCCGTAGTTCCTCTTGTTCCCATCTCACCTTTAGTAAGATCAACAACACCACAGATATAACCAGCCGCAATATGAGAGGCAATAGTACCAGAGCAGGCCAATTCTGCATCGTCTGGATGAGCAGCAAAAACAAGAATATCTAGTTTCATATTTCGGAAGGAATAAAAGCTTTTTTGATCCTTTGAACAGATCAAAAAAGTTAGTCAAATTATATTATGCCATTTCTTTTTCAGCAAGATATCTCTCAGCATCTAAAGCTGCCATACATCCGGTTCCGGCCGCGGTTACAGCCTGACGATAAATTTTATCCTGTGCGTCACCTGAAGCAAATACTCCCTCAATATTAGTTTTAGTACTTCCAGGCTGGGTAATCAAATATCCCGATTCATCCATATCCAACATGCCCTTAAAAAGATCAGTATTGGGCTTATGCCCAATAGCCACAAAAAATCCTTTTATCGGAATTACAGTTTTCTCCCCGGTCTGATTATTGAATATTTTTACAGCCTCAACTTCTTGGTCTCCCAAAATCTCCTCAGTTTCCGAATGCCAATGAATCTCAATGTTCGCTGTATTCATTACTCTTTTAGCCATAATTTTGGACGCTCTAAACACGTCTCTTCTCACTATCATGTATACTTTTTTGCAAAGTTTGGATAAATAACTGGCTTCTTCACATGCGGTATCTCCGCCACCTACCACCGCGACTTCCTGACCTTTGAAGAAAAATCCGTCACATACGGCACACGCGGAAACGCCTTTGCTATTTAACCGCTCCTCTGATGGCAACCCTAACCACTGTGCTGAAGCACCTGTGGAGATGATAATAGATTTAGCCCATACTGTTTCCTCCTCGTCAATTGTAACTTCAAATGGATAATTGTTAAAATCTATAGCTGTTGCAACACCCCATCTGGTATCAGTTTCAAACCGTTCTGCCTGAGCTTGAAAATCCATCATCATCTGAGGGCCATTCACACCTTCCGGATATCCCGGATAATTTTCCACATCATTGGTTATTGTCAATTGACCACCAGGCTGAGCCCCTTGATAAAGGATCGGCTTTAATCCCGCCCGGGAGGCATAAATTGCAGCAGTATAACCCGCTGGACCAGAACCAATTATTAAAACATTTACTGTATCTTTCATATAAATAAAAATTACTCCTTTAAAATCATAATAAAAAAAAGGTCTCGCAAAATTGAGACCTTTCAAATTTCTAAAATATACGTGATTACCCAAGATAGGGTTTCAAAGCTTTACTTCTTGATGTATGTCTCAATCTTCTAATTGCTTTTTCTTTGATCTGACGAACCCTTTCACGTGTCAAATTGAATTTCTCACCAATCTCCTCCAAGGTCATTGAATGCTCCCCATTTAATCCGAAATAAAAGGAAATCACATCTGCTTCACGTTGAGTTAAGGTCGATAAAGCTCTTTGAACTTCTCTTCTCAACGAATCATTCATCAATTCACTATCCGGAGTTTGTTCTGTATTATTTTCCAACACATCCAGGAGACTATTTTGCTCTCCCTGTACAAATGGGGCATCCATAGAAATATGACGTCCAGAGATTTTCATTGTATCAACAACTTCAGAAGTCGTAACTTCCAACACGTCTGCCAATTCATCTGGTGAAGGTTCTCGTTCAAACCTTTGCTCTAGTTCAGAAAAAGTCTTTGATATTTTATTTAATGAGCCAACTCGATTTAATGGTAATCTTACAATCCTTGATTGTTCTGCTAATGCTTGCAATATTGATTGTCTAATCCACCATACTGCATAAGAAATAAATTTAAAACCTCTTGTTTCATCAAATCTCTGCCCCGCTTTAATCAATCCCAAGTTACCTTCATTGATAAGATCTCCTAATGATAATCCTTGATTTTGGTACTGCTTAGCTACTGAAACTACAAACCTCAAATTAGCTTTTGTCAATTTTTCCAATGCCATTTGATCGCCTTCCCTGATTCTTTGCGCCAATTCAACTTCTTCATCTGGCGTTAATAAGTCAACTTTACCGATCTCTTGCAAATACTTGTCTAAGGATTGACTTTCTCTATTGGTAATTTGTTTGCTAATTTTCAGCTGTCTCATTTACTATTTATTAAGATCACTAAATTGAAAACGTTCGCAATTGGCCATTAAGTTCCTTTACAAACTCATTATAATATATTAATGTTTATAATATATTGATTAATGAATTAAATAAACAAATTATAACTAGTTTTTGATCTATTTTTATGGCCTTGGAATAAGAACTTTTCTAGACAATCTAAATTTTCCAGACTTTCTATCAGTCCCAATCAATTTTACTTTGATTTCTTCTCCAGCCTCAAGTACACCATCCATATTTTCTAATCTTTCCCATTTAATTTCAGAAATATGAAGTAATCCTTCCTTTCCTGGCATAAATTCAATAAACGCACCAAAGCTCGTGATAGATTTAACTTTACCATCATAAACCTCTCCTACTTCCGGCATGGCGACTATACCTTTCACCCAAGTCTCGGCAGCACTTACAGAAGCTTCGTCTGCGGCATAAATACTGACGACACCAGCGTCCTCAACTTCTTCAAGGACAATAGTTGTATTGGTTTCCTTCTGGATTTCCTGGATAACTTTTCCGCCCGGCCCTATTACAGCACCTATGAATTCTTTGTCAATTTTAAACGATATTAAACGTGGGGCATTTGGTTTAAGGCTTTCTCTAGGTTCAGAAAGTGTTTTCTTTATTTCTTCAAGAATATGTAATCTTCCAGCTTTTGCCTGGGCAAGGGCCTTCGCTAAAACATCATAAGACAGACCATCAATCTTAATATCCATTTGGCAAGCCGTGATACCATCTGCGGTTCCAGTGACTTTAAAATCCATATCACCCAAATGATCCTCATCTCCAAGAATATCAGAAAGAATGGCATATTTCCCAGTTTCAGCATCTGAGATCATTCCCATCGCAATTCCACTAACAGGGGCTTTAATTTTTATCCCTGCATCCATCAAAGCTAATGATCCGGCACAAACTGTCGCCATTGAAGAAGAACCATTTGATTCTAAAATATCTGAAACAACGCGGAGTGTATATGGATTTTCATCTTCTGGAGGAAGTACACTTTTCAAAGCTCGATGCGCCAAATTCCCATGACCAATTTCTCTTCTGCCTGGCCCTCTGTTTGGCCTGACTTCCCCTGTTGAAAAACCCGGAAAATTGTAATGAAGAATAAATTTATTGCTGCCTTTTTTAACCATAGCATTATCTATCATCTGCTCATCAAGTTTGGTTCCTAAGGTAACAGTAGTTAAGGACTGCGTTTCTCCTCTTGTAAAAATAGCAGAACCATGAGCGGTAGGCAGGTAATTCACCTCACTCCAAATCGGTCTTATCTCATCCATTTTACGACCATCAAGCCGAATTCCTTCATTCAATACCAGATTTCTTGAAGCTTTCTTTTCAATATTATGAAAGTATTTATCTATCAAAAACGGATCTTTTTCATGATCCTCTGGCAAACTTTCCAAATAGTTTTCCTTTATTTTATCAAAAGTTTCTTTTCTTTCCTTTTTATTAGAAATGATTTGTTTTGCTACATCATATACTTGATCATATAGCTTTTCATTCATTTCAACTCTTAATTCCTCATCATTTGTTTCATGACTGTAGGTCCTTTTTTCAGTTTTACCAACTGCTTCAGTCAATTCAATTTGAACTTTGCACTGCTCTTTGATAGCTTCATGAGCAATTTTTAACGCTTCAAGCATCTCTTCCTCAGAAGCCTCACTCATCTCACCCTCAACCATCAGAATATTATCAATTGTTGCAGCTACAATCAATTCCAGTCCTGCTTTTTCCTTTTGCTCTAATGATGGATTTATTATAAATTCACCTTCCAATTTAACCACTCTCACTTCAGAGATCGGTCCACCAAACGGGATATCAGAAACCGCCAACGCAGAAGAGGCCGCCAACGCAGCTAAAGCATCTGGTTGAGCATTTGGATCTGCGGATATTAATTGGATGAATACCTGAGTTTCAGCGTGATAATCCTCAGGAAAAAGTGGCCTTAATGCTCTATCTACAAGTCGGCAGATGAGAATTTCGTGATCACCTAATCTACCCTCTCTTTTCAGAAAACCACCTGGGATTCGACCTGCAGAGGCATATTTTTCTTGATAATCAACCGAAAGAGGTAAAAAATCAACACCTTCTCTGGCTTCAGTATTTGAAACGACAGTAGCAAGAAGCATGGTATCGCCCATTCTTACAACAACTGCTCCATCAGCTTGCTTTGCGAGCTTACCGGTTTCAATGGATATTTCTCGTCCATCACTTAATTTGATGGTCTTTGTTACAATATTTTCTAACATATAATATTTTGTATAAATTCTAAGAATTTGGTATGGTAAGTAAGAAATGGGAATGAATAAAAGAGGGAATTCAAACATGAACTCCCTCCCAATAGATATTATTTCCTGATCTTTAATTCCTTAATGATTGATCGATATCGTTCAATATCTTTGCTCGATAGGTAATCGAGTAGCCTTCTTCTTTTACCAACTAATTTTAAGAGGCCTAATCTTGTTGAATGATCTTTTTTGTTAACTTTAAGATGCTCAGTAAGGTGGTTAATTCTAAATGTAAAAAGCGCAACCTGAGCTTCTGGAGAGCCAGTATCACCTTTAGATCTTAACCGACCATGCTTTTCAAAAAGTTCTTGTTTTTTGTCTTTTGTCAAATACATGTTAGCTATTAATATTTATTTTTAAATTCCCGCAAAGGTATAAGTAATGAATATCAATTCAAACTATTTGTTTTTATGAATTTTAAATTGATGGGAAATGTACCTTCTTATTTTAAGGAATACGACAAAATAAAAATCCACTTCGAAAAGTCGAGCATCATTTTTCGCCTGTTTCATAAAAAACATTCCTATTGGAAATAAAATAATGTTTGCCATCCATGCTGCTAATATAGGATTCATTACGTCCGTCCTTGTCCATTTTTCGCACATCATAGAAATCACATAAAATAAAATAAAAAATGATAATGAAATAAGAACCGGAACTCCAAGTCCGCCCCGTTTTATTATAGCTCCCAGCGGAGCCCCAATGAAAAACATAATTAAAATAGTGATCGCATATGAAAGCTTCTTGTACTGCTCTAATTGGAATTTGTTTATTTCAGTTTTCAGCTTATCCAACTGACCACTCCTCATCATCATATTGTTTTTAACATATCTAACGCTAGTGAGAGATCTGTTAAAAGCTTTTTTAGTCAAAGAAGGAGACCTTAGGAGGCTATCAATAATCAATATATTATCTTCAAAAGATGGTTTAGTTATTACAGAGTCTACATTGCTATTTTCCACTACTTCTCCAATATTTTTCTTCTGTTCAAACCCATAATTTTGCTTGGTTGAATAATCCTTATTTACTAAAGCCTTTTGTAATACTTTCTTATTAAAAACTTTTTTATCACTGGCAGATACTGCCTTTTTTTCATAAGGTATTTTACTGGATTTTTTAATAGAAGGTAATGTTATTCTGACATTCGTTGAGTCATATGATTTTTCAATATCAATATTTTGATTATTTAGTTTGTCAGATTTCTGGTTATCGATCTTTTCAAGTTCCTCCTGTTCTTTCCGTTCTTTTTCCTCCTCTTTACTTCGTTTTCTTGCTTGACGTTCCAACGCTCTTTCTTTATAAACCCCTACTATGTCCTGCAAATGATAATCGAAAAACTTAAAACTGTGTTCTTTAACCTCCTCAGTTTTATCAAAAAATTCAATTTTCATGGAGTCCACATCTACCTTTAGCTGATGTGAATTTTTCATTAATCTATTGCTGGAAAAAAGCTCCTCTTTTGTTCTTTTCAGATCAAACGATGCCAGGCTAAATACGATTTTCTGGGATCCAAACTCATTGCGCATGAGTGCATCGGGTTGCTGCTGAGAAAGGTAATTTCTATTAGTGGCCCTTTCTTCTTGATAAGTATTCCCATTAAACATCTCTAAGACAAGATATCTGTTATTCAAGATGTTATACATCCTGCCAGAGTCAGCCATTGTAATATGTTTATTACCTTGGCCTACAGTATGATCATAAATAATGAGGTTTTCTAACGTTCCATCAGGATACTTTTTTCCCACCTTGATACTAAACCCTTCGATTCCATTATAAAAAGTTCCTTCTTTAAGTTCCATAGAAGGCTTCATTTGTTTTACGTCATATAATAAACTAAAGGCCTTTAAATTTGCTTTTGGAACAATATAATTATTTGAATAGTAGGCAGCGGCAGTAAGCAATACTGCAAAAGCAAAAATTGGAACCATAACTCTAATTAGAGAAATTCCGGCACCTTTCATTGCAGTCAACTCAAAATGTTCTCCTAAATTGCCAAATGTCATGAGGGAAGATAGCAATATGGCAAGAGGAAAAGCGTTTGGAGTCATGAATATGCTGAAATAAAAAATTAGTTGCAGAATAACAGACAGATCTAAATCTTTACCAACAATCTCATCCAGGTACTTTAACATGAACTGAGAGAGTAGTATAAAAATAACTACAAAAAAAGTCAAGAAAAAAGGCCCTAGGAATGAGCCAATGATAAGCTTATCTATTTTTTTCATTTAAATTTCCCCTTCCCTATTCAATATTCAAACTCACAATTATCGTTCCAATTAAGAGGAAATTAATTTCATCCGCCTACAGTTTCTTTTAATGTATGAAATAATCCATCCCAGACTTCTGCTTGTTCCTCCTTATCGTCAAATTCAGAATATTCTTGTACTTTAATAAAGGTGGTTTGTGTCATCTCATTTAAATCTATTTTAAATTCAACCCAATCCGGATCATCATCGTCAGAGTTGTCCGAATTCAGAAAAATAAATTTAGCAAACGAATTCGTTCGATGACTCACCATTTTAGCTTTATGATCTTCGCCTTCCCAGATGAAATTAAATATATTATCCTCATCAAGATTAACATCGTCTGCAAACCATTGTGCAAGACCGCTAGCAGTTGTGAAATATGGATAAAGCATTTTCTTTGATGCATTTATCTCATACTCATGGGCAAATTTTGTCTTCTCCATAAAATTGTATTTTAATGATTTCAATATATAATAAATATATATACTTACAAAATTCTTTTAAGGAATGAATTTGGGATTAAATATGATATTTGTATGTTTGCACTCCCAAAAAATGGCGAGGTAGCTCAGTTGGTTAGAGCGCAGGATTCATAACCCTGAGGTCACGGGTTCAACTCCCGTCCTCGCTACTTTTTTATTTATATGAGATTCTGATTTTTTTCAATTCAAATTTATTCTCAGCGGATTAGTATTTTTTTTACTACGATGATCTCAGCTAAAATCATAGGCAGAAAAATGAAGTGTTTAAAAATGCGAAAAGCCGCAAAAGCGACTTTTCACTAAACATTAAACCACAACCTATGAAAAATAATTATTTTAATAGCCTATTTAGTGGCTGACTCTTCATGATAATTATTCATACCACTAATGTAATGCCTTGTTGATTAAATTTAGGTGTCACAGAAATCGTTAATCTTACCTAAGTAAAACTTCACCCAATAATTTTATAAAATGAACGAATTTGAAAAAAAAGTTAAGTGAAAAACCTGCACCATAATGCTCTCAAACAATTTGATAAAATTGATACCAATATATTTAGCGTCTAATCACACATACAAAAGCAAGTCGAAATCACTCCATAATTACAGTTATTTTTCATTAGGGGATTTTTGGTACATCATTTGATGATCTTTTTCTCGCTGTAAAAAAATAAGACAAAAAAAAAGCCTCAAAATTAGAGGCTTTTATAAAAGATATTTGCGTTATATTATTTGAGCTTATCTATAATCGCTTTAAAAGCTTCTGGATGATTCATTGCTAAATCAGCCAATACTTTTCTGTTCAAGTCAATGTTAGAGTCCTTTAATTTCCCCATCAAAACAGCATAGGATAATCCGTGTTCTCTTGCTCCGGCATTGATTCTCTGGATCCACAAGGCTCTAAATTCTCTTTTCTTTACTTTTCTATCCCTGTAGGCATACTGCATTCCCTTTTCTACAGCATTTTTGGCTACAGTCCAAACATTTTTTCTACGTCCCCAATAACCTTTCGCAGATTTTAGGA
>SMVB01452391.1_pt1 | contig 10448 bp, 7 predicted proteins | sample 2456461 | NCBI WGS metagenome assembly SMVB01 (sample SAMN11095934, study PRJNA526329) | marine sediment metagenome | biome: Marine sediment; feature: Surficial sediment; material: Deep marine sediment; isolation source: Hadal surficial sediment | place: Pacific Ocean | collected 2014-05 | depth 0-1...
ACCTCTATGGGATCCTTCACTTCGATATCCTCAATATTAGATGTAATTATTTCAGGTTCTTCTTCACTTTTTTGTTTTTCTGTATGTTTTTTTGTAGCTGGACTTACAGGAAGATCGAACATTAATATTTGTTCCTCTTTTTCAGATTCCCTTTCTACTTCAATAAATTCTTCCGAATTATCTTTCTCATCAATTTCTGTGTCAACAATTACAAATTCTTTTACATCTATTTCGTTGATATCGATCTCCACAAATTCCGCCAATAAATGAATATCTATATCATCATAAGAAACATCAATATTTTTTAATGATTCAGAAGTTTCCACATATCCTTCAAATGGGATCTCACTTTTAGTTTCTTTTTCATCTTCGAATAGGGTATGTTTTATAACAGGTTCTGTATCAGAGTTTTCCGAAACGGGTTCGATAATAATCTCTTTTGTTAACTCAGACTGAGATTCGGTGGGATTGGTTAAAAGCATCTGTTCAGCGCATTGTTCCTCTTCCAGGTAATGAGTTATTTTTTTAGCTTCCGTATTTGCTATATCATGTTGTTGTTCAGCATTGAATCCCGTAGCTATAACCGTTATAGAAATTGAATCCTCCAACGAATTGTCTTCACCAACTCCCATGACGATATTAGCCCCGTGACCTGCTTCATTTTGAATATGGTCACTAATTTCACCTATTTCATCAATGGTGATTTCTTCAGTTCCCGAAACAATAAGCAAAAGGACATTAGTTGCTCCTTTAATTTTATTATCGTTGAGTAATGGCGAATCCAATGCTCTTGTAATAGCTTCCTGGGCACGATTTGCACCACTTGCATTTGAACTACCCATAATAGCAGTACCGCTATTTTCCAACACTGTTCTAGCATCACGCAAGTCAATATTTTGGGTATAGTGGTGTGTAATTACCTCTGCAATACCACGGGCAGCGGTCGCTAATACTTCATCGGCCTTAGAAAAACCAGCTTTAAAACCAAGATCTCCATAGACTTCTCGTAATTTATTATTATTGATCACGATAAGAGAATCTACATTTTGCCTTAGGTTTTCAACCCCGATATGAGCTTGTTCATTACGAATTTTCCCTTCAAACTTAAATGGAATAGTTACAATTCCGACAGTTAGTATATCAAGTTCTTTAGCCATTTTCGCAATGACAGGGGCGGCACCTGTTCCGGTACCTCCTCCCATACCTGCAGTGATAAATATCATTTTGGTATTAGTAGTTAACATAGATTTTATTTCATCCATGCTTTCAACTGCAGATTGCTCTCCTATTCTAGGATCAGCACCCGCCCCCAAACCTTCGGTAAGGGAAATACCTAATTGAATTTTAATAGGCACAGGACTGTTTTCCAATGCTTGAGAATCTGTATTGCAAATAACAAAATCGACTCCCTTTATCCCTTGGTTGAACATATAGTTTATAGCATTGCTGCCACCTCCGCCAACACCAATTACTTTTATTACATTGGATTGATTTTTTGGCAGGTCGAACGAAATGTTATCAAATTCTTTGTTGCTGCTCATTGTATTGTTTTTTTGTAAGATTGTTAACTTTATATTTAAATTATATTCGTAATTATTTTCTGGTCTTCAGCACTGTTCCCTCCCTAATATTATCTAAGGACAATTTTTATCTTTCGGTCCTATTCTGCTTTGTCTAAAAACTCTTTAAATTTTTCTGCCCATTTATCGAAAAAGCCTCTCCGTTCTACTGAATTATGAATTATTTTTCCACTTTCAGTTTCAGATGTTGAGTCCATTTTATCATTAGGATCTGTATCAATAACCTTAACCTGGTTACTAAGACTATTTAACACTAATCCAACTGCTGTAGCATACAGAGGGCTTTTTGCTTCAGGATCGGTGTCTCCTGCCAAATGTTCGTTAGGATACCCAATTCTAGTGTCCATTCCGGTGATATATTCAACTAATTGTTTTAAATGTTGCAATTGAGAACCCCCACCGGTTAGTACTATTCCTGCTATTAATTTTTTCTTTTGTTCTTCATGTCCATAATTCTTTATCTCTAAATAAACCTGTTCGATAATTTCCACAACACGCGCATGAATAATTTTTGAAAGGTTTTTAAGAGTTATCTCTTTGGGATCACGGCCCCGAAGTCCTGGTATCGAAACAATTTCATTATCCTTATTCTCTCCCGGCCAGGCAGAACCAAATTTTATTTTTAGTAATTCGGCTTGTTTTTCAATAATAGAACAACCCTCCTTGATATCTTCTGTAATGACATTACCACCAAAGGGAATTACTGCCGTATGCCTGATAATCCCATCTTTAAATATTGCTAAATCGGTGGTGCCACCACCAATATCCAATAATGCAACTCCTGCTTCTTTTTCTTCTTGTCCTAATACTGCATTAGCGGAAGCCATAGGTTCTAAGGTAATGCCCGATAATTCCAACCCTGCACTTTTTATACATCTTCCTATATTTCTAATGGAAGACACCTGCCCTACAACCACGTGAAAATTAGCCTCAACTCTTCCTCCGTACATTCCTACAGGCTCTTTAACCTCACTTTGTCCATCCACTTTAAAATCCTGGGGTAGCACATGAATTATTTCTTCTCCCGGAAGCATAACCAATTTATGAACCTGATCACAAAGCCTGTCAATATCCTCTTCATTTATCACTTCATCGCTATTGGATCGAGTTATATAATCACTATGTTGAAGACTACGAATATGTTGCCCTGCAATTCCAACAATTACCTCCGTGATTTTCATCCCTGATGATGTTTCGGCATCCTGAACTGCTTGTTGAATAGACTGTATGGTTTGAGTAATATTATTTACAACACCTCGGTGCACACCATGGCTTTTAGATTTACCAATTCCTAAAATTTCCATTTTACCATATTCATTATTCCTGCCAATCATGGCAACAATCTTGGTAGTTCCAATGTCTAATCCTACGGCTATTTTATTATTCTCCATGGGGTAATTTTTTAGTAGCTACTACTTGGTTTTCAAATTCTAAATTCACTGAGCTATAATTTGAAATCGTATTATTTTGTTTTGTTTTTTTATAGAATGCTTTAAATTTTTGAAACTTTTTTTCAATGTTGTTCGGTTTACCAAACAGCAAAATAAAATCTTGCTTCCTCAATTTCATATTAATAGTACCATCATTTTTTAATTGAAGCCCAATAACATATTTTCTCATAAATTCATCTTCATTTATTTTTAATAACAACTGGGTAACTTCAGTTAAATTTGATTTCAATGATCCGGTAATTATTGGTACCCTTGCCGAATATACTTCCGATAATGGCATTTTTTTTCCTTGGTCATCCAAGTAATAACTAGTCGAACCGGTAATCCGAGCTATGGGTTTACGCTGTTCTATCAATACTCCAAGCATACCATCTATTGTAATAAAAACCTCGGCATTCTTAATCATAGGATTTTCTAACAACCTACTTTCCATCTTATTCAAATCTAAAGTTTCTTTACCTATACTTGTAACACTATCATTATTTTGTATTAACAATTTATTAACTGTATTTAGTGTGATAAACGGACCGTTTTCGTCGACAAATTCTATTTCAATTTTGCTGAGTTTCCTTAATTCATTTCTATGTTTACTAAAACTATATAGGAATACCCCTAAACTTATAAGGACTAAAATTTTAAAAATATTCCAGTTAATTTTCATTTTTCAAATATTTAGTGATTCGATCAACTTCTGCGCCAATATCTCCAGCACCTACCAGGAGTTTTATAACACACACTGATTTCTTTATTTCTTTTGGTAATTCTTGTTTCGTAACAATTTTTTTGTTTTCACATTTAATTTTTTCTAACAAATTTTGCGATGTAATTCCCGGTATTGGTTTTTCCCTAGCTGGATAGATTTCTAAAAGGATCACTTCATTGAATTGTGATAAACTCTTTGCAAATCCCGAAGCAAAATCACGAGTTCTCGAATATAAATGAGGCTGAAAAACCATTAATTTCTTTTTGTTGGGATATAATTCACTCACCGCTTGATACAAAGCATCTATTTCTGTGGGATGATGTGCATAATCATCGATAAGCACTAAATCATCACTTTTTATTTTATACGAAAATCTTCGTTTTACACCTTTAAAACTCTGTAATGCTTTGGGCAGGCAATGAGTTGGGGTACCCGCTAAAATTGCCATACCCAAAGCGGTAACAGCATTAAACATATTATGACGTCCCGGTAAAATGAATCGTAAATTTTTTATTACTTCCGAAGGTGTTTTTAGATCAAATACATAACTACCGTTTTCGATGCGAATATTTCTAGCTTCAAAATCTGCCGTTTCGTCAACTGAAACTGTTTTACCTTCTAATTGAAGTCCTTTTTTATAGAGTAAATTTTCTTTATTGGGAAGTAATCCCGAAAATTCTATATAAGCATTTTCTATAGTGGTTACATCTTTATAAATATCTAAATGATCTGCATCCATAGAAGTTATACAGGCAATGTCTGGGCTTAATTGAAGAAATGAACGATCAAACTCATCTGCTTCAACCACCATTAATTCATTTCCTTTATAGATGAAATTTGAATTATAATTTTCGGCAATTCCCCCTATAAAAGCTGTAACAGGCATATTACAATCTGCAAGTAAATGTCCTAAAATTGCTGATGTTGTTGTTTTACCGTGTGTGCCTGCCACGGCAAGACAAATTGTATTCTTTGTTATTTCACCTAATAATGTCGCTCGTTTTGTAATTGTATATTTTTCAGAGTAAAACCATGATAAAATTTTATTGGTTTTAGGTATCGCAGGAGTGTATACTATTAATGTCTTTTCTTTAGATTGAATTTCTTTGGGAAGATTTAAAACGATTTCTTCAAATTGTATAGAAATATCTTCACTTATTAGAGCTTCGGTAATTTCTGAAGGTGTTTTATCATAGCCAAAAACATCTTTACCCTGCGATTTAAAATATCGCGCTAAAGAGCTCATCCCAATCCCGCCGATGCCGACAAAGTAAAAGTATTGTATGTTTTGTAACTTATTCATCAAGCTATTATGAACTTTTTATTAATTTTTTAATTTCAGCCACAATATCTTTTGTGGCATTGGGCTTTCCCAGTTTTATAATATTTTCGGAAAGTGTTCTCTGTTTTTCTTCTGAATTAAATAGTTTTGAAAATTCGGTTTCGAACTTCTCGTCCAGTTCACTTTCTCTTAGTAATACTGCTGCATTTTGATCTGAAATTGCTAAAGCATTCTTGGTTTGATGATCTTCAGTTACATTAGGAGATGGTATAAAAATCACTGGCTTGCCTGCCAAACACAATTCTGAAACCGACAAAGCACCCGCTCTTGAGATAATAAAGTCTGCTGCTGCATACGCTAAATCCATTCGATTTATAAAAGCATATACTTGAACATTTTCATTTCCTTTATTTTGATATTTTTCTACGTAATAACTTCCCGATTGCCAAATTACCTGTAAGTCAAATGTTAAGAAATATGATATTGAAGAATCAATAAGTTCGTTTATTCTTTTAGCACCCAAACTTCCACCTAAAATCAATACTGTTTTTTTGTTTGGATTCAGATTAAAATAAGCGATTGCTTCAGATTTCTTTGAATCAATATCCAGTAAATCTTGTCGCACCGGATTCCCGGTTACTATAATTTTTTTCAAAGGAAAAAACTTATTCATTCCCTCATAGGCTACACAAATACATTGAACTTTTTTACTTAACCATTTGTTTGTAATTCCTGCATGTGAGTTTTGCTCTTGTATCAAACAAGGAATTCCCTTATTGGAAGCAGCCCGAAGCAAAGGAGCACTAGCATATCCACCTGTTCCAATGGCTACATCTGGTTTAAAAGTTCTAATGATTTTATATGAACGATGTAAACTCGACATTAATTTAAACGGAAACAGAATGTTTTTGAGTGATAATTTTCGTTGCAAACCGGAAATCCATAATCCTAATATTTTATAACCCGCTTTTGGAACTTTCTCCATTTCCATACGATCTTTAGCACCAACAAATAAAAATTCTGCATTGGGATATTGCGATCTTAATTCGTTTGCAATAGCAATGGCCGGGTAAATATGACCTCCAGTTCCTCCTCCCGATATGATGAATTTATATGGCTTCACTTAAAATATCTAAAGGGTTTTCTTCTTTTTCATCGTTTATAACTTCTTCTCTATTTGCACTCACACTTAAAACCATGCCTAAAGCAAGACAAGTCATCCAGATCGAGGACCCTCCACTACTTATAAGTGGTAATGTTTGCCCTGTTACCGGAAATAATTCTACTGCAACTGCCATATTGATCAATGCTAAAAATATTATGGGTAGACCGACACCTATGACCAGTAATTTTCCAAAAACATAGGTAGCCTTATGTGCTACAACAACTAACCGAAATAGTAATAATAAATACAAAAACATTAAAAACAAGGAGCCTATCAGTCCAAATTCTTCAACTATAATTGCATATATAAAATCGGATGAAGATTGTGGTAAAAAGTTTTTCTGAACACTTTTCCCAGGTCCTAATCCTGTAATACCACCCGATGCAATTGCTATTTTAGCTTTTTCAATTTGATAATCAGCCTCGGTAACTTCATTATCAATAAAACTCTCTATACGACTCATCCAGGTATCCACCCTATTTGGGAATACATTTGGAAATGATTTAGCTGTTATTACAAACATAGTGAGCAATAAAAGTCCAGCTCCTAAAATAATTGCCAAATAACGCAGTGGGTATCCCCCTACAAAAACCAAAATTACTAACATTGAAAAAATAATCGCTGCTGTAGATAAATTTGCGGGAAGGATCAAGGCTAACACTACAAAAATTGGTAACCATAAGGGCAAAAGGGTTTCTTTAAATGTTACTTTTTTATTTTTTATTTTTGACAGGTACCGAGCCACGTAGGTCATTAAAACAACAGCTGCAAGTGTAGAAGTTTGAAAGGTTACCCCCACAAAAGGCACCCTTATCCATCGACTAGCATTTGCACCTTCAATAGTGGTCCCTTTGGTTATAGTAATAATAAGTAAAACAATTACTACGGGTAATGCAATAATAGACAAGCCTCTAAAATAATGATACGGTATTTTATGAACTCCATATAAAATAGCAAAACCTAAAAGCAAATGTGCAAGGTGTTTTAATAAAAATTTAAAAGTGCTTCCGTCACCATACAAATACGCCAAGTTGCTACTGGCACTATATATTGGTAAAAAAGAAAATAATGCTAATAAGGCTATAACTGCCCAAATGGTTTTATCTCCTTTAATATGTCGAAAAATAGTTCGCATTACATTTTACTACTTATAATTTTCTAACTGCTTCTTTAAATTTTCGCCCCCGGTCTTCAAAATTTTTAAACAAATCGAAACTGGCACAGGCAGGAGATAACAAAACAGTATCTCCACGATTTGAGAGACGGTAAGCAACATTTACTGCATCTTGCATGGAATGAGTTTCTACCATTATATCGACAACATTTCCAAAAGCATTGATAATATTATCATTGTCAACTCCCAAACAAATAATTGCTTTTACTTTTTCATTTACCAATGGGAGTAACGGTGTATAATCATTCCCTTTATCCTCTCCACCCACAATCCAAACGGTTGGGGTTTCCATACTATCTAATGCATAATAAGTGGCATTGACATTGGTTCCTTTAGAATCGTTAACATAAAACACATTATTTATCTTTAATACTTTTTCTAAACGGTGTTCCACGCCTTGAAAATTTTCCAAACATTCTCGAATGGTTTTATTCCTGATGTTTAATAAATTAGCGACTGTTGCCGCCGCCATGGCATTTTTTAAATTATGTTCTCCTTGTAAACTTAAAGTTGCGATTGGCATAGTAAATTGATTGTTATTTGTTGTTATTATTAGTTCTTGGTTATTTTTAAATGCTCCTTTTTTCAATTGTTTTTTTACTGAAAATGGTAATAATTGAGATTTTATCGAGTGATTGGAAAGCCATTGAAGTATATTACTATCATCCCTGTCATAGATGAAATAATCTTCTTTTGTCTGATTCATAATTATTCTAAATTTAGAATCTATATAGGTTGAAAAATTATTATTATAACGATCTAAATGATCTGGTGAAAGGTTAGTAATTACAGCAATGTGTGGTACAAAATCTTCAATTCCGTCCAACTGAAAACTGCTTAATTCCAACACATAGTTTTCAATGTCTTTTGTTGCAACTATTTCAGCAAAACTTTTACCAATATTTCCTCCCAAAGCAACATTCAAATCACCTTTTTTCAATATTTGGTAGATCATTGTTGCCACTGTAGTTTTACCATTGGTTCCGGTAATTCCTATAATATTAGCATCAATATATTTTGATGCAAATTCAATTTCAGAAACTACCTTTACCCCTTTTTTTTTCAGTTTTACAACAATAGGTATTGTTTCCGGTATTCCCGGACTCTTCATAACTATGTTAGCTGAAAGAATTTCGGCTTCATTATGACCTCCTTCTTCCCAAGAAATCTCATGATGTAAAAGAACTTGTTTATATATATTTTTTATAATTCCCAAGTCTGAAACAAATACTTCAAACCCTTTTTTCTTTCCTAATATGGCTGTACCCACTCCGCTTTCTCCAGCTCCTAGCACTACTAACCTATTCATTACCTTATTTTTAAAGTAACAATAGTTAGAATCGCAAGAAATATCCCAACAATCCAAAATCGTGTAACTATCTTACTCTCATGAAATCCTTTAATTTGATAATGATGATGGATTGGTGACATTCTAAATATTCGCCTTCCTTGTCCAAACTTTTTCTTGGTATATTTAAACCAACCTACTTGCATCATAACAGAAAGGTTTTCCATTAAAAAAATGCCACATAGAATAGGAATGAGCCATTCTTTTCTAATGACAATAGCAATAACAGCGATAATTCCTCCTATAGTTAAACTTCCTGTATCTCCCATAAACACTTGAGCGGGATAAGTATTGTACCATAAAAATCCAATAAGTGCTCCTACAAATGACATTATAAAAATGGTCATCTCTCCTATATTTGGGATGTACATAATATTTAGGTAATCCGAAAAAATCACGTTACCCGAAACCCAGGCAAAAATGGCCAGAGTAACACCAATAATAGCCGATGTTCCTGCTGCAAGACCATCTATTCCATCTGTGAGGTTAGCCCCATTGGAAACAGCAGTTATAATAAAAATCACTATTGGGATAAAAATGAGCCAAACATATGATCGGTATTCTTCACCGGCCCAACTTATAAGGCTTTCATAATTAAACTCATTCTTCTTTATAAAAGGAATTGTTGTAAGTAAGGTTTTTTCTTCAGGATAAAACTCATGTATTTTATTTTGAGTTACACTTTCAATAGTATTTTGCTGAATACCTTTATGCCGTTTTATAGTAATATCTGGATGAAAATACATAGTAGCACCTACAATAATTCCTAGTCCTACCTGCCCAAGAACTTTAAATTTACCCGACAATCCCCTTTTATTATTCTTAAATTTTTTAATGTAATCGTCAATAAACCCTATGGTTCCCATCCATACCGTTGTTACTAAAAGCAAAATCACATAGATATTCTCAAGTTTAGCAAATAATAATACTGGAATAATAGTTGCCAATATTATTATTATTCCCCCCATGGTTGGAGTTCCTGCTTTTTCATTTTGCCCCTGCAACCCCAGATCTCGTACAGTTTCTTCTATTTGTTTTTTTCGTAGATAATTGATGATTTTTTTTCCACATACGATAGCTATTAAAAGTGAAAATATTACTGCCATTGCTGCTCTAAACGTAATAAACTGAAAAAGACCTGCTCCTGGTAGTTGGTATTTTTTCTCTAAAAAATCGAACAAATAATACAACATAGATTATTTATTTAAAGCATTTAATATTTGGTTAATTATTTTAAAATCATCAAAATCAAATCGTTCTCCTTTAATCTCTTGATAAGTCTCATGACCCTTGCCAGCTACCAATATAATATCACCTTCTTGCGCTAATTGACAGGCAGTTTTTATTGCCTGTTTTCTATCTGTAATCGAAAGGGTTTTCTTAAAATGTTCAGCAGGAACACCTGTTTCAATGGCTTCTATAATAGTTTTTGGGTCTTCACTTCTTGGATTATCGCTTGTAAAAATGACCTTCGAGCTAAGTGAAGCAGCAATATTACCCATCTTAGGTCTTTTTTGAACATCCCTGTCACCGCCACAGCCTACTACAGTAATTAATTCTTCATTTCCAGTTCTAATGCTATTAATAGTCTCTAATACATTTTTTAATGCGGCAGGAGTATGAGCATAGTCTACAATAGATGTGATATTTTTTTTTGAAACTAAATATTGAAACCTTCCAACTACACTTTCGAGTGTACTCATTAATTGGAGGGTCTCCATTGTATTCAACTTCATTAAATCTGC